>Ga0206877_10035_pt1 | contig 43983 bp, 39 predicted proteins | sample Alteio_BWOrgCont_7_FD_152623 | JGI IMG/M metagenome (GOLD analysis project Ga0206877, IMG submission 152623) | Enriched cells from forest soil in Barre Woods Harvard Forest LTER site, Petersham, Massachusetts, United States -... | ecosystem: Environmental > Terrestrial > Soil > Temperate forest >...
AAGTCCAGGTTTACAGAGGATACTGATTTGGCTATACTGCGCCCGCTTAGGTTGTGTGAATTTTGACAGCAGGTTTTTGGCTCCAGCGCGTTGCGGAGATCGAGTCTAACTTGCACAATGTTACCGAGATCGAGCAATGCGCTGGAGTCAAAAAGATGCTCAACAAAATTCACTCAAGATGAGCGGGCGCGGTATATATTCCTTTTTCTTTTTGCGGGTGTAGCTCAGTTGGTAGAGCGTCAGCTTCCCAAGCTGAATGTCGTGAGTTCGAGTCTCATCGTCCGCTATCTTTCTATTTGAGGTCTGTTGATGAAAGCCCTTATTTTAGCAGGCGGAAGCGGTACGCGCCTCTGGCCGGTTTCCAGGACCGAATATCCCAAGCAATTCTTAAAAATCGGCGCCGATAAATCCCTTCTTCAAAAAACAGTCTTGAGGATTTTGAACCATTTCGCTCCCGAGGATGTTTTCATTCTGACGAGCCGCCTCTATATCTATGCGATGAAGGAGCAGCTCGGCGGCATGCACCTCGACCTCGAAAAGAATATCTTATTCGAGCCATGCCAGAAAAATACGGCCCCGGCGATCGCTTTCGCTTTGAAATACCTCGTGGGAAAATGTGGCTGTCCACTCGATGAGCTTGTTTTCGTATCCCCATCTGACCAAATGATCGAACCGAATGATCGATTTTGCGTGTATGCGGATCGTGCTTTGTCGATCGCTGAGTCCAACCGGATCGCGACGTTTGGCATTTGCCCTGGGCATCCTGAAACCGGATACGGCTACATTCAAGCGGGGGCCCCGTTTGGCGATGATGCATACATCGCCGACCGCTTTGTCGAAAAACCTGATTTCGATACTGCGAAAAGATATATCGAAGCCGGCCATTTTTATTGGAACTCCGGCATGTTCGCATTCAAGATCGAGACGATGCTGGAAGAGTTGAGAGCTTTCAGTCCCGAAATCTCCCAGTGCTTTGAGGGGAGTTTCGATGAGTTCGAGGGCAATTTTCAAAATATGCCGGATCTTTCAATCGATTACGCTGTCATGGAAAAGTCGAAAAAAACTGTCGTTTTGCCGATCGATCTTTGCTGGTCAGATGTCGGTTCCTGGGACAGCGTTTTCGATCTTCTTCCAAAAGACAAAAACGGCAACGCCGCGGTAGGGTCCGTAGTCGAAGTCGATACGGAAGACTGCCTTATACTAGGAGATAAGCGGCTCGTGGCCGCAATCGGACTGGAAGACATGCTAATCGTCGAAACGCCCGATGTCGTGCTCGTCGCCAAGAAAAAGGAATCGCAGAAGGTCAAGGAGATCGTTGCAAAGCTTAAGTTGATGGGGCGCAAGGAAATTAAAGAACATCTTACGACGAATCGTCCTTGGGGCCATTTTACGATCCTCGACGCGGGAGAAAGATATAAGATCAAAAAAATCCTTGTTCTGCCTGGACAAACATTGAGCTTGCAGATGCACTTCCATAGGAGCGAGCATTGGGTCGTAGTCAAAGGAACCGCAAAAGTGACTATCCAGGGCAAGGAAACCCTCGTCCATGAAAATGAAAGTATTTATGTGCCGAAAGCTGCTGTTCATCGAGTCTCCAACCCTGGCAAAGTCGCCCTCGAAATCATCGAAACCCAAGTGGGCGAGTACTTGGGGGAAGACGATATCGTTCGCCTGGAAGATTGTTATGGGAGGATGGCTTCCCACTCAACAACTTGAACATCTATTCGGCCATGATTTTAGGAACCGAGTCAGGAACAAATTCAGACCGATCAAATCTGAGCATTCTGCATGAAAACAATCTTATTATTAATTTGCTCCAATATTTTTATGACCATTGCTTGGTACTGGCACCTGAAATTTCGAGAATATCCAGTTTTTTTAGTTATAGTAATTAGTTGGGGTATTGCATTTTTTGAGTATTGCTTTCAAGTGCCTGCTAATAGAATTGGGAGTTATGAATTTTCAATAACTCAGTTAAAAACAATCCAAGAAATTATTACTCTTGTAGTTTTTTGTATATTTTCTTATTTATATTTTGGACAAAAGATTGGTTTCAATCAATTAATAGGGTTTGGATTCCTTGTTTTAGCAGCTTATTTCATATTTAAAACGAACTAGTTTGCTTTTTCAGTAGTAGATTGTATTTTTTTTTGATAAAAATGTTTGAATTGATTTAATTTTGGATATCCATGATAATTAATACCAAATATCAGAAATAACGTTAAGTTTGGCAAGGAAGCTGCACAAATTTTTTGTCTGGAACGAGTGACCATTGCCAGTATGGCAAGGCACGAGTGAAGACGAAAAATTTGTTGCAGAGCTGACGTAGCCAAACTTAACGTTATTTCTGATATTTGGTATAACTCACAACAAGGAGTTGATTTGTGGAATTATCAAAAATTCTTTCAGCTTACCATTGCCGATCTGCTCAGGTCCAAGCTCTGCCGCCCCAACATCAGGAAGCGCGCGAAAAAGAAGCAATCAAGAATGACTCGAGATCGACCCAATTATTGGGGAACGAACCGATTCTCGAGATCCATAAAGTCGAAGGCGGTTATGTAGTCGCGACTGAATTACACGAATTGAAAGTCGATGTACACTATCTTCCTCCAGAGCGCCATATCTGCGGTCCTGCCAACTTCGAATTGTTTTTCCACCAGCCCGTTCCAAAATCCGGTAAATAAGAGTTCATCGATATTTATCGACTTTGGCTGGGTCGAATTTGAAGATCTGGCCGTCAATTTCAACGGTGCGGTAGACCCATTCTTCATCGTTTTCGCGAAGCAGCCGGTCGCATCCCATGATATAGCCTTTCAGAAATCCGTAGCGCTGCATTGCGAGCTGCATATAGCGGGAAGAGGTGGGACGGTAATGGCTCCGCGGTCCGTCGACAGGCGAGATCACTTCCTGGTGGAAGCGGATGATCGCATCCGCAATCTGCGTGGCAATCGAAAAGGTTTGGGCCGTTTGATCTTGGTCGACCTGATGTTTGAGATCGACATCTTTTCCCCAGGGTTCGAAATAGCCTGGGTAAGAGAAAAGCGAGAAGGAAAGACTGCAGCAGAGGATCATCCTGATCATCAGAAAGAATGCTCCAGCATGAGGACAGGAAATAGCTTGTGGTCGTTGAGGGACGCGCTGGCGGTTCGTTCGTATAGCCGCTCGTTATAATATTTCGCCTCTTCGCCTGCGCCATAGATGCCGCCAAAGTACCAACCGGTTTCGAAACCGAGCGTGATGATGCCGCCCGCAGTGTGGCCGTGGTGGAAAAATTCATAGGCCGCGGCGATGAAAAGCGCATTGAGGAAAAAGGCGGTAAAAGCTGATTTCTTTTGACCGATGTACAGATAGCCTGCTCCGGGAAAGAGCGCGTTGAGAGTTTGGGCGAAGGCGACCGATTTTTTTCCTGAATCGTAGGATTCGAGAAGGTTGCTGAGATAGGAAGGACCGTTGAAACCATCCGCGAAGAGGTCGACTTGAGCAATCTCTCCTTCGCGGATCGCGCGCGATAATTTCAATTGCTCAGCGGTATCAGGATAGGTGTTGGTCATCATTTCAAAAATGCGTTCCTGCTTTTCGGGGTTGTCCATTTCCCGGTAGCATTCGTAAAGGACGAGCAAGAGATCGCGGTAAGCAGGGAATGTCTTGTCTACATGGGCCAAGCGGCTTTTTTCAAACGCTTCGATCGCTTCATCGTATTTCTTGCCGAGAAAGTAGCAAAAGAGGATGTCGTACTGGATTTCGAGCTGTCTTTGGTGTTCTGTCGGGGGAATGAGGATCTCCGCCCTTTTATAAGTGGAGATTGCGCGGTATAGATCGAGCTGCTGCGCAAAACCGGAGGCGATGACGCATTCCTTGGTCCAGTCGGCGGCTTTTTCTTCAGGGGTAAAAGCACGGAATGCGCTTTGAAGCCCTTGGAGGTGCCGGTCTTGAAGCGGCCAGCTTACATGCGGGTCGATGCTGTCGGAAACGCGATAGCAGGATGCCATCAGGGCAAGAGCCGCAATCAAGAACAGCCTAGGGAGTGTACCGTAAAGATTCTTCTGTCGATTTTTAGGTTCTTTTGAGCCGATTTTCGATTCAAAATTTTGGGGGGCATATATACTTTTCGATATTGCCCCCAAATTTTGAAGGCGAAAAGCGGCCAAAATAATCCAAAAAAGCGACGAAGCAATCTTTACGGTACAGTCCCTAGTCATCGTCAATCGATTTGATGAGTTCCACTGCTTCGTCATAATTATGTTCGAGGAACGGGGTATTCGACAAGTCGCGGAAGAAGATCTCCTGCTCAGAGGTTACGCGCCGCATATCGTCGATCGAATTGATGATGAAGGGGCGCAGGAAGATGACCACGTTTTGGTTGGATATCGTGTCGTTTTGCTGAGAAAAGGCGGCGCCGATCATGGGCAGTCCCCCAAGACATGGGATCCCTTGTTTGGTCTTTGTGTTCGAATTATTCACAAATCCGCTTAAGACAAGGAAATTGCGGTCGGGGACGTGGACAGTCGTCTGCATGGTCGTTTTACTGGTGACGATCCCGTTTGCGGTCTGAGTTTGGAAGTTGAGCTGTGATTGGCCGGTGATATCGGTGGCGGTCTGGGATCGGTCCAAATTGATGTCGAGAGTCACGATGTCGGAGTTGCCCAGAACGGGGGTGATCGTCAGGTTCAGGCCGATATCGCGGTATTCGATGTTCGATGTGAGGATCGTGGCGCCGTTCGTGGTGTTGTTGACGAACGAGCCGGTGAATGGGATGTTCGCTCCGGAGAAGATGCTCGATGTGCGGCCATCTTGGCCCAGAAGCTTGGGAGCAGTGATGATCGTAGTCTCGATATCTGACTGGAGTGCGCTCAGCAAAGAACCGAGAGTCAGGAAGGTATTGCCGTTATGTTTGATCACTTCCCCGATGACGCCGAGATCGAATCCGGCAACAGGGGGGATATTGCCGATAGGAGTCGGCGATTGAGGGGGCGTAAGGCCTGAGAGCTTGCTCACGAATGTATCGGGAAAAGCTGATTGAGCATTCGGCGGCGGGATGGTATTGAAGGAACTCACGCCGAATTTTTCGTTGAACTTGTAGTTGCCGCCCCATTCAAGGCCGAAGAGCAGGGCGTTCGTCAACGATGTTTCGATCACGAGGATCTCGATGAAGACCTGCTTCAAGGGGATGTCGAGGTTTTTGATCAATTCTTTCAGTCGGGTCAAAGTCTCCTGATCCCCGGAACAAAGGAGTGAGTTGGTTACATCGAGCCATTGGATCGAATTGATCGAGTTGAGAAGATTTTGGTTGACCGGAGCGTTATTTCCAATCAAATCCTTTGCGATTTGCCTCAGTGCGTTCTGGATCTCGTCGCCTTTGTGGAATTGGAGTTTATAGACCAGGAAGCTTGTATTTTCGATGGCTTGAATCGAAGGTTCGAGAGGAGCGGTGGGCTGCTTATTTGGCAAATTCGAGGGAATATCGAATGCTTTGAGGAGATCCTTGATTTGGTCGAGGGCTTTTGGGGTCCCGGTGAATACAAGAGACTGGGTTTGTTCGATGGTGCGCATTGAGGAGATGGCGGAAAAGAGATCGGGATCGGTCAACCCGCTGGAGCGGAGATTTTCAGCAAAGTCATGCATGAGTTTCTCGAGGTCGGGCATAGGAAGGGAGACCGGTTTATAGAGGTAGAAGTTTGTCTGGCCGGGCTGCGGGGCTTTTTCAGGAAGAGGGGCGGGAGCGGCAAGCGACGTGACATCGAATTGTTCTATAAGCGCCTGGACTTTCATAAGGGCGTCTTCGGTGCCGGTGAAAAAGAGAGAGTTTGTCTCTTTCACATATTTCATCGAGTTCAAAGCTTGAAGCATGTCTGGATCGGCTCCGCCCGATTTCTTGAGGTCGGCCGTCATCGTTTTGATCGAGGTTGTGATTTGAGCGCCTCCGGCTACCTTGAGCTTATAAAGGAGAAATGTCGTTTTGCCGATGTGCTGGATCTGCGCATGTTCTTTGGGCGGCGTATCGATGTCTTTTAAAAGCGTTTGGATCTTTTGAATCGAATCTGCATTGCCTGTAAAGATCAGAGAATTGGTCGTCTCGACATATTTAGCCGAATTGATCGCCTGGAGAAGAGGAGGATCGGCAAGCCCTGCTTTTTTCAAGTTCGCCGCGACCTCCTGCAGCGATTTCTCGATCTGCGCGGCCGTTTGATGCTGAGGCTTGTACAAGAAAAAATTGCTGCTGATCTGATTGACGTTAACTCGAGGATAATCGTATTCGGCGATCAGGGTCTTGACCTCTTCGATCGCCGAGGGATCGCCGGTCAGGAGCAGAGAATTGGTCTCTTTCACATAGCGGATGTTCTCAATGACGCTTAAAACCTTGTCATCTTTGAGACCGCCTTGTTTTAGATCTTTCGCCAAATTATCTAATTCTTCTTCGACAACGTCTCCTGAAGTGGATTGAAGCTTGTAGATGAAATATCCCGGTTTTACATTTCGAGTTTCCGGCTTGTCGAAATTGGCGAGAAGCTCTTTGATCTGGTCGAGCGCTGCAGGAGGGCCGTTGAACATGAAGGAGTGGGAATCGGCGATCCATTTTTTCGATCGGATCGTTTCGACGAGATCTTTGTTGTGTCCTTCCTTGCTCATATTGTTCGCGAGCTGGTCGAGGTATTGGGCTGCTCTATCCTCGGGCGCATATTGGAGAGGATAGAGGAAAAAGTTCCTGGCCGATGCGGATACGACATCAAAGCTTTGGAGAACATCTTTGACGCGGGCAAGTGAAGCTTCAGGGCCTTGGAACATGAAAGAGTGGGAATCGGCAATCCATTTTCTTGAACGGACCGCATCGACGAGATCCTGATTCCCGCCTTTTTTGCTCAGGTTGTCCGCGAGCTGATCGAGATATTGGTTCGTCTTGTCAAGGGGGGCATGCTGCAGGGAATAAAGGAAAAAGTTTTTCTGGCCTTGAGACTGCTGGTCGAAGGTTTGGACGAGATCTTTGAGTCGGTCGATCGCATTCGCAGTGCCTTGGAATATGAATGATTGGGAAGCGTCGATCCATTTCATCGAACGGATTGCGTCAATCAACTCCGATTCGCTGTCCTTGTCTAGGTTGCCCGAAAGCTGCTTGAGATACATTTCGGTCTTTTCCCTCGAAACGACTTTAGGCTGGAAAATCCAAATGATTTTTCCCGGTTTTTGACCTGTCGGCAGATCGAACGTAGCAATCAGATCTTCAAGTTTTTTTATCGAGGCCGCATCGCCTGTAAACAGAAGGGAGTTGGTGCTTTTGACTAACTTCATGCTGTCGATGGTCCGCAGGAAGGCAGGGTCGCGATATTGATCCGCTTTGAGATTGCGGACGACTTCTTGAAGGGTTTTGTCAAGTTGGTCGCTTCTCCGGTTTTTCGGCTTGTAGATAAAGAACTTGTCGCTGACGGGGATCGTGGCGATGCCGGAATCGAATATGGGAACCAATTCTTTCAGCCTGGCTAAGGCGGGCTCGGGACCGGAAAAGAGAATCGAATTGGTTTCGGTGATCGGTTTCATTTCGTCGATAGTCTGGATGAGCCCTTCGTCCATGACGTTCGATTTATCGAGCTTCTTCGCAAACGATTTCAATGAGGATTGGAGATCGTCATAGTTTGCGTGCTGGATCTTGTAGAGAAAAAAATCGTTTTTCGCAACTTCCGGCAGCTTTTTCCCGGAGGAGATGTCGATCGTGCCTAGAAGCTCCTGTACGCGGCCGAACTGGCTTTCGTCCCCTGAGAAAACGATGGTGTTCGTCGTCTTATTGATTGTTGCGCTAGAAAGGATTTCAACCAGGGCCGCGTTTTCTTTCGTTCCTTTGAGATGGTCGGCCATTTCCTTCAAGGCGGCGACGATATCCTTTGCGCTCCTGTTTTTGGGTCGGTAGACGAAAAACGAATTTTTCATGGGAGCCCCTTTTCCCGGGACGTCCAGAGCCGTAAGAAACTCTTTCACCTTCGCGATCGATTCTTTTGATCCGACGAAGGTGATCGAATTCGTCTCCTTGAGCACACGAGCCGATTCCATCGTAGTGATCAAATCTCCTTCGGGAATTCCCGATTTTTGCAGATTGTCGGCGATATTGAGCAGCCCGTTTAGGATTTCGTCGGCGGGGCGGTTCGAAGCTTTGTAGACGAAGATATTCTCTCCCTTGAGTTTCCTAAGCGCCAGAACCTCTTTTTTCGGAGGGACGTCCAAGCTGGCGAGGATCGCGAGCGTTTTATCGATGAGATCGCCTGTAGAGACGATATAGATCGAGCTGGCCATGGGCTGAGGAACGAGGATGAACGGGCTCCCTTGCGCAATCGGGCTCATAATCTGGCTGGCAAGCTCTACAAGAGGTTCAGGGGTATTGTGGATCGTTATATAAGCCCGCACTCCCAGCTGATTGATCGGGGAGTCGAGAATTTCGATCAGCGCGGCGACCTTGTCGACGTTTGTGGTCACATCGGTAAGGATCATTTGCTTGGTTTCCGGCAAGACTTCCAGAAGCGCCGCGTTGGAAATCATCGGGCGGATGACGCCGGCGACAGCTTCCGCTTTTGCCTCTTTGATGCGGAAGATCCGGGTGACGATCGGGGCGTTTTTCCCCTGGTTGTTGTCGCATACGAGTGTCGCGATCTGCACTACCTCGGTCGATTTATGAATCACTAGGTTGTTGTCTTGTTCCAATAAAGACAGCCCATGGATGCGCAGGACTTGGATAAGGGTTCCCATGACGTTTTGGGCCGTAATCGGAGCATCCGACACGACCGTTACGGTAAAATCTAGGTCGGTTTCGTTGAAGATGAAATTGACGCTGCAGATCTTGCTCGCGAAACGGATATACTCGATGATAGAAACGGTATCGTAATTGATCGTATAACCTTGCGCCGGAGATGCCGCTGCTTCTTTGCTTTCAACGGAGACAGGAGCGGAAAAGGACGCAGTTTCTTGTGCAGTGAGCAACTGTTCGGAAGGCGCTTCCTTGTAGGTTTCAAGACTTTGCATCTCGCTATCGCTTCTCTCTATCGATTCTGCTGCGATGGAGATATTTGGCGCATCATCAGAATATAGGAAAAACGAAGAGAGGAGTGAAAAGGCAATTGAAAAAGCCTTTATACGAGCAGTCATAGAATCTTTCGCGACCTCTTCCGAATCGTAAAATACCCTAGTGTTTTATGCAATATTTCACAGGAGTACATGAGAGCATATCGTTTATGGAAATGATCGACAACACTAAAATGAGAGGAGAAAAGATTCAAAAATGTTTTAGAGATCATCTCTAAATTAAATTTTAGTCGATTTGTCGGTTCTTTTTCGATTCAAACTTTGGAGAATAATATCCATGCACTGTTTACGAAGTCGTAAAGCGGTCTCGAAATGCGACGAACCCCGGTTTTAGGGCAGGATTCACACATCTCTCATCCTATTTCTAGGATTCGGATGCCAAGAGACTCGCCTAAATAGAGGAGTTCCGCACGTCCGATTTTTTTTCCATTTACGGTTAAAGAAACGGCTTGATCCGGGTCGATCGGCAGTTCGAGCGTGTTTCCGGGATTCAAATGCATCAAGTGGTCCAGCGTGATTTTCAGACGGGCCAACTCAACGCATACATTCAAAGGGACATCTTTGATCGAGGTGTTTTCTTCTTCGGCCGGCGTCAATCGGGAGTCGCCTCGGCTATTTTGTTCCATACGTTCCTCATTTGTGAATGCATATTCGAGCAGTTCCATCTGGTTTCTCTCGATCTTGGCTTGAAACAGAGGGATGGTTCCGATTTTTAAAACGGCGATCGCGGTATTCCTCTCTACGTTGTAATTTCCTTTGTCGAGAAGGACGAAATCCCCGGGTTTCAAATCATCGCACTCCGATCGAGAGAGAAGGACAGAGCCGCATTCCAATCCAAGGATGAGTTCTGTGGATTTGGACAGTTCGCTGCTGACATATTCCATCTCGTGTAAGGCGAAATGTTCCAGCCAGGCTTTGTGGAATGAAGCGGGCAGGATCAGCCTTGACCAACAAGATTGCTCGCTGAATGAGATTTCGACATCGATGCAGAAAGCATTTTCTTCCGGTACCTTAGATTTTTCTCCAAGGGATGGCGTGAGTTTTGAAATCGGGTCGATCGAGCTTGAGGCGGCAAGGGCTTCCAGGACAAGAAAGCGGCAGAAACCTTCTTTAAGAGGTTCGGAAATTTGCGCTTTGGATTTTCCTTGCATCATTGAAGCTGTTAGCTTGTTCTTGTCAGCTTTCGGAATAACGAAAAAAAAGGGAGACGGAATGGGGTTTAAAAAAATGGAGGTGCAGAAATAATTCGCGCCTAGTCCTTCTTGGACTTTTTCGGCCTTTATCCAAGCTTGTTCGGAGATCTGAAGTGAAAAATCCTTCATTTCGAACCGGGCGGCAAGAAGCGAGGAAAGGCGATACCAGTCGAAAGGCGGAGCATTTCCAAAAAGAGGGATCTGATCCGTTCCCTCGATGAATTCAAGCACTTTGCGTAAACGCAAGGCGGTTTTTTTTGCCATTGTTTTTTCCTATTTTGCCCCGCCGCCTTTTTGCCCTTTTTCCCCGGCTGATTCCTTCCTTTTGAAAAGCGGCTTTTCAAAGGCAGCTTCTATCCGGTTCACCGTATAGGAAAATTTCCCAGCTTGGAAGGCTGCGAGCAAGTTGGGAATGTTCTGATTGAATGCGGCCACTGCCTCATTCGAACCTGTTAACCGGATGTTCAATTGATAAGGAGCCGTGGAGAATTTTTCGATCGAGATCTTGGCTCCGTAGAATTTAGAATTGGCGAACGAGGGAGCGTTCAATATGAATTCCGTGCGGCTGTCGCCTTTTGGAGAAACCATCGCTGTGATTGTGCCGATCATATGGTAGTAAATCGAAAGCGCTTCAAGTCCAAGATAGGGTTGGGCCGCCGCTGCCGCGGCGCCTGCGACGGGGATGACATAACTGGGCAAAGTCTCTGTCGACGGAGATTGCATTTGGAGCGACTCAGCCTCTTCTTGTCGGGATTTTTTTTTATTTTTGCCGCCTGCTTCTTCTTGGTTGCTCGTGGGACCACCTTCCTGCGCCTCCGGTTTTTTTCTCTTTCCTTGATCCTCGACGAGCCGTTTGGATGAATCGGCAGGCTGCACTTCTTCCTCCCTTAGCGAGCGGGCTAGCTGATGCCCAACCCTCTCTTCAGGCGGCAGCCGGCCATCGTGTCGGGCTTCTTCCGGAGAGAGGGGACCTATGTACTTGATGCCTTCATCTCCTTGCGGCGCGATTACGCCTTCCGGTCCTGACATTTTTCTTTTCCCTTTCTCTTCTCGAAAATAAAGCGAAGACTCAATTTCCTCTTTTTTGGAGACCATGAATGCGGGATGGGGAGGAAGATCCGCTTCCCCCTTTTTCCCTTTAGCAGGAAAAGATCCTTCTGTTTTGCCCGAAAGGAGTTTGTCCTTTTCTGCCCTTCCACCCTCGTCAGAAAGCTCGAAAGGAGAAGGGAGCTGCGGCCCTTTAGGCTTCCCGCTTTTTTCGGAGAGGCGTGCCCCGTTTCTTTTTTTCTCTGATGCTGCAACGGCTTTGTCTTCAGGAGACTCTTGGCTTACTTCCTGCGAGGAAGGCTGCTTTGCGTTTTTGTCCGTATCTTCCGAGGTTACGAAGATGCGGGAAGCTGAGTTGGGCGTTTCTTCCATTTGAGGCTGCATCGACGGCTGACTGTATTCGGCAGGTTCTTCGACGCTCTGCCAAAACTGGTCAGATTGGGGAAGAGGCGGCTGCTCTTCATCCTGTAGCGCCGTGCCGTCTAAAACGGTTGAAGGGGGAGGAGAGTAGGTCGGACTCGGCAAGGCTGTTGCGTCGATATCCTGAGAGGAAACGGAGGATCCCAGTCCTCCTGTGGAAGCGGTTCCAGGTTCTCCGGAAAATATCGTAAATGGGGTCGGAAGATTCGACTTCTCTTCTTCTTCGGCGTCGACGAACTGTCTGAATCTTTGCCTTGTTCGGGATTCGTCGTCGACTTCAGAGACCTTTTCCACTTTTTCGACCCTGCGGTGCGCAGAGGTCGGCGCGGTTTTATCTAGCTCGCCTCCTTTATTCGGAGGAACTGGCGGGATGCGGGATGACGATGACATAGAAACCTCTCTTTGCCCAAAAACGGCAGAAATGTTCGCGTGCAGCAGGGCTTAGGAGCTTCTGCCCTATGCTTAGCTTGATCCATTTTCCTTTTTTTCTCGATCCTTTTTTCTGATGTGCTTTTCCCTTTTGTGCAAAAAGTGGGTCGCAGAGCCCTGCTCATCTTGTTCCACCCCTTCTTTTTGCTGAACCCAGTAATCCATCTCTTTTTCCCATTCCTTTTTGTGAAGTTCAAGCTTTTCCAGGTCTTTTTTCTTTTGGAACAAGTCGTCTGTCGCGATGTCCACTTGCTTCTGGGCCACGTCTACCTGTTTTTGCTGATCGGCGACTTTTTTCTCTTTTTCAGCGAGCTGTTCATCGACGATTTTCAGGTAGACCTTGCTCCTTTGAATCACGTCTGTCGTCGTGCCTGTGTCGAGCTCGTGCCTCAATTGTTCGAGTTTTGCGACTTTATGTTTCAGGACTCTATCTCGTTCCTGGGTCAGGTCGTAGAGTTTTTCATATGCTTTTTCCAAGATCGCCTTTTTCTCTTCGAGCGTTTTCACCGCCGAATCGAAGCGATTTTTCTTGATCAAAAGCATTTGCTCGAGAGGGTAGTTGAGTTTGGACATGATATACCCCATTATTGCACAAATCGAAAAATATGACCATCCGCTCGGTTTTTTTATCGATCATAAATTTTGGCAAAATGCATCGACTCCGATGCTGTGCAAAATATCGAGCTTCCCCTGGCCTCCGAAGAAATGATCAATGATCGAATGTTCATTTGCGCCAAAAGTTTTTGGCCAATTATAAATAAACGGAAGCTCCAATACAGCCGGTTTATGAAGGAAAATGGCTCGGGACAAGATTTCCTGATCGCCCGGCAATAGATCTTTAAATGCAACGATTGCCTCTCTCCATTGCTGGAGGATTTTTGTCCTTTTTCGAAAAGCAATCACCCCTGAATTGTAATGGACTTCACCGGGCAAAAGAAGAGGGCGGTGCTGCTCTGCATCTCTGGACAGAGCGAATTCGGTCCCGAACCCAAGACAATGAAAAATGGGCTCTAAAGTTCCTTTTACTTGGCAATCGAGATCTATCCAAATCCCGCAATCAAAAGGGGATTGAAAAAGAGCAAATGGTTTTTTCAGCCAGGCACAACGGGAACTCCAATACTTTTTTCCATAGCGAAGTTCCCAGGATTCTTTAATGGAAGGAGGGATCGGTTTCATGGAAGAAAATAGAGGATCGAGAGGGGGTAGCAAGATATACTCGCCTTTCTCTTTACACCACGACCTTCCATTTTGCGTCATCCCAAAATCGACAAATGCGACCGGGTACGAATTATGGGCGGAATAGTGCTTCCACCACCATGGAAGGAGCCATTGTTGGTTCGAGTCGCATCCTACGATAATTCCCGAGCGGAGCACTAAGTGAATAAGGATTTTAGGGCGCGGATCGTATCTTCCATCGGAGCTTTGTCTTCGATCTGCTGTTTCAAAAAGCGGTTGACCTTGTCGATGAATTTGAGTGCGAAATCGGCGTTTTTGTCTGAGCCCGGCTTGTATTCCCCGATGCGGATCAAAAGCTCGTTTTTCTTATAATTAGCGAGCACTTCTCTGACTTTTCCGATCGCTTCGAGATGCTGTTTGTCCACGATTTGAGACAAAACGCGGCTGACCGACGAAAGGACGTCGATGGCGGGAAAATGGTACTGCCGGGCCAGTTCCGAAGAAAGGATGATGTGGCCATCGAGGATGGAGCGAACCTCGTCGGCCACTGGTTCATTCAGATCATCGCCTGCGACCAAAATCGTATAAAAGGCGGTGATCGAACCTTTATCAGAATTTCCCGAGCGTTCCAGAAGCCGGGGGAGGATAGCGAAAACTGAAGGGGTGTAACCGGCCCTGGCAGGCGGCTCTCCGGCGGCTAGGCCAATTTCGCGAAGCGCACGTGCAAAACGGGTCACGGAATCCATCATCAGGATGACCGATTTTCCCTGGTCTCGGAAATATTCGGCGATCGCTGTGCCGACATAGGCGGCGTTGAGGCGCATTTGCGCTGCCTGGTCGGAAGTAGAGACTATGATAACTGAGCGCTTCATCCCCTCCGTACCCAAGTCGTTTTGCAAGAACTCACGAACTTCGCGACCCCTCTCGCCAATCAGCGAAATGACGTTTACATCGGCTACCGCGTTGCGCGCGATCATGCCGAGAAGGGTTGATTTTCCGACGCCTGCAGCGCTGAAAATACCGACTCTTTGACCTTTGCCGCAGGTCAGCACTGCGTCGATGCATCGGATGCCTACTGGGATAGGTTTCGTGATCAGGCCGCGCTTGAGGGGGTCGGGAGGAGAATTAATGACAGGGTAGCTTTCGGTCAGCTTGAGCGGGCCATGGGTATCTTCATCCAGTGGCTGGCCAAGGCCATTCAGCACTCTGCCCAAAAGCTGAGGGCCTACTTTGATGTGCATGGGCATACGCATTGGGATGACTTCGGAAGAAGGGCCGATCCCTTTCATATCGCCAAGAGGAGAAAGGATGACTTCGTCTCGGGTGAAGCCAACGACTTCGGCGGCGAGCGGCTCGCCGGCTCTTTTGATCAGGCAGACCTCGCCCATTTTCACTTGAGGGATGATCGCGCGGATGAGCATGCCGATCACTTCGGTGATGCGCCCATGTACGGTCGTCAGCTCGACCTCTTCGAGATGGCTGATCAGTTTATCGAATGAAGGGGGCAGATCCATGGTGATTAACCCGAGGGGTAAAAAGGTGACAATTTATAACTGGATGCTCATGATCGTTGTAATGGAACTCGTGATGCGACTCAAGAGGGTCGAGGAATATTCGATTTCTTGTTGGGCTAAAGCCATTTTGCTCTGGAGGATCATCATATCGCCCGCGCTTAGCTGATGCGCTGATGAGGACATTTCCTGGAGCTTGTTCTGAATCGCTGTAAATTGGTCTTGACCATCGTTGATTTGAGCGAGAAACCGAGAGATCACCCCAGGTTCAGCGGGAGATTTCATCGCAGGAGTTTCGACGCCGAGCTTGGCGGAGGCGGCACGGCTATATTCCCTTGCGTCGTTCAGCTTATTCCTGAGAAGGTGCGCTTGCGACCGTTTCAACTGCAGATTCGGCGTTTGAAACTGTTGATGAACCGTACCCAAAGTATCTTGGGCCGTCTGCGCCTGCGCCAAGAGTGAAGGAACAGTTGGAGTGCCTGTCTGAGTTGTCATGGAACGGGAGAGTTCCATGGGGGTCGGGCTTCCCGGTGTTGTGGCAGACGCGGGAGATGCACCTTTTTGCATGTAGGATTGGAAACCTTGCCCGGAAGGAGGCTGGCGGATCGCCTGATCCGCCTCCAAAGCCTTGGAGGGAGTGATCCGGTCTGGGCTTTTGTCTGGGGAAGGGGTCTCTGGAATGGTCACGATTTGCCTTTGCCTACAGGCCCTGGGGATTTCTTAATGAACTTTTCCACGAAATCGATGGCAGTCTTAGAAAGCTGCTGGATCTCAGGATCTTTCGAATGAGTCGTCTGCTCCAGGAGTTTTTCTCCCTTGTCGGCCATATTCGGCATCATCCCCAAGCAAAGCCCGAGGAATGCTTTCACCATGTCGTTATGAGGCTCTTTTTCGAGGATCTGTTCGAAAATTTTTACAGCCTGTTTCAGTTCCAGCTTATGCAGGTGGAGATAGCCAAAGCCTATGCGCGGCAAGAAGTTTTCTGGATTGAGCAGTTCACCGGCTTTGAATAGCTTGACGGCTGCGTCTTCGTCCGCTTGGTTTACTGCGATGAAGCCGGATTCTGTGAAGAGAAGCCAATCCTCTTTGAAAAGTTTCCATGATGTCGTCATTAGTTTATCCTTTATTGCTTGCCTTGATTGCCTACAGCGTGGTTGCACACCGAATTGACCTGTGCGATCAAATTGGAGATCGATTCGCCGAGTTGGGTGACTTGGCTCATTTGAAACTGCAGGAGTATGAAAGAACCTGGAGTCGCCGTACTCATTTGACTAGCGAGGATCCTGACCTGGCTCATGAGCTGCGATTGCAATCTGGCGTAGTTTTTAATGAGTGTAGTGAAGCTTAGGGTTAGCTGCGGTAGTTTCATTGTTCGATGGCTCCTCTTATTATTTTCCGGCTTTTTTTAGAACTTTTTGCAATGCGGCATAGCCGTGAAGGAGAATGCCGAGGCGGTCGAAATCTTTTTCATTCGCCCCTTCGCGCAGTAGCTTTTTGATTTCCAAGATCCGCTTTTCCGCTTTTGCGAGAAGCTCTTTCAAATGCTGAGGTTCAGCTTTGACTCTTCTTTCGAGATCAAAAGCGAACTTCTCCTTTTTTTCCTTTTCTTCTAATCCGAACATACACTTCTCCTTTTCACCGGGTGTAGTTGATTTTATATTTTATTCCATCTTTTTCAAGTAGAATCGTCGCCGGATCGATTTCAGTGATCGACATGCCGCTCACTTGATCGCCTAATTCGTAGATTTTTCCGTTGAGTATGGCGCTGAATCCTTTCCCATCATACTGAGAAATTCCCGTTACTTGAAATTGTCCTGAGATATCGATCGCCGCCTGGTTAGGAGTCGACGCGACCGCGAAATTCTTGACCCCGTTCACTCCTTGCACTGCGTCGAGTTCTTTGAGGAGGGTCTTGAACTGATCGTTCATCTTGTCGCTGTAATTGCCCGATAGCACCAATTCGCCGTTTATGTATTGGAATGAGACCCCGCCGAATCCTTTTGAAAAGATCAGCCCTTCGACCTGGGCGTTCAAAATTTCCCCCACGACGACTTTATTTTCGAGCCGGTCGAGGTAAGGAAAATTGGCGACGAGGTATTCGGAAAGCTGCATGGCCATAGCATTCGTATCGACATAGCCGGAGACGATGAATTTGCCCGCTTGGGGAGATTGGATAGAGACCCCGCGGAAATCTGGATTGTTATTCAGGACCTCATTAATCGCCTTGTCGACCGATTCATCGATGACGACATTGTCCTGCGTTGAAGTGATAAAATCGATCTCGCCGATCCTGAACCTCATTTCTTGCGCATCGACGGTGGTCAGGACGTGTCCGACTAAGAAGAGCTTTCCGCTTGCAGGATTGAAAGAAAATTGGACTCCTTCGAATTTTGCAAGCGCCTTTTGGATGCGCCCGACTGGTTCCTTGCGGACTATTTCGACTTGGTTCGACTTGAAAAGGGAAAAGAAGCTGAGGAACACAATCAGGAAGATCGCGGCGAACGATGCGGCTGCGATCCAATATTTCATCGGGATCGGTTCTCTCTTCCAATCCTTTTTTTCTTCCACAGGCTCTTCGGCCGCAATCACGGCCGGCGGAGGCGTTTCCGCTTTGGGAGGCTCATAGGACGGCACCATCGGCGAATAAATCGTCTCTTGAGGCGCTTCCCGGTCGATGATGAGGAAGACCGTCGTTCCCAAGGCGATCATATCCTGAGTCGTAATGGCCTTTTTTTCGGTGACGGGCGTTCCATTGATCACGGTGCCATTTTTGGAGCCGAGGTCTTCGATCTCCATCGCTCCATCCGCGCTCACGGCGAACCGGGCATGATTGCGGGAGACGCTCAAATCTTGGAAGACAATATCGCAAGAGTCGGGATCTTTACCGAGGGTGTAGGTTCTTCCCTTCTCGATGCCGATTTCAGCTCCGGCATTCGGTCCGGAGATCACTTTCAGCAAAAGAGGCGTTTCTGAAAGGAGGTTGAACGGCAATTGGTCTTCTTCGGCCCCAGTGTCTTCGAAAATGGTATCATACGCATTGGACGATTCGCTTTTCTTCTTCTTCTCTGTCTTTTCCCGCCGTTTCGGGGCGGTCTCTTGCGGAGGCGGCTCCTCTTCCAAAGAACCGAAAATATCGTCGTATCCGCCTTTGGGCTTTTTCTTGGCGCCGATTTCGGGGACTTCCGACTCCGAGAACAGGAAAGTGGTATGGCCGATCTGGACCCGGTCCCCTTCTTTTAGAAGCACCCGGCCATCGATCCGTTCGTCATTCACTAAGGTAGGATTGGCGCGGCTAAGGTTTTCAAGATAGATCCCTTCAGGGCCGCGGCTCAAGTGGGCGGCCTTTCTAGATACGGTGTCGTCTTCGATGACGAAAGCGGCCTCTTCAGGATCGCGGCCGACGATCCATTCATCACCTTCTTCCAGATTCAAGAGGAGTCCGCGGAGAGGCCCTTCCTCTGCGATCAGATGGGCTGGCATGCGCTAATACACGGGTTCATTGTTTTGGAATTTGCCGTTCGTTGGCGGCCTTTCGGGCCACGATTGTTCGCTGCGCTCACTTTCGTATCCGTTCTCTTCAAATTGTTCATCGGCGATCCTCTCGGATCGCATTCGTTCGCGTCACTGCGTTTCAAATTTTGCCACAACATCCCGCCAATACACGAGGTGGTTGACAAATTCTTCGAAGGCTTCCTTGAAAGCATGATAATTCATTTCATAGGGCAAGCCAAGCGAGAGTGTCAAGCTCTTCTCTTTTTCATCCAAGCCAATCCGCGCCCCGCCCGTTCCTTGACCGAGCAGGTTCGCCCGCATCAAATAGATGAATAAATCTTCTCTTTTCCTTGCAGGGCAGAGACAAATATTTGCGCGCATCCCTACTCCGGGATGCAGATCGGCAAGGTCGATTTCAGTTCCGGCGCTGAAACGAAAGTGATAATTTTTTTTTTCGTTCAGTTTCGGAACAGGGGCAATTGATAATTCAGCGCAAAGTTTTTCTAAGAAACCCTGAACCATATTAACACACCCTCTGTCACATTATTCCTGTTACAGGAAAAAAAGGAAAGAGAATGTCGGGATGGGCGGCCGGTGGTCCGGTTCAAGAGGGTATTCGTTCCTGATCTCATTGTAGAGAAAAACAGGGGAACAGCGAGAGATGACGAAGCTTCACTTTGTAGAGGCAATTGGCTCTGTAGGGAACAAGAAAACTGATGGTGAAAAAAAGAAACTGCGCAAGGAGCCGAAGGCGTCCTTGGGGCGCATTCCCGTTTTCTGGGTAGGGATTTCTTGAGGGAAAACTGCGCCAAGTCTTGCCATTTGCGACGAACAAATGGCGCGGCGTCTCCCTTTGTGAGGAACAAAGGGCGAGAGATGGCCGGTTTCTCCCCGAGAAAGAGCACCCAGAAAATGGGAATGCGCCCCATCCCTGCGCATCCTATATTTAGCTGGCCGCTACGGTTTCAAGAGACCGTTTTACTGCCGGCAGACGGTTGCGACGGCGCGGGAGCTTGATGCCGGAGGCAATCTGCGCCAGCGATTGGTACACATTGACGATTTCTTTGAGGAATCCATTTTTTTCCCAAAGAATGAACCAGCGGTGCGCGGCTGACTTTGTCGCAAATGCCGGCTCTTTCGGAAGAGATCCCCACTTGAGCCCTGTAAACAGAACGTACAAGATCGAATTTACGACGGAACGCCAAGGCGTGTGAGGTTTGCCTCTTGTACGCTTGACCGGAGCTGGAAATAGCGGCTCGAGAAGCTGCCATTGTAAATCTGTAAGTGGTTCATAGTTTGACATGGATAATCCTATTATTTTGGGTTATTTTTAAACTTTGGTTTTGTTTTGTAAAAATTCTGAGTCTTGAATTTCCTGAAATTTCGCTTTCGCGCTTTCGATCGCGCTGCGCTCTTCCGGAGACATACGGCTCGTGTTTTCCGCTAAAGCAGCCAATTGGCTCATATTGAGCCCTGTTTTATCGCAAAGCGATTGCATCTTCGATTCGAGAAGCCATTTGATTTCCAGCGTTTCTTTTAAAGCCTCTTCCCGTTTTACAGGGTCGTCAGATTCCATCTTGGACTTGACTTCCCGGAAAAACTCCAAACTCTCATCCATGAGGTTTGTCAGTTTTTCTTGGGATGGAACTCCCGATGTGTCGAAGATTTTATTTAAATTATCTATGTATTTCTTAGTCATACCACCTGTTAATTTATATATTAATTATACCATAATGTTTAATTATTTGTAAATTGATTATTAATATAATGTAAATAATTGATTATTATGATGTTATGGTTTGATTTTTGTAACAGGCTGATTTTGAGTTGCTTAAGATGTTGAGCGAATTCTTAAGTTGTAGGCGCTGTAGGCGGCGGGGGAACGGGGATTCCGAAGAGGTCGGCTCGCAGCTGGTCTCTCGCTTCTCCCAATGCCTCGGCGACCACGTCGTGTATATCGCCCTTGGCAGGGAGGGCTAATGAAGATACCGCCTCGTCCAAATCAAAGCGAGGATCGTTCAAGCTCGATATGACGTTGACTACTAGTTCTTCGGCGCAAGCGTGTTTAGGAGTCAGCGTGTCGCCTAAGGCCAGGTGCTGCTCGTAGAGCCATCTGTCATGGAGGAATAGTTCTCCGGCGTCTTTAGCGTATGCTGTGAGGTAAGCCTCGTCGGGGCGGGAGCTGAAGCGAGAATCTTTCAGAGTGTTGCCCGTGAGGGTATTGTTTCTTGTTAAGTTGGATGCCATGGAGGAGCGGATCTCGCGCGCTCTTGCCAAGCGGACATCCGGATGCATCGATGTGGCTCCAAAGTCGTCATTTGCGTGGGCGACGTTCCAGAAAATCGCTTTTTTATCGAGCTGAGCGAGTTTTGCGATCTGCGCTTCGATCTGCTCGATCTGCTTTCTTTTCGCGATTCTTTTATCGAGCTCGCTCTCGCTAAGTCGGTCAAGCGCATCTTTGAGGACTGTTTTTTTAGCATGGAGTTTGTTGCTGAAAAGGGAGATGAAGCTCTCCGCTGCGCGGATTTTATCTCCCGCGTGGCCGACAAGGGTGGGGGGATTCAAAGTTTTTGCCAAGTACTGGTAATCCTTAGAAGCAAGGAAATCATCGGCGCCGCGAGTATGGTCTTGTATCCAGGCTGCGCTTGTTTTTTCTAGAGGAGCAGGAGCATTGGCAGGTCGGTTCGAGCGGACGCCTGGCTGTGATGAATGGGTAAATTGTCCAAGCTCTTTGGCCAAGTAGTTGATCTCTCGCATTAGCTTTGCCAGCTCAGGATCCGTGATCGTATATTCATCTATAGTATGGGTTTTGCCGCCATTGTCCTTAAAGGAGATGGAAAGTGCGCTAAAGTCGATGTCTCCATCGTGCGCTCCTGGCTTGAACTTGTTGCAATACTCTTCGGCTTTTTTCCAGACGTCTTCCATCCGGTCGAGTAGCTCCTTGGAAATAGCGCCCTTTTTGGTTCCTTTTTCTGTGATATCGATGACCGAATCGTTGTACCGGCCTTTGACCACGCTCACGAGCCTACATTTCCCCCATAAAACGGGATCAACGGTGCCTGTGACCATGGCTGTGCCGCTTGCGAGGGGGTCCTCTCTCAGGGTCGCGGCAGCTGCTGATGGAGCGCTGGGTGATGGAGCTGTTGTCATAGTTAAATCATCCTTTCTATTTATTATATCATAGTGGCAATTAATTATAAAGATTATTATAACATTTTATGAATATTGGGATAAATAATTATTGATATTTTAATATTTATTTGATAATATTATTATTATAGGTGAGAAAAGGAAGGGTTAGGTTATGAATCTAGAACAATTGAAAGAGATCTTACAACATACCAGAAGACAGTCTCCCGAGCTAAGCTCGCTGGCTGATGCTTTTGATGGATTTCTAGAACTGTATCTCGTTAGAAATCAAGAACATAGCAATCAAAAGAACTTTCGGGAGAAGTTACGGGACTCCTTTAGAATCCTTTGGGATACGTTCGACCGGGCAGCTGCATCTAAAGGACTTAGTGCCAATGAGATGAGTCAGCATTTTGCGAATCCGTCGAATTTTACCCCCGAGCAATGGCAAGAGATTCAGACGGTCAAAGAAGACCTTCAACACCTCGAGATCCCAAAAGGCTCGAAGAGACATAATAAACAGAAAAAGAACGTGAGGATTTAATTATGACAACATCGATTCCAGGCATTACAGATTGGGATGACGATTATGCGCAAACAGAAGCCGACGTCCAAAAACACACAGATATGGTCAATCAGCTAAACCAAGACCAGAGCGACTATAGGACGATAGTCCTGCCCAAATTCGACGCACTGCTCGATGCCGGTCAACCGGAGCAGGCGCTCCTTTACTTCCTCTATGCCTGTATGGCTAGCGTAAATCCTCAACAGACAGACAACATATTGAGCATTTCGGAAGATCAGTACGGAATCGTCGGTAGTAGCATGGCGGTCATGGGCGACATCACGAAGATGACCGATGATCTCCAAAACTGTACAAATGGTTCGGATCCCAAGTCACCATCGATTAATGATATCTATAATGCTACAGACCAATTGCAGCAACTTCTTGATAAGCCGGAAGTACAAAGCTGCTTCGATCCTGAGGCATTATCCACGATCCAACAGCAGTTGGGCCTCATGCAAGACAATATCACCCAGTATTTCAACCTCGTACCTCCTTCTGACCCGAAATATGACCCGAACAAGATGGATACCATTCAGGATATGCAAAAAAACATGGGCCTAAAGGGAGACCCAAAGAACGCGACCGAAGCTGCGCAAGGGTTTACCGATCCTGAATCCGTTATCACATCGTCCTCGCAGTCAATCAACGCGGAATTGAACCAGGAAGTTTCGACGGATACTTCATTCGAAAAGAACGAGCAGTCATTCATGTCTTCGCTCATCAAGTCTATAATCGACGAGGTGAATACGTCCGTTCAAAACCAAAGCAAGCAATAAGGAGAAATGAGATGTACGCCTCTTTAGAAGCAGTGATTGCAGCGATCGCGTTGCAACAGGATACGAATAACGATGCGCAGATATCGGCGGCCATGACCGGATTTCCTTTGGCGACGCAGATTTGCCTTTTAAACCAAAGCTGGATGGATGACCTCGCTCAGTGGACGACGGACTATTTCGTCGATACCTTGGCGATCGCGAAGCCGGACGCTACCATTGGCCCAGTACCTCCCGATCCCTTTTATGTAGACCCGGTGTCAGGGTTGCATAATCCAGGAGGCGGGGCTGCTATGGCGACTGTAGCATCGATGGACAACCAATATAAATCGTTGGATCAGAACCAAGCGAACGTGGAAACGGGAAATGAGAATAACCTGGAAGAGAAAATCAAGTCGATGGTCGATTTCCTTGGCGGCACGCTTCAGGAAACCTACAGCTTGACAGCGCCTATATTTAGCGTAATGGATCAAGCAAAAGCATCAACAAAAAGTCTAAGCTAAAAGGAAGATTATGACAGAAAAACCATCAATGTTTTGGAGTTTTAATAGAGATGTATGTTCAGCGATGAACAACAACCAATTTACGATCGCCGCCCACAGTTCTTCGGCAAGTGCGTGGGGTACTGCAAATCTGAACTTGAATGAAGATTGGCTGCACCACAGTGAAAATCCTGATACGGGACAGCCTTCGCAAGCTGAAATTGATGTGACGGCAATCGCAAACATGACTAATTCTGATGGTACTCCTGATAAAGCGAAGCAACAAGCAGCCATCGATGAGCTTATCACAGGCCCCGACTTTGCGAACGACGACCAGTGGAGCATGGACTTGATCATTCAGTTACAAGGATTGGTAGGGGGAAGTTACGACAAAGACACCGACAGTTCTCTGCAGTCGAGCGCCGTTCAGCAGGAAGCAAGCTTGATACAGAGCGATATGGCGAAAGGCACCTCTACTAGCGATAGCGAAATGCAAGCGATGAGCAGCTTGATCGGAAATGACGCCTCGGCGATCACTCCGCAATCCAACGCAGGCGACTCGGTGACTGGCGTAATCGGTAACTCTTCAACCGCTCAGGCATCAATTAGCGCATAAGAGATAAGATTTATAAATATAATAATAAAATAAAAAAGGTGTAAATTATGGGTATCAGAAGCCAAAATAATGATAATGAATCGGCCTATTATATAGGTGCTGCGAAGTCGGACTTGTCCCAAGTCCCGCCTGCTTTCGCTCGCATTCATGCGGACGAAGACAATCTCGACCAGAGTAAACAGAATCAGAACTTTGATGAAAGCGCCGGCGATATCGCAGAAGCTGCGGAATCTTTGCATGCTCTTGGTTTCAGGGGCTTGGATGATTTGCTCAATTCTACCGATACGTTAGACGAGGAGGCTGATGTCGACGCTCCGTACGGGGCAGGCGCATCCAGTTCGGCGGATGAAGCAGACGAATCGGAAGAGGTGGATACCGATACAGGCGCTTTAAGCAGCTCGGCCACTGCCCCTTCGGCATCCGGATCGAACGAAAATGCCGTCCCGATGAGTATGGCGGCAGGCATTATCATGGCATTTCTCATGATGATCCAATTTGCAAACGAGATTAGCCAAGAGCAGAACGAACTGTCGGCCTTGTGGGCAAGAGCAGCGATTGGCATATCGGTTTCTGCTTACCCTCCTGGAAGCACCATTACAGCCGGAAACGGGTCGACGATCGTAGATGCAGATGGCACGTCGCACGATATCTCGGGCGAGTCCGTCACTATGAATGCGGATGGCAGCATGACGATCGGCGACACGACTTATCCTTCTGGAAGCCAACTCATTCTCGGCAACGGCAGCACGGTAACGACACCGGATGGAACGGAATCAGGGATTCCTGAGGGTGCGGTCATCGTTCTAAATAAAAACGGGGGTTTTTCTACTTACACTACCCAAACGCAGCTAGACGAGAAGGGCAACAAGATTCCAGGCGGCTTAGCCGGAATGTGGTATGCGAATGGAGTCGCGGCCGGAGATCAACAAAGAAGGCAATTCCAGGCCCAAGCAACGGCCGATATCATCGGATGCGCGTTCTCCACAGGATCTCTTGCCTTAGGGGCAGGCGGATGGGTGAAAAACACTATGTTCAGCGGTCCGGATGCAGAGGCGCTAGATGACGCGAAAGCACGCCTGGATGCGCTTAAGAAGGCAACTGGTCCATCACTCCACGCTCGAAGCACACCTGTCGACATGGATGACTATCCCCTCGACGATCAGATGAAAATTCGAATGCGGAACATAAAACTCGGCATCGACGAGAACTTCCGCGGGAAGGGACTAGATCCAGAAGAAAGCAGGAGGAATATCGCAGCCGTACAACATCTTTCCAGCACACCCGAGGACTATGAAAAGGCTCTAAAAGCAGCCAACAAGAAACTCGATGGATTGAATGCGGAAAAGGAAAAAGGAAATCAGGCTCAAAATACGTGGATGAACTTCTTGAACATAGCCAGCCAAGCAGGCCAGGCTGGATCGAAAGCGTACGCGGATGGAATATCTGCGGATGCCTCTGCGAAGCTGGCGAAATACAAGGCGAACAGCGATATTGGCCAGCAGGTTTTCGGTCAGACCGATGGCGCCAGAGACAAGGCGTCCCAGCAAGCTCAATCGCAGCACGAACGAGCACAGCAATCCACCTCGCAGATGTTGTCGTCGCTCCAAGCGATCACAGCTTCAAGGGCTTAATCGCCATTCTTCCTTCCTATAGAAGCCGCGACTTTACATCGCGGCTTCTTTTTGAAAGACAGGTTTCGCCTACAGGGTTATTGATAACATCCTTATATTCAATGAGTTGTGAAATTGTTAAGGCTTGAATAACGGGATCAATTGTTAGTGAAAATAATTATTTTAAATGGTAAAATAATATTAGAAGAAATAGATAGTTATTGGTTTTATTACAAACTGTTTTGGTTGCATTGTTCGGGTGGTTCCCGACAATGAGAATAAAATAATAAAAAGATTGGGCGGTCAAGCCGTCCTATAAAAATTGAGGGTATTTATGTCATCAACATCTAGCAGCACCTCCAGCACTGATCAATGTGTACAAGACTATGTACAGAATATTCAAAACGATTACGAGGAAGGACTCAAGCTTGTTACTGAAATACAAAATGATGAGGATGAATACGCATATGATGAAGAGCAGATTAATGCAACGATCCAAGTAGCCCATCACCATCAGCGAGTTGATGGGGAAGATGACGTCATTACATGGACGACTTACACTTCAGAAGCCAAATATAGCGCCACTGAGATCAAAGCAGCAGGATGGGTCACGGATGCGAATGCAATGCAAACAGACGAACAAAATTGTGAAGATGAGCTCTATTCTATGGGCATGGATGTTTCCGACCTCATGTCCGAAGTAAAGGCGTTGTCGGCACAAATCCTCACATTGGGACAAGACGATCAAATCAGCGGAGCCGATTTTAAAACCGATCTCCAAGATATCGTCAAATACATGAACTCGATTTTCGATGCGATGAAGCAGGAGATCTTAGTTGAAGAAGACGAAGCGATCTTCGATGCGTGTGTCGCAAATGGCGATACCAGCTCTACTGAATTTCAAGAAGCTGAGTCAGGCATGGTGAGCCACGGGTACCAAGAAAATTCCATATTGCAAAATCTTATTTATGAAGTCATGCCGGAAGATTTCAACCAGTTCCATCAGGCAAGCGACAACGCGCAGGCGGATAAGAATAACGTCCGTTGGTGGGATGAAATGTTCGGCAACGGCAGCGAACAAGAAAGAGAGGATGCGGGAATTATCCACAATGCCAACGCAATGATGGACATCATTACTGAGACGATCGAATCTCTCGCGCCTATCTTGAATAACTCGACTCCCGATTTCCAAGAACTCGTGATGATGATCGATACAATCGAAAAGCAAGTCCTTGCGATCTTGAATGATGTAAATCTTTCTCCTGCTGAACAGCAACAAGAGATCATGGGGCTTTTCGTGGTCGTCATGGGGCTCTTGGGTCTTGTGATCCAGTTTGCGGCGAAAGACAAGGCGCAAAACGACAAAGAGATGTCGGATGCTTCGATGAACGCCTCTAAGACGCAGCTTGTCGATACGCAGATGGAGCAAAAGGAATTCCAATCCAATCAGAAATACGCTGCGGCCATGGGCAAGATCATGAAAGCGGCCGAGATTGTCGGAGGAGCTTTGATGACGATCCTGGCGCCCGGGATCGGATCGGCGCTGCTCATGGCGATCGTTACAGCGCTCGAAGCGAGCGGCGTGATGGATAAACTCACGAACGCTCTCGCCGATAAGTTAGGCAGCAAGGTCGCCGCGGAGGCGATCGTCGGCGCGCTCGAAGTAGCAGTGACTCTCGGCGGAGGGTTGATCGCGGACGCACTGATGAAGGCAGCAGAGAAAGCGGCTGTGGCTGCAGCAAAGACAGCGGTTGAAACGGCCGTCGATCAAATCGTCGACCAAACGACAAAAAATGCTATCGAAGCCGCTAAAAAAGCGGGAGACGAAGCGGCTGAAGACGCAATCGAAGACACATCTCAAAAAATTAGAACTGTGGCAGACAAAGCCGTTGAATCAGCCGCCAAGAAGATGGTCAATCAATTCTTCAAGCAAAATGGCCTTCAGTTGATGTTGCAATTTTGCAAAAACGCCGGGCTGGACGGAACTTCTCAAACCATAGCGAGAATGACTGCAAAGGCTGTGAATCAAGCAGCCGAAGAAGCAGCCGTATCTGCAGCCGAAGGCGCGTCGCGGTTGATGCAGATTTTTGGCAAAGTCTCAGGTTTCACTGCTGAAGAAGACGTCCAATTGAGCAAACTTGCGGATAAAGCTGCGGAGGATTCCGTTGCGCAGTTGACCGGCGCCGAGATCGAAACAGGGATGTTCTCGAAGCTGTTCTATCAAGCCGTTGCGGAAATGACCGATTCTAGCGCCGAGGAAGTCGAGGCGACGATGACGGAATTTTCGGAAAGCGGCCTGGGGAAAAGCTTGAGCAGGGCTACGTGGGCAACCCTCTATGCGACGGGTTCCAATAACCTCCTGGTCGATGGGCTCGCTCCGCTTTTGAAGAAGCAGCTCAAATTGAGTGATGAGCAATTTCAGAAATTAGTCATGTCTTTCGAAATCCTACAGCAGGTCATGTCGATGATCGCCATGGTCATGGGATCGGGCATGGCAGAGCAAGTCACCTTGGAAGACACTCCTACCACTTTCTTGAAGATCGCGAACCTTCTCCAAGTTGGCTCTCAAGGGCTGGAAGCCGCGGCCAATTACGGCAAATTTGTTGCGGACGAAGGTCAAGCCAGATTGGCCGTTCCGATGGCCAAGTCGCAGTTGGTATCTGAAATCCTTGCTACTTTAATGAACGAGATTTCTAAGCGGCAGCAGTCGGAACAGGAAAGGGACACGCAAGAAGCGAACGGTGTTGCTAAGAGCACCGCTAACCTGGCCGCCGACCTTCACAAGAACGCCGACGCATCGGCAAGAGCTTTGCTCGCTGCGGTTTAAATCTAACAAAATCATGTTATACCAAATATCAGAAATAACGTTGGGTTTGGCAAGGAAGCTGCACAAATTTTTTGTCTGGAACGAGTGACCATTGCCAGCATGGCAAGGCACGAGTGAAGACGAAAAATTTGTTGCAGAGCTGACGTAGCCAAACCCAACGTTATTTCTGATATTTGGTATTATATTCTTCGGGGAACTTCCTTCTTCCTTTCCCGAAGAAGTTTGATCACTCCCTTTAAGTCCTGATAAACTTAATCCTTTCTCCTGCTACAGGTACTCATCTGTCGGAAGAACCTGATTTTTTTATAAATCTCCTACAAAAATTAAGTTATTCATAATCAGGTACTTGTGTAAAATGGCGTTAAAGCCTGCGAATCGCGATTAGAGCCGCTTTTTCCTGGGAGAGAGGGGAGAGGTTGGGCAAGGCTTTTGAGGCCAATATCGAGGGTTCTAGAAGGATTGTATCCGCAAGACGCTCTTCAGCTGCAGGAGACGCCAATTTGAATGAGGTAAAAATCAGAAGATCTCCCATATTCCAGTTCTCATGAGTGACTTCAATCGCCATCTCCGGCTTTTCGCCTAAGGGGAGATTGGCTGCATCCAGGATGCGCGGTGGGCCGCTTAGAGTGGGGTAGTGCCAAAGCGAGCCGAATTGGCAGGAAGCATAGGAAAGGACATTCCTCTCGGTATCCAATAGGAGAAAAGCCGCCTGGAACCTCGAGCGGGCAGGATCGTCGGATAAAGCGCCGTTCAAACTTCCCAGGAAATCCACCGGGTTGAGGCCCTTTTCCTTAGCGGCGAGCCGAGCCATTCCTCGGAAAGTCGAAGAGCGGAAGAGAGCGTCGGCAACAGGTCCTACCGGTTCGGCAAGAAGGATCCCCAATTTGGTTGGATATAGGGGAAAAAAATCGAGGTACAGACTGTCGAGGCCCCACCCTGAGCGGAGGGATATGCCGATCTCGGCCTCGGCCCATAGCGGAGACTTTTGGGGCATCAGGACGGAACGGGTGTTTTCTATCAAATCATACACTTCGCTAGTGAGATCCTCTTCGCCTTTTTCCTGATCCATCGTTTTCATGAATTGGGAAAGATCCGAGATGAAATCGACGATATCCTGATAGCGTTTCGATGGGTCGAGTTGAAGGGCTTTCAACACAATGTGCTTCAAACCACGGGGAAGGAGGGCCGCCTGAATGATTCCATGCGCCAAATGCCCCAAATACAATTCATAAGTAATGATTCCCAGGGAAAAAATATCCGCCCCATAGGAAGTTTTATCGGGATTTTCCTTTTGTTCCGGACTCATATAATGCGGCGTTCCCATCCTCGACTTTTTTTGCGTGACGTGGTCTTTGTCTTCGGTCGTCACTAATTGAGAAATGCCGAAATCGATCAATTTGATGTCTCCCGATTCGGTGATGAGAATATTATCAGGCTTAAGGTCGCGGTGGATGACACCCTGTGAATGCAAATGGGCCAAGGCATAGGCCACCTGGAGGATGATTTCCAGAGCCCTCCGGTGCGTAAAGGCTTTCTTTTTGATGAATTCCCTGAGAGAAACGCCTGAGACGAATTCCATGGCCACAAATAAGCCGTCTTCGTAACGTCCTAATCCATAAAGTTTTACGATGTTTGGGTGGGTGGCCATGTTCAAGATCTTCGCTTCCCGGAGCAGCCGAGTAACGATTTCCTTATTTTTCAAGTACTTAGGGAGGACGATCTTGACGATGCATGTTTCGCCTGTCTCAGGCCGGACGGCTAAATACAGAAGGCTCATGCCGCCTACTTTATAAAGGCTTTCAATCTTGTAAGGTCCGATCATTTCCGGAAGCGGCGGCAGCTTACGGCGAGAGGGCTTTTCTTGAGGTATGGTTCGGGTAGGTTCGAGTTCGGCCATATCTTCCGTATAGGGGAAGAATGGTTACTTGCCTAGGGATTTTCGAATTTTGGGGTGGTATTCTAGAAGGGCTTTTAATTCTTTAAGTTCTTGATTTGCAGAGTCTTTGATAGATTTGTCTTTGGCTTCCAGCTTGACCCGGAGTACCTGGAAGAAAAAACGGAGTTCTTGCAAGATGGTGGAGATTCTTTGGGTGGAGACTGGCTCGGCCAACAGTTTCTTGAGTGCTGTAAAGTTGTCTATGCTCATATCATTATTTTAACATTTATAAATAATAATTTGAACTGTTTTTTATCCCATTATTAAGCTGACTCTACGCGGATTGATCGCGGATGATCGTCGGGGGCTTCCCTTCAGAAATACAGTCCTTTTCGACTAAAATTTCCTTGATCGCCGGATCCGAAGGGACTTCGAACATGAGATCGCGCAGGGTACTTTCCGCGATCATCCTCAATGCCCGGGCTCCCGTCCCTGTCTCTTTGGCTTTCTGGGCTATGGCTTTTAGGGCTTCTTCGGTGAATTGGAGCTTGACGTTTTCCTCTGCAAAGAGGGCGATGTATTGCTTGATAATGGCATTTTTAGGCTTTGTCAGGATTTCGACTAAATCTTCGGCCGTCAGTTCATTGCAATTGGCGATACTATTAAAGCGTCCGACGAATTCAGGGATCATTCCGAAGGAGATCAAATCTTCCGGTTCCACTTTAGATAGAAGGAAATTCGTTTCGTGAGTGTCGAAGCTTCTCTTAGAACCGGCGTCGAAGCCGATCGTGCTCTTGCCGAGCCGCTTCGCTATGATCTTGTCGAGATGGACAAAAGCTCCCCCGACTATGAATAAAATGTTCTGGGTATTGACTTTGATGTATTCCTGATTGGGATGCTTGCGTCCTCCTTTGGGAGGAACATTGGCTACGGTCCCTTCGACGATCTTCAAAAGCGCCTGTTGAACCCCTTCGCCCGATACATCGCGAGTAATAGAGACGTTCGAGGTCGTTTTGCGGATCTTGTCGATCTCATCGACATAGATGATGCCGTGTTCAGCCTTGGCGACATCGTAATCGGCAGCTTGCAAAAGGCGGAGGATGATGTTCTCTACATCTTCGCCGACATAGCCGGCTTCCGTGAGCGTCGTAGCGTCCGAGATGGCAAAAGGGACGTCGAGGATCAAGGCTAAAGTGCGGGCAATCAATGTCTTGCCTGATCCGGTAGGTCCGATTAACAGAACATTCGATTTGCTGTATTCGACATCGGCTTGTTTGCTAATGGATCGGATTCGCTTATAATGGTTATAGACCGCAACGGATATGGTCCTTTTCGCGTTTTCCTGACCGATGATGTATTCATCGAGATGCGTCTTGATTTCCCTCGGCTTTAGGAGCTTCATTTCGTAGGAAACGGGCTTTTTTTGGATGATGTCCTGGCAAAGCGCTACGCATTTGTCGCAAATATAGGCGTTTGGTCCGGAAATCAGCTTTTCGACGAGATCTTCAGTCCTGCCGCAAAAAGAACAGGTTGCAAGTTCGGGAGGTTTTTTGGTCATGAAATTATCGTATTGAGTTCAGGTGTCCGTTTTTCCGTTCCGCCTGCCGAGGTTTGCGGCTTGGCGATTTGATCGATGATCCCATAACGAAGCGCCGCATCGGGGTCCATGTAGAAGTCCCGTTCCGAGTCTTCATGGATCTTTTCGAGCGGTTGGCCGGTAAAGCGGGCCATCAAAGAGGCGGTGATTTTCTTCAGTTCCAGGATCTCTTTGGCCTGGAGCGCAATATCTTCCGATGTGCCGCCGACTCCGCCGTAAGGTTGGTGGAGCATGATGCGGCTGTGGGGCAGCGCGAAGCGCTTGCCCTTCGTGCCTGCGGCGAGAAGCAAGGCAGCCATCGAAACGGCTTGACCGATGCAGTAGGTATTGATATCGCAACCCAAAAATTGCATCGTATCGAGGATCGCAAGCCCTGCAGTGATGTGGCCTCCGGCGGAGTTGATGTAGAGGTTGATGTCTTTCTTGGGATCTTCCATCTTAAGAAAGAGGAGCTGGGCCACGACGACGTTCGCCACCTGGTCGCCGATCTCGGTGCCAATGAAGATGATACGGTCTTTGAGCAGCCGCGAGTAGATATCCATGGAGCGTTCGCCGCGGCCGGTATCTTCAATCACATAGGGAGTTAGGGACATATTCTTGTGCCTCCATTCGGGCTGAGAAGTAAAATAACCAAGAAATTTACTACTCTACCCCTTTATCCAGTATATAGTCGGGAGTCTCGAGCCGGTCAAGCATTTTGCATGCGCCAGCGCAAGGAGAAAAAAAATCTTCAGACTTGTACGGGGTTGCTGATGCAGTGCAAGTCAGAGATGATCGGTTTTTCCCCTTGAAGAAAGTCATTGGTTGGATGCTCGAGTGGCAATGATGTAGTCCTGAGCTCGCGTCAAAATAATTTTGGACAAGGCCAAGGCATAGACCTCTTTGGGAATCTGGTCGAGAGAGATCTGCTGCTGCACGCCATGTGCGCGGAGCGTGGCGATCGCCTCGTCTTGAACCTCTTTATGGGTGATGCCTATATTGGCGTTGCGGACCACTTGCCGAGAAAGATAGAATAGCTGGACGGCATGGGTCGATTCCGCGGCCATCTTTATTTCGAAAGATTTCTTCTCGTTTTGAGGCATAATGTCCCAGTCCCGCTTAAAATTGGGATTTTGGAGAAGCTGCCTCTGCCGATGTTCCATTTCGGTTTGGATTAATGAATGGGGGATTTCGAACGGGTACTGTTTGATCAGGAACTCGTTGACTTGCTCGCGCAGGCTGTCGCGCGCCTTTTCATCGGCCTGGCGGTTCAGCATATCGGTCACCGATTGGCGCATGTGAGCCACGTCGCGGGCTCCGACTTTTTTAGCGAATTCGTCGTTCAATTCGGGCAGGGTGGCCTCTTCCAGCTTCAAGATCGAAATACGCACGTTTTTAGGAGCGAACTCCTTTTTCTCCTCGTCGGTGGCATCGGCGTCAGGTTCGCTGATCCCTTCCAGGACATCTCCGACTTTCGCCCCGATGAGGAGATTTTGCATCCATTTGGCCATCCGTTCATTGGAAATCTCGAATCGGACCTGGTTGAATACTCGCTGGGCTGTCTCCCCTTCGATCGTATCGAGGTCGATCATGATGTAATCTTTTTCTTGGACGGGCCGGTCCATGACTGGCTTCCATTGAGCGAAAAAGAACTGCATCTGTCGGATGGCTTCTTCCATCTCTTTCTCTCCGATTTGAACGCGCTCGACCGGTTTAGGTTCAAATTGTTTCGGATCGATGGCAGGAATAGCCGGCTCTGTTTCGAACGAGAAAACAAGCTCGGCTTCTTGACTGTCCATTTTCTGCAAATCGAAGGTAACGCGAGCATTGTTATTGAGAAGGGGCACTTTGGCTACTTTCTGAGCTTCGGCGAAAGAGGCGTCGGCGAGCTTATTGTGCATCTCTTTTTCGATTTCTTTCGGATATTTCTTCAGGATCATCTCATCCGGAGCGCGCCCTTTGCGGAAGCCGGGAATGAGAACCTCTTTGCCAACGGCTTTGACCGCATCGCGGCGGGCTGCTTGGATCAGAGGATGGGCTGCTTTGACTCTGAGCTCGACGCGGCATCCCGGCCTTTGCAAGACGACTACATGAACTTGGTCATTTTTAAATTCTGCCGGTTCGGCGTGGGTTGTGTGGGACACTGGATTCTCTGGATATAGTTATGTTAATGAAAGCGGGTGATGAGGCTCGAACTCACGACCCTCACGTTGGCAACGTGATGCTCTACCACTGAGCTACACCCGCACTATAAAGCGGTATATTGTAGGTTGTTTTCGATTTTTCTGGCAAGGGCGGCTGCGTGCGATTGTTCTACTTGAAAAGGTATCGGCGTAAAATGTTTTTTCGGCGGAGTCAAAGACGGGCGAGAGCTTTCCTCTGCCGGATCCTTTCGTTGATTCGGGTAAGTTCTGCAGATAGCTCCAACTTTCGGTTGATTTGGCGCGGTGAAATAGTTTGCTTTATTGAGCCAGTTGCAAAACTCCAATTCGGACCCAAACCCGCGCTTTCTTCGCCGGATTCGGATTTTTCGCAAATCGCCTATGACCAATAGGATATGTCGATTTGCGAAAAACCGAACCGGCTTTGAAATCATCGAATTTGGGCAGCGAAGCGAGTTTTGCAACTGGCTCTATTGTTTAACAGTCCCTTATCAATGAATTTTTTAGTTTGCAAGGAAGGTCAATCAATAGGTATCCTCGACCACTTGATGCGTGCGCACTGTCTTTTTATTGCACTTTCAAGAAGCTCTGGGTTTTTTCTCATGTTTGAGAAGCCATTCTTTTCTCTCGATTCCACCGCCATATCCCCCAAGGGCTCCATCGCTATTGATAACGCGGTGGCAAGGAATGACGATGGGGAACTTGTTCGCTCCATTGGCCAATGCGACGGCGCGGAAGGCGGTTGGTTTTCCGATCGCCGCTGCAATTTCCGCATAAGAACGCGTTTCACCTGTCGGTATTTTTTGTAATGCTTCCCAAACCCTTTTTTGAAACTGAGAGCCGATCAGAACAAGAGGGGTATGAAAGGTTGTCAAAGCGCCAGAAAAATATCCTGCCAGCTCGGCCTCGATTTGATTGGCGGGCTTCGTTTTTCCGGGGATAATAGGGAGTGTCGTTTTCCGCCGAAGTCGATCGATCTCCTTGTCCAACCCTCGCCGATCGATGAATTCTAGCCAATACAGCGCCTCGTCATCCGCGACTGCGAGCATTGGCCCTAAAGGAGTGTCGATCCAAGATGCTTTCAAAACATTATGGCCCTCAGCCTTAGAAGTCGCTGTTCCTAGAATACGCAAAAATGCGTCCTTTTTACCCCTCTGGTTAATGAATTCACTCCCGGCTTCACAGCCGCTCGAAAGCTGCGCTTCGATTTGACTTTCTCCCGCAGAATCCATATTCATAAAGCCTTCCTGCTATCGAGCTGATAGGCTTTTTTCAACCAAACGATCACTTCGTCGTTCACATCGGATAGCTGTGAAATAGCGATACAATGGGTGATCCGATTTTTTTTAGCACGTCCTCCTGTGTCGACTAAACGCTCGGTAAATGGCGTGTCCTTAAGAGAAAAACCAAGATTGATTCGTGTTTTAGTTGTAGGTTTAATTTGTGCAAATACATGATTCCGATATAGAGGAACGATCGTTTTGCAAGGACATACCTTAATGTCAGATGCAATACTCAATGCAGTTTCAAGAAGTTTGTCATAGATGGGTCGTAAGCTGGTTTTTGAACCGGAGAACATGTCTTCAACATACTGTTTTGCTGCAATCAGATACGATTCAGGATCGCCTTCCCAAGGGGATTTTCCGACGGAATATTCGATCATCCATGTCGCAGCATTTGTTCCAAAGTTATGTTGTTCTTTTAACCAGGCCTTCTGCTCTTTTTCTTCTTTTGGTCCTGTTTTTTTGAGAAGATTTACCCATTCATCCAAAGATTTTCCTGTTTTTACAGGAAGGTTTTTTACCCAATCCTGCATCATTTTCACGCCTGGATGAACAGTATAAGGGGTGGATGGTTTTTTCTTTTGCATAGAGTCCTAGAGTTTTCGAATTTTTCAATTTGCGGGACAGAATATTTTCGATTGGATCGATTATTATGAATTCACCCGATTTATTCAAGTCGAATGAAACCAAAATAATTCTCTCTCAATTGAAGAGATCAGGATAGTTGGTGAATATCCCATCAATTCCTAACTGTTGCAACTTGATTGCTAGAGGTTTCGTATTCACGGTGTAGGCAAAAATGCGTATCCCTCGTGAATGTGCGTCGTCTATAAACTCTTTTGTCAACGACTCATAAAAGTTGATTGCATAGTTTGCCTGGGCTTTTTCTACTATATCGGCATAACCGATCGGGTTGCATTCAAAAATGACACCGGTTTTTACTTGTGGGCAAAGCTCATGAAATTCACGCACTGCATAATGATCAAATGAAGAGACGACAAAATTCTCGTAGCTCCATGCTTTATTTTTTACATATTCATGAATGAGATTTGCAACAGGCTTTTCTGTATGAGCTCCTTTGAGTTCGATATTGATGATGATCCGCTTATCAACAAGATCGAGAACCTGTGAAAGAAGGGGAATATGTTCGCCTTTCCCCGCATCCAGATGTTTTAAGCTATCCCATGTCAGATCCTCTACATAGCCAATGCCATTGGTGGTGCGCTCGAGTGTCGGATCATGGATGACTACCAGCTCCCCCGATGCGCAAACAAATGCATCGAGCTCAATCATCTTTACTCCCATGTCAATCGCACGTCGAAATGAGCGCAGCGTATTTTCTGGCTCATAGCCGCAAGCGCCGCGATGACCGATGACAAGAAACGGCTGAGAAAAAAGTTGCACGCTGATACTCAATACTAAAATTAGCAGATTTTTCATCTTACTCCTTCATTGTGCAAGTTGGACTTGATCTCCGCAACGCTACTGGAGCCAAAAAACTGCTGTCAAAATTCACACAATCCAAGCGGGCGCGGTATACATGGCTGGCCGCCGCCGTCAAAACCCGATGTTTCGGGTTGCCCTGCTACCATTTGTCATCCTGCTCGTAGCCGAGAGCGATCAGAGTTTGGCCTAGCTTCTTCTTGAATACAGCTTTATGCTCTTCCGTAAAATGTTCTCTCCAGCTGGAAATTTTCCCCACACGGAACGTACTGCGCAAATTTTTGAAGCCCTCTTGGCCGAAAGGATCGATGGTATTGCCATAGATTTTCGCGGCAATTTCGTACAGAGAAGCGTGTGTCGCGCCTATTTGGAGAAATTCCTTGATCCGATTTAATTGAGCGATTTGTGCATCGAGCGTCCCTCCGCCATTAGGACCGACTAGATCTTCATAGCGCAGAGTCAGCACATCGGGATTTTGTGAATAGCGTAGAGCCTGCTCGGCTACTTGCACAAGCGATACTTGGAGTGAATTGGGCGAGGTTTTCGCAATAGCGCGCACATCATAGTTGTAATTGATCACATAAAGAAGCTGTTCATCAAAAGACATCTGGAGAAATTCTTGTCTTTTTTCCCCTGAAAGGCCTGGCCAAGGAGCCTTCACTATTTGATGAACAATCGATATTGCAACATCTCGCAAATCTCGGACCATGATGATTTTTTTTAGATTTGGGAGTTCGCTATAGTCAGCTTCCAATTGGGGAGAAACGCAAAAATGCGTATAGAGAAATCCATCCTCTCTCGGGAGGTACTGGTAAGAGGGGAATTTCGTGTGCCAAATCGGCTTGCTTCCTGTGAGGAAATAGAGTGTCTTGATGATCAAATGCGATCCTGACTTAGGAATCGTGATCAATGCAAAAGGTGATGTTTCGCAAAAACTAGCAAACGGAACTAAGATAGCAATGAAAAATGCAATTGATTTCATTGTTGTTCTATTCATTTTGACCTCCATTGTTAATATTGAATTCATCGGATTGATAAATAGATTGTTCAGGATAAATTGTTTCTATTGTTATAGCGGGTTCTCGTTTCGGTTTTTCCCACCAAGAACCGCACCAGTAATGAATACCCGCTGTCTCCGGCCAAATCGGAACTGCGCGATATTGGTACAAATAACGGGCTTCGGGTTCACTGAACGGGTAAAAAAACGTACAGGGAAGATACATATTCCGATTGCAATGAGCGCCTGATTGTTCATATTCGCAGATGATTCTCGTTAAATAGGAAGGCCCTGTGCGGTGGATTGCCGTGCAACAATTGCGATAGGCGAAATAATTGGCCCTTAAGTTCACGATCATATCTTTGATAAGAGGATGGTTTGGCGTCGAAGCCATGATTGCGTTGCAAACCTTGAACATGTTGAATTTACTCGTATAGCCATGTTCCAGCGGCTCGAAGCCAATATAAAAATCAAAGGAGCAATGCAGCTCTTCAAAAATTTCCGGTCTCAAACATTCTAGGTCGACATCTACATAGACGCCGCCAAATTGACTCAAAACCTCGAGTCGAACAATATCGGATTTTTCTCCGAAATTGGTAGATTCTTCATAAAGAGCCTGATTGTATAAAAAGAGTTGGCTGATTTCATTTTCAGTCCAAAGCTTATACTCCCATCCCTCAAGGCGGACCCATGTATCCATCCAATTACGAAATTTCTCAGGAACAGGGCTTCCCAACCAAATTTGATGCACGATGCGCGGGATTCGTAGGCAGCCTTCCTCTTCTTCTGCTGTTTTCGCGATATTTCGGTAATACATTTCCCGAAAAAACGAAATTAAATTCTGATTCCTCATTTCATATTGTTGTTTCTCTTTAATATTGCAGTGGGGCCCTTCTTTTTCCAGATGTAACCCAAGCCTAAGCATCGACTGATCAAAATCTGGGTAAACAATCTTGGCGACTCCCTCCAGTGCAAAACACAAAATAAACACCGACACGAGAAATCGGATCATTCGCGTCGCCTCCTTGAAAGATTTCATAAATGCTCCGTTAAAAAAAATGAAGCTACCATCCTAAAGAAAATATTTAAAAAAGCAAGGTGATTTTTTACCCCTCTCTCTGGACTTTGAACCTAGTGCTCCTTTTTAAAAGCTTCGCTCGATTTGTTAGTTCTTGGATTTATCTCGACTTTGCCTCTTGTACACAAACATTTATCTATTACATACAGAACAGTTGTGAGACTTCTCCGATTTTTTTAAACTGAAATCAAGTTTGTTGACAGTCTCTAAAATTTTTTTGTTGCGAGTGTTATGGAAAAACTGTAAAACCAAAACTCTGGACGCAATCTAACTGTGTAACGATTATGTTGAACTTCAGAAAGCTTAGACAGGACTTCTCTTCAGCGATCTTGAAAGAGGGCCGGCAGCTTTACGATAAAAATAAGATCGTTTCCGCAAAGATCATCCGACTCGACAACGACGTGATCCGGTTCAGCAGCCGGATCTTGGGTAATTTCGAAAACACTTACGAGAGCGAAATCGAAATAGACCGGTTCGAGTCGCAAGCTGTCCATACGAACTGCGACTGCCCGAGCCGGTTCGATTGCCAGCATTTGGCTGCGCTTATTTTCTTTCTGGAAGACAAGATCGATTCGCTTCTCGTCGCGTATTCGAAAGAATCAGACATCAACAAGGCCGAAGATCTGGGATCCGCAGAGAAACAGGAGCTGATCGAGGCGATCAAAGAAGCGGAGACGAAAGAAGTCGTCAAGCAGGACGCTCGCTATCAAAAGCAAGTGCTCCAAGAATATATCGCTTCCGCCGATCTCCTGTCCCATTCCCCATTTTTTCTTCCTCAGGAGGCGAGTTCTCTCGCAACCGCAGAGCTCGGAGTCATTTTCAACCCTCAATCCTTGAACCAGAGCGAAAAGAAGGGGAAGATCGAGTTTCAGTTGGCGCTCAGGCTGCCGACTCGTTCCAAACCGCTGCAGATCTCCCATCTCAAATCGTTCCTCGACGCCGTCCGTTACGAAGAGCCTTTATTCGTAGCCGGACGCCGGTTGTTTTTTTCCTTAAAAAGCTTCGACGAGATCGGCGGTTCGCTTTTGCAATTGCTGCTCGCCCATGCACGATTCAATGAAACGGCCAAGGAGGAGAGAGCGCAGCGGATCGCGCAGCTCGATCCCGAGGTGTTCGGGCTGATGCTGGCAAAGACCCACGAAATTGCGATACGTCTCTCGGGACCCAGGGGATTCAAAGACCTGGATGACGACCTCCCTCAGCTTCCCTGCCTCTATTTAGGGACGCTGGAAACGCCGCTTCGCTACGCGTTCAATCCGATCGGACTTAGGTTCAATCTCGAGTACATCGAACCGCCTGCCGCGAAAATCCTCTTGAAGCCGATGCTGGTCATCAAGGATACGGTGCTCAATTCAGAAGACGCCATCCTTTTCGAATGCGCGAGTCCCGGAATGCTCTACCAAGACGCCTATTACCGGTTCGCCCCCCATATCAAACGAACCCATCTTTTGAATCTCAACTCCATCCGGGAGATGACAATTCCTGAGGCGCTGTTCGGCGCATTCGTGGAAAACGCGCTGCCTGAGCTGAAAAGATTTGCCGACGTGTCGAACGAAGAGATCATCGACCGTTTTGTGACCTTGCCGTTCGTCGGCAAGCTAGGGGCTCGCTGCCATCTTTCCTATTTGGACGGCGAATTGGAAGCTTCTCTCTTTTTCTCTTACGATGGACAGGAAGTGCCGGCGCGGTTTGAAAAATTGACGTTCGACGAGATCAAAACATTCGTGCAGCCGCAGGGGGTTTTAGCCCGCAACCTCGTGGAAGAGCGGCAGATCGTCGAAGAGCTTTTCCAAGACTTCGTATTCGACGTCCAGACTTCCACTTATCATGCGAAGACTGAAAAGAAAATCGTCGAATTCATGACCGGAGTGATTCCGCGCGCCCAGCACCGGGTGCAGTTCGAATGCCCGCAAAATCTCCTAGACCAATTTATCTACGACGAGACTCATTTCAAACTCAAACTCGATGCGAGCGAGACGGTAGGATATTACGACATCGATTTGAAAGTAGATGGGGCGCTCAGAGGCGTGAAGCTCGATCTTCTCTGGGAATGCATCGCATCGAAACGGGCCTTTTTGGAGCTAGATGCCAATCGTTCGAGGGCCAAGGAATCGGCTTCCAAGCTCTCCAAAATCCTGGTCCTCGATTTGGACCGGATCGCCAAGCTCGTCCAGATCTTCGATGAACTGGGGATCAAGAAGCTCGATGACAGCAAAGAACAAAAACCGCTTTGGAATTTAACGACGATCGATCCGAAAGTGTTTGCGAATCTCCCGGTCGATTTTACGATGTCGGAAACCCTTCTCGAGATACGTAGGCAGATGCTCGGCGAAAGCACGCTGGCTCCGTCGCCGATCCCTGCCGAATTGAAGGCCGATCTCAGGCCGTACCAGGCCGAAGGGGTCCACTGGCTGGAAAGGCTCCGGCTAATGTTCTTAAACGGGATCTTGGCCGACGATATGGGCCTCGGGAAAACATTGCAAGCGATCGCTGCCATCACTCAATTGCACAACAAAGACAAAAAAGCCCGCTCGCTCATTGTCTGCCCTACTTCGCTTCTTTATAATTGGAAAGAGGAGATCCACAAGTTCAATCCCAAGCTGCAGGCTATCGTCGTCGACGGCATTCCCACACAGAGGAAAAAAATGCTGGCGAAAATGGGGGATTTCGATGTGACGATCACTTCCTATACCTTGCTGCAAAAAGACATCGAAATCTATTGCCAGACCCCCTTCCAGTATGCGATCCTCGACGAAGCCCAACACATCAAGAACCGAGGAACGCGCAACGCAAAATCGGTCAAAATGATTCAGGCCGCCCATCGGCTGATCCTGACCGGAACGCCGATTGAAAATTCGCTCGATGAGCTCTGGAGCCTCATGGACTTCCTCATGCCGGGATTTTTAAGTTCGTACGAACGGTTTGTCGAAAAATATATCCGGGTGGCCGGAGCGAACTTGACGCAGAATATCGAATACCTCCGCAAAAAAGTTGGCCCGTTCATTTTGCGCCGCATGAAATCCGATGTGCTGCAGGATCTGCCGCCGGTGGACGAAATCGCCTACCATTGCCAGCTTTCCGATATACAGCAGGATCTGTACAGATCTTATGCCGCTTCGGCGCGCGATGAACTGACCAAATTAGTCGCGCGCGACGGTTTCGACAAGGTGCAAATCCATGTCCTTGCAACTTTGACCCGCTTGAAACAGATCTGCTGCCATCCTGCGATCTTCGCCAAGGAAAAGCCGGAGGTCGGCGATTCGGTCAAATACGATCTCTTGCTCGAGCTTTTGCAGACGCTTGTCCAAAGCGGTCATAAGACGGTCATTTTCAGCCAATATACGCGGATGCTTCAGATCATGCGCGAAGATTTCGAACAAAGAGGCATTTCGTTCAGCTATCTCGACGGATCGACGAAGAACAGGCTTGAGATCGTGAAAGAATTCAACGAAAACCCGAAGATTCCGGTCTTCTTGGTCTCTCTCAAAGCAGGCGGCACCGGACTCAACTTGGTTGGCGCCGACACGGTCATTCACTACGATATGTGGTGGAACCCGGCTGTCGAAGCGCAAGCGACCGACAGGGTTCACCGCATCGGCCAGAAAAATTCTGTCTCTTCTTATAAATTGATCACTTTGAACACAATCGAAGAAAAGATCGTTGAAATGCAGAAACGGAAAAAAGGATTGGTCAAGAAAGTCGTGAGCTGCGATGATGAAGCAATAGCAAAACTGACCTGGGAGGACGTGCTTGAGTTGTTGCAAACCTAAGCTCGACTTTGTACGATTTTTCGCGAGCAGATCTAGTGCTCCTTTTCAAATTGTACCTCGAACGAGTCTGTCAACAGTCTCTAAAAAGTCCCCAGAAGCAACCCCAGAAGCAAATCATCCCTATGGATAAAGCGACAGTTGACCGCGCTCTGCAAGCTCTGCAGACACTCCGAAAAATTGCCTTTAAAAAAGTTAGCCGTCTTTCAGGAATTTTCTCGAGCGATATTGGCATCGACCTTGGAACGGCCAATACCCTTGTCTACGTTCGCGGTAAGGGGATCGTCCTCGCCGAGCCATCGGTCGTCGCTGTCGATTCATTGACCAATGAAGTCCTCGCCGTGGGGCATAAAGCGAAGGCGATGCTTGGCAAAACGCCTCGAAAAATCCATGCGGTCCGCCCCATGAAAGACGGAGTCATCGCCGATTTCGAAATCGCCGAAGGTATGTTGAAAGCCTTGATCAAGCGCGTAACCCCTGCGCGCAGTTTGTTCCGCCCCCGCATTCTCATCGCCGTCCCTTCAGGTATTACAGGGGTTGAAAAGCGGGCAGTCGAAGATTCGGCCTTGCATGCCGGCGCCCAGGAGGTGATCCTCATCGAAGAGCCTATGGCTGCCGCGATCGGGGTCGATCTTCCAGTGCATGAGCCGTCCGGCAACATGATCATCGACATAGGCGGCGGCACGACTGAAATCGCCATTATCTCGCTCGGCGGGATCGTCGAATCCCGATCGCTTCGGATTGCCGGAGATGAATTCGACGACTGCATCATGAACTACATGCGCCGCACCTACAATTTGATGATCGGACCCAGAACGGCGGAAGAGATCAAAATCACGATCGGATCTGCCTATCCGCTTGGGAACAACGAACTCGAAATGGAAGTGCGCGGCCGCGACCAAGTCGCTGGCCTGCCAATCACGAAACGGATCAATTCGGTCGAAATTCGCGAATGTCTAGCAGAACCGGTTCAACAGATCATCGAAAGCGTCAAGCTCACCCTCGAAAAGTGCCCGCCTGAATTGGCGGCCGATCTCGTTGAAAGAGGGATGGTGCTCGCCGGCGGGGGAGCTCTCATGAAAGGGCTGGATAAAGCGCTCATTAAAGAAACCGGTTTGCCAGTCTTCGTTGCGCCAAATCCACTCCTTGCCGTTTGCCTTGGCACAGGCAAAGCGCTCGAGTACCTCGACAAATTCAAGAAGAAAAAATTACTTTAATCCTACACTGTTAATACAGCGATCCTTTTTCTTTTTTGGCATGGGTTTTATACCATTCGCAAAAAATAAAGTCATAAATTGCAGTGTCTTTTACTTGCGCGCCTTCGTCTTCACTCGGGCCAACTTATACCAAATATCAGAAATAACGTTGAGTTTGGCAAGAAAGCTGCACAAATTTTTTGTCTGGAACGAGTGATACCAAATATCAGAAATAACGTTTGGTTTGGCAAGGAAGCTGCACAAATTTTTTG
>Ga0206877_10036_pt1 | contig 43908 bp, 39 predicted proteins | sample Alteio_BWOrgCont_7_FD_152623 | JGI IMG/M metagenome (GOLD analysis project Ga0206877, IMG submission 152623) | Enriched cells from forest soil in Barre Woods Harvard Forest LTER site, Petersham, Massachusetts, United States -... | ecosystem: Environmental > Terrestrial > Soil > Temperate forest >...
CTTCACTGCCGTGCGAGCGGAGTTCAGCGCACTTGCGTCGCAACTGGGGCTCAAAAGTGTTGGCGCAATTCCGTTGAGTGCACTCGCTGGCGACAACGTTGTGGAGCGCGGTAAAAATACACCGTGGTGCAGCGGGTCAACGCTGCTCGAGTACCTCGAAACGGCTCCGCTGAATCTAAACGAAGGTGCGAGTGGGCCGCTGCGTTTCCCTGTGCAGTTGGTGCTGCGGCCAGATGCTGAGTTTCGCGGCTTCGCTGGCCGAGTGGAACGCGGCGAGTTGCGGCCGGGGTTGCAGGTGCGTGCGCTGCCCAGCGGTCGCGTAACCCGCGTAAAGAGTCTGGTGACCTTCGATGGTGAGCTTGAGAGTGCAACCTATCCGCGCAACGTCACTGTAGAACTCGAAGACGCGATCGACCTGAGCCGTGGAGAGATGCTCGTTGCCGATTCTGAAACAGCCCTGCATACAAGTACAGCCTTCCGTGCCATGGTGGTGTGGATGCACGAGCTGCCGCTGGTCGAGGGGCGCTCCTATCTCGCCAAGCACACAACACGCACAGTGCGAGCGACCGTGCGTGCAATCCGCTATCGCGTGGATGTGAACACAACCGAGCATATTGAGGCCGGCCGGCTGCAGATGAATGACATTGCTGAAGTCGTATTCGATACCAGCCTGCCGCTGTTTTTCGACGCCTATGCGGAGAGCCGCGAGCTGGGGTCCCTGATTCTCATCGACCCGGTCAGCAATTCAACAGTAGGCGCTGCGATGATCATTGCGGCTTCACAAGCTCGCGAAGAGGCCGTTACCGAGCATGTGCCGGCGTTGGTGTTACTCGCAGGCCGCGGGGATGAGGCGCAAGCGTTGGTCACCGCATTGCGCGGTCTGGGTCACGCGGCAGTGTTGATTGACGATGCACTGATTTCTGAAGCTGCGCTAGCAGGTGCGGTTCGCGCATTGCAAATAGCTGGTGTAACGGCAGTCACCGCGCGCGAAGGTCTCCTCGAGAAGACCGTACTTGCTCTACAGGAGATTGCCGGCGACGGATTCTTCGAGAGCTCACAGGCAGCGACCGCATGGCTGGGGTGGCAGGCATGAATGAATTATTGCTAGACGCAGAATCTCTGAGTGCAGAAAAACTGTGTGCGGAAATCGTGCGCGAGTCTCGTGGCAAGGATGTATGTCTGACCAGCAGCTTCCAAATGGAAGACATGGTGGTGCTGCATATATTGCGGCAGCATCTGCCAGCCGTACCCGTAATTTTTTTGGAGACCGGCTATCACTTCTCAGAGCTGATTGAATACCGTGACCGCATGGTGAGCGAGTGGGGGCTGAACCTGATCAACGCTCTTCCGCTGACCACTCTCGAAGAGCATGAACGCGAGTTTGGTCTGCTGCACATTGTCGAACCCGCAAAATGCTGCCAGATCCGTAAAGTTGAGCCGCTCATGCGGTCGCTCCAGCCGTTTGCTTGGTGGTTTACTGGACTACGCAGGGAGCAGTCGCCAACGCGTGCCGGTTTGCAGAAGACCACCGCCTGCCGGGTGGCAAAACGTTGAAAAAGGTCTCCCTGTTAGCCGGCTGGGATTGGTCGAAGGTGGAAGATTATGCGCGCAGACATGCGATTCCGCGGCTGCCGTTGTACGATCTTGGATACACGAGCATTGGTTGCGAGCCCTGCACGGCAGTGCCGGCTGACGGGGCCGATGCGCGCAGCGGACGTTGGGGCGGCAAGAAACTGGAATGTGGCATCCATACGTTTAGTGAGAAGGCGTAGAGAGCTTTAATGTAAACGTATCAAAGGAAGTATCGACTGAATGCGCGAGCGCAGGAAGATCATCGAGCTGTGGCAACGCGGAGACGCCGCTGTGCTTGTGACCCTGGTTCGCGTCGAAGGTTCGAGCTACAGGCGAGTGGGCGCTCGCGTTTTGATCGCGGAGAACGGTGATTCCGCAGGATCAATCTCCGGCGGGTGCCTGGAAGCAGAAGTTGTACGCAAGGCGCAGTGGCTGGTGCGCAACGGCGCGGTGGTGGAACGCTATTCGACTCTGTTTGATGACACGGCAGAAATTCCTTACGGTCTCGGCTGCGGAGGCACCGTCGATCTGCTGCTGGAGCCGGCAGGAACTGCAGAGTTCGAAGCAGTCATACAGGCGATGCGCGATTCACTCGGCGGATTCCGGCGGGAGATTGTGACGCACTTACCGGAGCGCGGTGTGGTGTTGACGCGTACTGTGCTCGACCCAAATGGCACGGTGCTGTTTGCAAGCAAACTGTCGAGCGATGCTGAAGTCTTCACGGAATGGCTGGAGACATCGCAGAAATTATTTGTCTTAGGCGCTGGGGATGATGCGCAACCTATGGTGCAGATGGCTGCGCTTTTGGGTTGGAGCGTGATTGTTGCGGATGGTCGTACACAGATGGCGCGAGCCGAACGGTTTCCTGAAGCCGAGTATGTGGTGTGTGCCGATTCTGCATCACAGTTAAAAATCTCCGCGAGCGATGCAGTGGTCATCATGTCGCACAGCTATGAGCAGGACCGCGCATGGCTTGCAGAGGTACTGCCCGCGAGTCCACGTTACCTCGGCCTGCTCGGCGCTCGGCATAGGAGTGCGCTGCTGATCAGCGAAGCAGCGGCGCGGCTGGGATGGAGCGTGCAGCGTGTGTGCGATGGCCTCTTCGCTCCCGTAGGAATGGACCTCGGCGGTGATGGTGCCGAGGCGATCGCACTGGCAACAGTCGCCGAAATCCAGGCTTGCTGCGAAAACAAGCTTGGCATCTCGCGGCGGATGTCAGCAGCGATGGTCGCTGAACTGGTGGAGGCGGGCGGCGCTGAGCGCTACGTACATCCATGTCCACTGTAAAGATTGCCGGTATTGTTCTTGCAGCAGGACTTTCGACACGCTTTGGCGGAATCAAGCAGCTTGCTGAACTAGACGGCGAGACGCTCACTGAACGCGCGGTCCGAATTTCAACTGAAGCGGGGCTTAATCCGGTGATTGCCGTGATTTTTGATGCCGCATTGATTGTCGGCCTGCAAAAGTTGGGAGCGATGGTTTTACTGAACTGCAAAACTTGCGAAGGGCTGTCATCATCCATCGCTGTAGGAGTCGGTGCAGCAAAAACACTTGGTGTGGATGGCGTGGTGTTGATGACCTGCGATCAGCCGGCGCTTACAGATGCTCATTTGCATGCACTTATAGCAGAGCCAAGTGAGCCCGCGGGCTCTGCGTATGCAGGTCGCGTCGGCGTGCCCGCATATTTCCCGGCGCGATCTTTTGACGCGTTGCTAAATTTGCAGGGTGATGCTGGCGCACGCGAGTTGTTGCGTAGAGAACGCTCTGTGCCGAATGAGGCCTTGGCCTTGGATATCGACACGCCTGCCGACCTGGATCGAGCGCGCGATCTTCTGCGCGGCTAAGAAGCCAGCGAGCGCAGAAATTCTTCCAGTAGATTAGCGGCTACCGCAGCACGATATTTTCCTGTGGAGCGAATGTCGTCAATCGGCTTTGCTTCGCCAGCAAGTGCGGCCCGCGCAGCCTTGATCGTAACTTCGAGATGCGCAGGTGCTACAGATCGATTGAGAAGCGCGGCTTCCGTTGCAGCGCACCGCAGCGGCCGGTCAGCGAGGGAGGCCGCACCCAGCCGGATGTCGGCGATGATGTCGCCTTCGATTTTTGCGACCGCAGCGAGCGCAGTCTTTGAAATCGCCTGCGCGTTGCGCGTGCCGATCTTGCGTATGTACTGGCGATATCCGGAGAAGTTGCGCGGGACTGTAATTGTATGCAGGAGCTCGTCAGGGCGCAGCAATGTTTTTTTGTAGCCAAGATGAAAGTCCTCATAGCGGACCGTTCTCAAGCCAGCGCTTGAAATCAGCGTCACAGCTGCGCCATAGGCCAGCAGGGCCGGCGGCGTGTCGGCTGCGGGTGAAGCGTTGCAGATGTTTCCGCCCAGCGTGCCGCGGTTCTGGTTAGCAACAGAGCCGGTCCACGAAGCAGATTGAATTAGTAACGGAAGATCGTCCGCGATTTCCTTGCTGCGACGAATATCTGTGAATGTCACGCCCGCTCCTATATGTATCGCATCCGCATCAACACGAATGAAGCGCAGCTCTCGCAGATGTTGGATGGAGACGAAGCTGCGCTGCGGTAAACGCCCAACGCCGAGCGCGACCATGATCTCCGTACCACCCGCGATGGGCGTTTGTTTACCAGGCTCCGTGGCGAGTTGCTGCAGCACTGCTTCAAGCGTCGGCGGCGCTGTCAGTGCGAATTGTGAGACGTCTGAATGCATGGCTAGGTGGTCGCTCTCACTTCCGCAGCCTTCTTGACGGATTCAAAGATGCGCATGTAACCCGTGCAGCGGCACAGGTTTCCCGCCAGGCCTTCCTGGATTTGCTCCATCGTCGGGTCGGGATATTTATCCAGCAGATGGTGCGTCGCAAGAATCATCCCCGGCGTGCAGATGCCGCACTGCGCCCCGCCGCGTTCAAGAAAGCATTGCTGAATGGGATGTAACGTATTGTTCTGCGCAACGCCTTCAATAGTGCACAGCGTTGCGCCGGATGCCTGCAGCGCGGGAATCAGGCAGGAGTTGACGAGCTCTCCGTTCATCAGCACAGCACATGCGCCACACTCGCCTTCGCCGCAGCCTTCCTTGGTGCCGGTCAGGTGCAGGTCTTCGCGCAGTACATCCAGCAACCGCTTCATCGGTGGCACATCGATGGATTGTGATTCACCATTGACGCGTAGATTGATTTTGCTCATGCCGTGACCTCGCTTTCTGTGTCGAGATCGACGCCTGGATTCAGAGCTTCACTGCCTGCATTCTTCATCGCGGTCACGCGTTCGAAGATGTCTTCCGGCAGAAGCGGGATCGCTGTGAAGCTCATGCCCGTCGCATTTTCAATCGCGTTGAGGATCGCGGGTGCGGGCCCATCCATGGGCAGCTCCCCAATGCCTTTGGCCCCACCAGGACCGTGAATGCACGGCGTCTCTTCAAAATGCACATGGATGGGCGGCAGATCTGCGCTTGTCGGCATAATGTAGTTGGTCATCTGGTTGTTGGCCATGTGACCGTTCTGCCATACGCATTTTTCATACAGCGCATAGCCGATACCCTGCGCCACGCCGCCTTCAATCTGTCCCTTGGCAAGCACGGGATGCATCACCTTGCCGACCTCCTGCAGCGCGTCAAAACGTGTGCAGGTGGCCATGTAGGTGTTCATATCGACCGCAACTTCCGCAACGTAAACCGCCCATGCGTAGCCGGGATACGCATCGCCACGATACAGATCGTCGTCCCAGTAAATTTTGGCAACAGGCTCGTAGCGTACGGAGCTGCGCAGCGAGCCGTGCTTCGCGCGATAAGCAAGTGTAGCCGCGGTGAATTGTTGCGGCGTGAAATCCTCCGGCAGGCCTTCGCTCTCTCGCAGTGTTGCGAGAGTTTTTTCACAGGCGCGCTCCACGAGCTTGCCAACAATCATCGCAGTTCGGCTGGCAACGGTCGGGCCGGAATTCGGCACAACGCTGGTGTCAGGTTGCGCAACAACGATGGATTCGTACGGCATGCGAAGAGTTTGCGCTGCCACTTGCGACAAGATGGTGTTGGTACCTTGTCCAAATTCAGTGGAAGACACAAGAATGCACGGTCGCCCGTCTTCCAAAATGTCGACGTGGACCAGCGAGTTGAGCCGGCGCTCACCGGAACCAGTAAAGCCCGTGCCATGCATAAACGCCGCAAAGCCCACTCCACGCTTGATGGAAGAAGTTTTGTTTTCTTCCTCAAAGCGCGCAAGCTTTTCGTGATATCCGCTATCGGCGAGCGCGCGTGTGAGCAGATGCTGCATATCGACTGGTTCGGAGAGTAGCTGGCCTGTAGCTGTGCAGTCGCCGGTTGCGAGAAAATTGCGGCGGCGTAATTCTTCAGCCGAGAGACCGACGGCCTGCGCCACTTTATCCATGTGGCGCTCCAGCGCGAACAGTGATTGTGGTGCGCCGAATCCGCGAAATGCTCCATGCGGCGGAATATTCGTCGCCATTGCCTTAGCGCGCACCCGCAGGTGCGGCCATTTGTAAGGCCCCGGCGCGTGTATCGTTGCACGTGAAAGTACCACGGGCGAGAGCGTGGCGTACGCACCGCCATCGATGGCAATATCGATTGTCCCGGCCAAAAGTCTTCCGTCTTTTGAGACCGCCGTGCGATGCCTTGTGCGCGATGGATGCCGCTTGGTAGTCGCGGCCATATCTTCGGCGCGATCGTAAACAATTTTCACGGGATGCCCGCACTTCATCGCCAGCAGAGCCGCGTGCGATCCAATCACGGAAGGGAAGTCCTCCTTTCCGCCGAACGCTCCGCCCGTCTCCACCTGGATCACGCGGCACTTATCTTCCGGCAGGTTGAAGACTAGTGTCAGCGCATGCACAAGGTAATACGGGCACTGCATTGATCCACGCACACATACCGACTCGATAGCACCAAGAGCATCGCGAAAACATTCAGCAATCACGCCGTTGTTTTCGATGTAGAGCTGCTCCTGTGCTCCGGTTGAGTATTCACCCTCGACGACAAAATCCGCAGCCTCAAATGCAGCGTTGATGCCGGCTTCGGCTTCATCTTTGTCGCCGGTGTACATCAGATATTGCTTGAAGCAATTCGCAGTGCCTCCGGCATCAGAACCCGGCCAGATAATCCGAGCAGCATCCTCATTCTCGACCGCCGCTTCGGAATCTTCGATCGTAAAAACACCGGGCAACTCGTCGTACTCAATTTTTACGCCCTTCACGGCAGCAATCAGCGCAGTCTTGTCCGGGTGCGCGAGCAGCAGGATGGGTTCATTCGGATGGTTGATATGTGGGTCGGCAAGACAAGGATGATCTTTGGTCAGATGAACAATCGTATTTTCGCCAGGGATGTCAGTCGCGCGAACGATCGTGAACTGCGGCCAGTCGATCGCTGGGTCGAACGTGATGCTTCGTATCGTGCCACGCGCGATGCTTGAGCGTACCGTCGCACCGTGCCACATGCCGGGGAGCGTGATGTCGTCGATATAGCGCGCGGCGCCTAGAACTTTCGCGCGACCCTCCTTGCGAAGGGGAGATGCTCCTAAAATGGGTTGACTTTCCTGCATTCGATTCGCCGGCCCTTGCTGCTGGGGGTATCCGAAGAGGATATTACGAAACGGGGTGTGCCGACTATGTTTGGACGAGCGAGACTCAGAACCGTTTGTTTGACAGCGTTGTTCTGCATGTGTGTTGGTTTTGCGGCGGCACAGAGTGCAGCGCCAAGGCTAGTCGCGCCTGGCGTGTGGTTTCTTGAGGGAGATGCGCCGGCCGGATACTGCAACACCATCGTCATTGAGATGAAGGCCTACCTGATCGTGATTGATGGCAGCTACCCCGGGCGTGTGAAGGAATTGTTGGTCGAGATTCCCAAGCTGTCACCCAAGCCCATCAAGTATGTCTTCGATACTCATGCACATGGCGACCACGCCTACGGCAATGCTCTGTGGACCAAGGCCGGCGCTACGACGTTGGCGTACGTCGGAGTGCGCGAAGAGATGTTGCGCTACGAACCGCAACGTTGGCAGGCGTATGCGGCAAGGCGCGAAGACCTGCGTGCGACCGGGGCCAACGCACCCGAACCGCCGATGTTGGTGTTTCGTGGCAACAAAATGGTGCTGCGTGACGGTCAACGTGAGGTCTATTTTCTCTACCTCGGCTGGGCCCACACTCGCGGCGACGGTTGGGTATGGCTGCCTGCGGAAGGCGTGCTCTGTACAGGCGATGCAGCTGTGAATGGCGCGCGCAATAAATTGTGGGATGCGAATGTAGCCAACTGGCCGCGCGTGATCGATAAAGCGGCAGCGCTCAATCCGCGAATCGTGTTGCCGGGTCATGGTGATTCTGGCGGAATGGAAATTCTTCGCGGCCAGGCGCAATTTCTGCGCGATTTATACGAAGATGTGGCAAAGTCTGTGCGCGAGCACAAAACGGCGCAACAGGCGACTGCTGATTTGAAGATGCCCCCAGAAGACGCCAACTGGGTGCGGAGTGACATGGCACAAGACGTGGGTATCGTCTACGCCGAGATAAAGGCCGGCAAACCTGCGGGCGCGTTGCCGCACACCTGGCAATAGCTATGGTGCCTGCAGATACTTTTTCAGGCTCGGCGTGTCTGATGTCCATATGTCGTCGACGCGCCAGCCGCTGGGCGTCCAAAGTAGAAACAGCTTCAGCGAATCGGGCTTGCCTCCGCTATAGTCAAGCCTCACTTCCGCAGTCGCGGTGTTGTCGCCGGATTTTGTGATGACCAGTTTGCCCAGGTTCAGGCCATCGGGATCCTGGCAATTGCAGATGGGGTCGCCATCAAGTTTGCCCACGTCTCCCTTGGGTGTCTTGCGTGCATCGGCGCGAATGAGTGCGACAAGCGCAGGCGAAAAAGCAAGCATCATGTCTTTTCCCAGGAACTCAGGCCCATGCGGCCGTTTCGGGTTGTTGTATTCCGCGTATAGATGTCGAACAAAGCTTTCTGCCTGCACTGAAGTCTGCGCGCGTACGGCTAATGTAGCGAACATAAGTGCGCAAGTCCCCAATATGACAAGCAATTTTTTCATCGCACAATCCTCAAGATATGGGCCGGCACTTCAGGTCGCAGTGCAACGTAATTCCGCTGGTCCCGCCACAGGAAGCGAGCTCCGGTGAGCAGGTCTTCTACTTCGAAATCGCCCTGCCAGGGCAGCCCAAGCGCCGCCATGTTCAGATCGACGGTTCCGGCCTGCTCATTGCGGTTGTCAAGATTTACAACAATCAGAATTGTGTTTGCCAGGTCTGGTGTGGACTTCGAATAGCAGAGCAGGTTGGGATTCGCGCAGGCATGAAAGCGCAGGTTCTCATTGCGCTGCAACGCTGGGTTTTCATGGCGTATACGGTTGAGCAGCGTGATCTCGGGCGCGATAGAGATCGGCGCGCGTCGGTCCCAGTGTCGGAGCTGATATTTTTCACTATCGAGATATTCTTCGCTGCCTGGTTTTCCGGGCGCAGGCTTTGCCGGTCGCCACTCGCACAGCTCGTACGCGGGACCGTAGATGCCGTAGTTGGACGAAAGTGTCGCTGCAAGAATAACGCGCTGCAGAAACATCGCCCGTCGCGAGATTGGGTCCGGCTCCTGCAGTTGTTCATGCAGAATGTCTGGTGTGTTGGGCCACACGTTAGGCCGAAAGAACTCGACAACAGGAGGCGTCGTAAGCTCTTCAAAATAACTCTGTAGGTCAGCCTTGGTGTTGCGCCATGTGAAGTAGGTATAGCCCTGTGTAAACCCGCCCTTGGCGAGCGAATACATCACATGCGGCCGGGTAAACGCTTCAGCGAGAAAAATTGTCTCCGGCGTCGTGCGCTGGATCTCTGCAATGCACCACTCCCAGAAGGGCAGTGCCTTCGTATGGGGATTGTCCACGCGAAAGATCCGCACGCCGCGCTCAATCCAGAACTCGAACACGCCGAAGAGTGCGTCCCACAACCCGGTCCAGTTTTTCGATTCGAAATTAAGCGGATAAATGTCCTGGTATTTCTTGGGCGGGTTCTCCGCGTATTGAATCGTTCCATCCGGACGCTGTATGAACCACTCAGGATGTTCCGTCACCCAAGGGTGGTCTGGTGAGCACTGGAACGCGATGTCCAGCGCGAGCTCCATGCCGTTGGCCTTCGTGGCCTTCACCAACGCCGCAAAATCATCAAAGGTGCCAAGGTCAGCAAGCAGCGCCGTGTGCCCACCTTCCTTCGCGCCTATGGCCCACGGGCTTCCCACATCGCCGGGCGCCGCTGTAACGGAATTGTTCTTGCCCTTGCGGAAGGCAACGCCGATCGGATGGATGGGCGGCATATAGAGTACGTCGAAGCCCATCGCAGCGATTTCCGGCACACGCGCTGCCAGATCGCGGAACGTCCCATGCTTGTCAGGAGCCGGCGAGCACGAGCGCGGAAAAATCTCATACCAGCTTGAGAAGCGTGCGCGTTCACGATCCACCCAGATCGGAATTTCCGTGGCATACTTCGTTGCAAAGCTCAGGTCAGGGTATTTCGCAGCGACCAACGCAATGTCGTCGAGATCGATTGGCCCATAGAGCGGCTCGTTCGCATCGGCCATGCTGCGCAGGTCAATGGCCGCAGCTTTCAGCTCGCGAGCGTCATCGCCAATAGCGCGTGCGGCAGCAGCATCCAGATGGCCTGCGCCAATGCGCAGTGCCAGCGGAATATCCTGCGCCGTCGATATCTGCTGCGTAGGTTCCTTTGGATCAGGTTGCGCTTTAAGGCGCTTTTCCAGGTCGTGCATCCAGGTATCGAAGTGATCGATCCACGCTTCGATCGTGAAACGCCACGGACCGAGCTTGTCGACGACGAAGTTAGCCGTCCAGAAATCGTTGGGCAGTGCGGTGAGCCGTGCCTGCTTCCACGTGCTTTGCGAGGCATGGCGGTACAGCACGCGCGCGGCAACGCGATCATGCCCATCGCCGAAGATCGCGGCTGTGACTGTCACTAGGTCGCCAAGCGTGCGCTTAGCCGGATAGCGGGCCGCATCAACCTGCGGCTGGACCTCTTCAATAACGATGCGACGACGACCCTCAGTCGGCTTCATGTTGCGTGTAAATCCTCCATCCGAGTTCCACCTTACACCGTTTTCGGCAACCTATTCGAGATTCGAACTCCGCTGCGATAATGAAGCGCGAGGTGTCTCACGTGTCGATAAGGACGATTAGCAGCCGCGAGGTCTACCGCAACCGCTGGTGCTCGGTGCGAGAAGACGTGATTGAGCGCGTTAATGATGCTACCGGCGAGGTGACGCAGGGCATCTACGGCGTAATGGATAAGGCTCCCGGCAGCATTGTTATTGCTCTCGAGCGCGATGGTGGCGAAGAATTTATTTGGCTGGTCCGGCAGTTCCGTTACACAGCTCAGGGAACGTTTTTTGAACTCCCGCAGGGCGGCTGGGAGGGGGTGGAGGTCGATCCGGAAGAGCTGGCGCACGGTGAGTTGCGAGAAGAAACCGGCCTCCGCGCCGAGCGCATGACCCACCTCGCCGACCAGTGGATTGCCTACGGAGCCATGCGCCAGGTGCATCATGTATTTCTCGCAGAAGGTCTCTCGAAGGGTGAGACCGACCGCGACCCTGAAGAGGCTGACATGACAGTGCATCGTGTCCCGCTAAGTGAGTTTGAGGCAATGCTGCTGGATGGCCGGGTGATGGACAACTGCTCCGCGGCGGCGTGGGGCGTCTATTGCGCATGGCGGAAGAAACATCCGCTCCAGCACTCAGTGCGCTAGTTGATGTGCTTGCTGCGGCGAGACATAAAATCCATTAGCAGATAATTGCCCAGTGTTTGAGGCGTAGTGAAGTACGCTTTGCCGCGAGCGATTGCGCTGACCTTCTGCACAAATTGCACCAGTGAAAAATCGCTGGCCAGCATAAAGGTGTTAATCATGATGCCGGCACGCTTGCAGCGCGAAACTTCGTCGAGCGTCTCCTGGATCACAATTGGGTCGAGCCCAAATGCATTTTTATAGATGCGTCCATCGTCGAGCGTGAGAGCGGAGGGCTTGCCATCAGTAATCATCACAATCTGCTTCATGTCTTTTCCGCTGGCTTTCAGAATGCGTTGCGCCACCCGCAACCCTTCTCGGGTGTTGGTATGGTGAGGCCCAACCTTCACTCGAGGCAACTGAGAGAGATGGATGTGTTCGGCTGAATCGTGAAACAGTACCAGGTCGATGGTGTCGCCGGGGTACTGCGTGCGGATAAGGTGCGCAAGCGCCATGGCAACACGTTTCGCCGGAGTAAAGCGGTCTTCGCCATACAAGATCATGCTGTGTGAGCAATCCAGCAGAACGACTGTCGCGCATGAAGATTGATAGTCGGCCTGCTGCACCGCAAGGTCGGAGTATTCAAGATTCAACAGGCCTGTTTCGTTGGGCGGGCCCTCGCGCGCAAATACATTATTCAGCGTAGCGGTGATATCCAAGTTGAGTGAGTCGCCAAACTCATACGGCTTGGAGCTGCCGTTGGTCTCAACACCTGCAGCTTCATATCGCGTGTCGTGCCGGCCCAGCGAAGATTTTCCCAGCGGCCCAAGCAGATCGCGCAGCGCCTTGTAGCCAAGAAAGTCCATCCCCTTGTCTGTGACTTCGAAGCGTGCGTCTTCTGCATCGCCCTGTCCGCCCTCGCCATTCTGCTGTGCATCTTCTGCATTCAGAAAATTTTCGTCCTTCATCCGCTGGATAATTTTTTCAACAAGCTCGTCCACCTGCTCTTCGGAGAGCGCGTCGAACTGCTCCTGAGCATCGGCGTCCAGCATTTCACCCGACTCAAGCGCCTGCTTGATGGCTTCGCGCAGTGACTCCATCGTGTCATCCATTGACTGGAACGGTGCGAACGGGTCCTGGTAGCCGGAGTCCAGCAGAAAATCAGACAGCGCCTGCAGCAGGTCTTCGAGATCGAAGCTGGTGGAGAGATCGCCTGTGAATTTCGTGTATCGGGTGAGCTTCATGTCCTGTTCATAGTTTAGACGCGCAAGTCCATGCCTGGATTCAGAAGCCCGGCATCGGCTTACCTGGGCCAAAGAAAAAGCCGGGCTTTTAGCCCGGCTTTGTTTCCAGTATTCCTGTGGTTTAGTGGCCGGAATCAACGATTGTTGTCGCGATCAAGCCAGTCGCGACGGCGGCCAGCACGAAGTTACCGTCCACCTCGCGCCACTCGTACCCGCGCCGCGGAGCCTGCAGGTGGTGAGCGTGCCAGTCAACCTGCTCACCGCGGTTCCAGTCATCGTGGCTGATCTTTGCGCCCTTGTGCCATTCGTCGTGGCGCACGTAAGTGTGGTTGTCATGGTGGTCGTCTTGCGCGAAGACAACGCCACCACTCATAAGAACTGAGGAGATGATAAGAGCGGAAATGATATTGCGAGGTTGTAGCATAATTCCTCCTGCATGTTTTGGATTCGCATTGGAGAAAGCCTGTTGTGTCATTTATTTGGATAGAAGCAGGATTAAGCAGCAAAGTGGAGGCAACCTTCTGGCTGCCTCCACTTTGCTGCAATACGTTTACCGCTATTTAAGCTGCATTAGCAGCGTTTCAGCGGCTTTCTTCAACTGTGCGTCTTCACCTGTTTCGGTTTCGCCGAGCGGACGCGTTACTTCAACGTCCACAGGCCGCGGGTGCCACTCCATGTCCTTGCCTTCGATTGTTTGAATACGTTCACCCGGCGTCCGTACGGACGATCCATCGATCAGCCGCTGCGCGCCGGTAAAAATAATCCAGCCGGCCGTTGGCGTGCCGACTACTTTGCCGAGCTGCAGCGCACGATAGCCCTCGGTAAAGTCCTCACCATCTGACAGTGTCGACTCATTTGTGACGAGCACCGTGGGCAATCCAAGTGCGCGTTGTCCGAGCGCCTGGCGGCTTGGCGCAGGCGAACCATCTCGCGGAGTCATCAGCAAATAATTCTTGCGCGCGAAGACGTCAATCACCCGGCCGTTGACGTAGCCACCATTATTGTTGCGAACGTCAATGACCACGCCCTTCTTCGCCTGGTTGACGGCGTCGAGGTCAATGTAGAGCTGCGCAAGATCACCATCGCCCATCGCTGCGATGTGAACATAGCCGAGCTTGCCGCCAGAGACTTTATCAACATAAGCGCGGCGAGACTCAACCCAGTCGCGATACAGTAGGCCCGATTCAACCTGCAGCGACACGGGTCGAACAACGGCGTCGCGCTTCTTGCCGGCCGTCTCGATTGAAAGCACGGTTCGCTTTCCGGCTCTGTCTTCCAGCAGAGAATCAAGATTCACCGAGCCCGTAATCGGCGTGCCGTTGACGGCGGCCAGCTTGTCGCCCACTTTGATCGAGCCCTCAAGCGATGCCGGGCCAAGCGGCACGATCTCGCGGACGATGAGTGAGCCATCTTTCTCGTAGGGCTCACGCTCATAACGCAGCCCCAGCCGGCCGGTGCGTACTGACGGCGGCGTCGGCAGGCTGATGCCGGAGTGCGAGCTGTTGAGTTCGCCGATCAGCAGGTTGATGTCGCGACGAAGTTCCGCGCCGGTGCGCGCACCTTCAATGTAAGGCCGCCACTCATCGCGCAGTGCCGGCCAATTGGCGCCGTTAAAGCTGCCGTTCCAGAAGCGATGGTCGAGCGTCGACCATGCCTCATCGAACACCACCATCTTTTCCTTGTCGAAATCAACGTCGATCGATGTTGCGAGGTTGATATTTTTTGCCGTGTTGCTATCGAGCGAGTAGGAGTGGACCGTCGACCCGCCCCCAGCCCCGCGTCCGCCGCCAGACTCCAGGTAGAAGATTGACTTGCTGTCAGGCGCGAAGGCAATGTCAGACTTGAAGCCCGCTCCAGACGTTAGCTGCTTGGCCGCAGCAGGCTCGCGGGCAAGCTCGTCCAGTGAATAACTGTAGATGTTGGCCAATCCTGCCACTTCTGCAAGAAACGCCAGCGTCTTGCCGTCCGGGCTGATTACCGGGTAGCGAACGCCGAGCCCAATGGGCAACAACGTAAGCCGGTTGCGAATGCCCTCAAACACAATCTTCGTGGGCTCAGGCTTTTTGGTTGTGGTATCTGCACCGGCTCCGCGGCGAGCGCCGCCTTCAGCAGGCTCCTGCGCTCCGTTGTTGTTGGGCGTGGTCTCGCTAGGATTGCCAGGGCGGCGGCGATCCGTCGGTGTATCAGGCGCACCCGGAGTGCTCTGTTTGCGAAACAGGTCCGCAAACTGATCTTCGCGGAACGCCGGCACATGCGGAATCAGGTCAACCCGCGCAAGCTGCGGATCTTCGGCGCGCTGCGATGTGTCGAACAGGATGTACTTGCCATCCGGCGACCACGCAATATGCGAGGCATTCTGTCCGTTGGCAAGGAAAGTAATTGGCCTGGACGTTGCCGAACCATCTGCAGGCACGGCGTACAGGTTGGAGAAGCCGTCGACGCCAACCGGAACATAGACCAGCCACTTGGAATCAGGAGACCAGGCCAGGCCGCCGTCGCCGTAGAAGCCCATTTCTCCGGTAGCGATAACCTTGTCCGCCTTGATGGCAGCCTTATCGTCCAGGGACAACACATGCAGCTCTTTGCGGTTGCGTAGGAACGCCAGCGATTTGCCATCCGGCGACCACTCTGGCGCGACATCTGTATCGTGTGAGTGTGTAAGAGCGTGCTCGGTATTGGTGTCGAAGTCGTAGACATACAACGACGAGCCGCCATCGCGCTCAGAACGATATACCAGCTTCGTGGAATCAGCCGACCACTGCGGATCGGATTCAGCCGCATCTGTGAACGTCAGCCGCTGCGGCTCGCCACCTTCTTTTGCCCCCGCCGCAAAAATTTCTCCATGCGCAGCAACGGCAATTTTCTTGCCGTCCGGTGAAAGTGCCAGTCCGGACCAAGAGCTGAGCGCCATGTGAGTCACGCCAGGCGTGCTGGGAACGCCGCGCAGCGCAAAGTGCAGCTCTTCAGCCTTGCCGCTGTGTGTGTCCAGCTTCCAGATGCCAAAGCCGCGTTCAAACACGATTGACTTGCCATCGTAAGAAAGTGTGGGCCACAGGCAGCGGCCGGTCTTGAAGGTGGTAAGCGCCTTTGCAGCGCCCGTGGCGAGATTCACTTCCTCAATGTTCTCGCGCCAGATTTGTCTGACATCACGTAGAGGCTTTTGCCATCCGGAGAAGCCATCGGCCACGCGTGCTTCGCGTCCGCCGGAACAAGCAGTTTGTAGCTGGCAGAGTCGATCGGCTTCAGCCACAACTCCGTCTCGTCAATGTGCGCATGGCCTTTGCGCCACCACTGCGAGTTGGAGATGCCCTTCGCTACCAATACGATGGATTTCCCATCCGGCAGTGGTGTCGACTCGAACTCGTTCATGTAGCGCTCTGCGGAAACTTCAAGCGGTGTGCCGCCCGTAGAATGCACCCGGAAAATGTCATTCTCGCCCGCTACATCGTTGGCCGACGACGAGAAATACAGCCACTGGCCGTCATGCGACCATGCATCCAGCGTGATGCCCGCGTCAGAATACGTAATGCGCTGCAGCGCTCCGCTGTTCAGCGTCAGGATGTAGATGTCGTTCGCGCCGGTGCGCGTTGACTGGAAGGCCAGCCGCGTGCCATCCGGCGAGTACAACGGGCGCGATTCTTCGGATGGCCCTGAGACCAGTATGTGCGCCTCTCCACCGCCGGCCGGTGCTACCCAGATATCGCCGCCGGAGGCAAACGCAATCTCTTTGCCGTCGGGCGAAAGTGCTGGCGTGGCGAACGAAGGCTTCGAGGTTGTGCTTTGAGCACAGGCACAGACAGAGACAGACAGAAGGAGAGCGGCGAAAAGACGCATGCAGGACCTCGGGGGCTATAGGTTGCTGTATGTACGAGTGTATCGGGGAAAAAGTCGAGAACGCTAGGGCCGCGTGCCCGAAAGCACAGCGAACCGGTTGTCTTTGAACCAGCAGTCGGCGTCCGTAAATCCGGCCTCGCGCATCCAGTCCAACTGGTCTTCTACGCTGGCGCAGCGGTCGTCCTGCTGGCGATAGAGCGAGTCGGCAATCTGGTCAGGCGTGGCTCCGCCTTCGCGAACTTGCTCCAGCCAAAGCTCTTTGTAGCGATGGTCGATCTCTGGTGTGGGCCCGGCAACCTGCTCCGCGTTCACGAATGTGCCGCCCGGGCGCAGCGCCTTGAATATCTTGCTGAAGAGCGCGCGCTTGGCTGCGTCATCAATATGGTGGATCGAAAGTGCAGAAACAATCGAGTCGTACGTGCCGTTGATCGGTGCAGTTGTGTAGTCGGTGACCTCGAAGGTCACGTTCTTGTCATCCGCAAAACGAACACGTGCCTTCTCAATCATCGGCTCGGAAAGATCGGCGAGGATGATCTGCGCCTGTGGGTACCACTGCCGCACAAACGCGGAGAGCAGGCCAGTGCCCGCGCCCAGGTCGAGGATATTGCGCGCGTCGTGAACAATTAGGTCCGTCGCCCTCCGATAGAACGCGTTATAGCAGGGAATCAGGAGGGCGCGGTCTGCGTCGTAGGTGGCCGCGGTTACGTCAAAGGCAGTCTGTGTCGTGCTGGGCATGTCTAAAAGCGTACTACGATGCCCGTATCGATGGAGATGAGAGAAATCTGCGTATTGACGTTATTGAAGTTGATGTTGGAAATACCGGCATTCGCCAGGTAGGCCTTGCCGCCGCCAAACTCAACCGCGCGGAAGTCAACGCGCGGGAAGATAGGCACATCCACACCGCCAAATATCTCCCACCCGGCGTACTGGTTGGTGATAGGCACGCCCGTGGTTACAGTCGTCGTGCCGCCCGTCCCATTTGTTACGCTTCCCAGCGTGCGTGTTGCCACGTATCCGCCTGCCGCTTCAACATAGGGCTTGATATGCAGAACCGGGACGCGCAGCGCCAGGCGCGGTCCTGCCATCGCTGTATCGGCGCCGGCGTTGCTGTGGTTCGTCGATCCGCGCAAATCAAGTCCCAGGTTCAGCGGCCCGGCCTTCGCTGCATTGAACGTAATGCCGCCTCCAAATTCCGGTGGCCATGACGTTGTAAACAAATTGGTATACGTGCCCGTGGTGTTGTTGTAGTTCTGTCCGTTCTGCACATTGCTGAAGCGCGTATTGACTGATGTGAAGTAGATAGACATGCCCTGTGCGTGGGCAAAAACCGGGAAGATGCTGATGGCGAGAAGGATAAGAACCAAACGACGCATAACGGGGCCTCCGTGCGCTTGTGGCGCACTTGCTGATTTTTGATGCAAACCCGGAATTTCGGGTTGAGTTGCTCATCAGGATTCGCACTCCCCAACCATTGTTTTTGGTACGCTTGCTGCGCGGGAGGACAGCAATGAAACAACTTAGCCGGCGTGGGTTTATACAAAGTGCGGCATTTACAGCCGCAGCGCTCGCAGCGCGGAGGTCAGGGGCTGCACCCTCGGGGCAACCAGGCGATTGGAGCTCAGATTGGGCCGCGCAAGCTGTGATCGATACCCGCCGCTCGCCCTTCGCCAAACTGCATGGCGTTCCCGTTCGCGCAGTAACCATTCACGATGGCTTCTGGAAATCGCGCCGAGAGGTGAACGTAGAAACAAGTTTGCCCACCATGCATGCGCTGCTTGAAGAGCATGGCCGCATGGATAACTTCCGCCGCCTGATGGGCACAAGCTCCGCAAAACAGATCGGACCGTACTACTCTGACTCCGATGTCTATAAGTGGGCTGAGGCCGCAAGCTGGGCGCAGCAGAACAACCCGGAACTCTTTCGCGCAAATATCGATGCAATCATCCACCTGCTCCAGGGTGTGCAGGAGTCTGACGGTTATCTCAACACTTACTTTCAGGACGATCGCAAGCCGCAGCGCATGACCGACCATGCGCAGATCGTTGGCCATGAGCTCTACAACCTCGGACATCTGTTGCAGGCAGCTGTCGCGCAGTACCGCGCAACCGGCGACAAGCGCATGCTCGATTGCTGCATCAAGTTCGTCGACGGCTTTTTGATTCCCGGCTTCGGCCCTGAGGCATCGAAGCGGCCCATCGTCTCCGGGCACCCTGAGATCGAAATGTCGCTGATTGAGCTCTATCGCATCACCGGAGAACCACGCTATCTCAAACTCGCCGGTTACATCCTTGAAGGCGACAGCCGCATTCCGCTCACGTCTGATGACATCGTCTATCTCTACAGCGGCGCGCCCTTCACTGGCCGCAAGCGGCTCGAAGGCCACGCCGTTCGCGCAATGTACGCCTGCTGCGGTGCCACGGACTACTATCTCGAAACCGGCGATGCAAAATATCTCGCCACGCTGACCACTCTGTGGGATGACCTCGTCCGCGCGCAGATGTACGTCACCGGCGGAGTCGGTGCACGCCGCAAGCACGAGGCTTTTGGCGATGATTACGAGCTGCCCAACCTCACCGCCTATGGCGAGAGCTGTGCCGCCATCGGCAATATGATGTGGAACTGGCGCATGCTGCACGCAACCGCAGACGCTCGCCACGCCGACGTCATCGAACGCGCGCTCTACAACGGCATTAATTCCGGCATGAGCTTGAGTGGCACAACTTACTGCTATCGCAATCCGCTCGCCTACGACCCCACGGCCAGCGGCCCCATCCGCAATCCCTGGTACGACACCACCTGTTGCCCGCCCAATCTCGAGCGCACGCTCGCATCGTTGCCGGGATATTTCTACAGCACAGGCCCCGACGGCCTCTACGTACATCTCTTCCACAACTCCACTCTGGTTTGGAAGCTGGAGAGTGGCGTCCCCGTCAAAGTCGAGCAGGCAACAGACTATCCGTGGGAAGGCCGCGTGCGGATGTTGGTCACGCCGAAGGAAGCCGCGCAGTTCGCGCTGCACGTCCGTGTCCCCGGTTGGGCGAAGTCTGCTCGCGTCACCGTAAACGGCACAGAAGTTTCCGGCGTGAACCCGGGTAAATATCTCGAACTGTCACGCCTATGGAAGCCCGGTGACGCCGTCGAAATGGATCTCGGCATGCAGCCGCAGATGCTCGTCGCCGACCGCCGTGTTGCTGAGGACCAGGGCAAGGTCGCCGTGCAGCGAGGTCCCATCGTGTACTGCGCGGAGTCCATCGATCAGGCCGGTAAGTCTGCGCCTCGCGAACTTCGTGTGAGTGCAGACACCAATTTCTCAGTGCAGCACGATAAGGATTTACTCGGCGGCATTACCGTGCTCGAGCAGGCTGGCCAGCATATTTCTGAGCAAACCGCCCCCGATGCACTCTATGCAGCAATCAACAGCAGCTCCATTGGCGCCGCAAATGTTCGCTTGATTCCGTACTATGCGTGGGCCAACCGCGAACCTGCGGAGATGGCTGTATGGCTGGATACTGCTCCCGCCAAGTCCTGAGGCCGCGCCTACTTTTGCGCCAGCACGGTGGTATTGCCGCCAATGCGCGTGGCGTTCAGTGAATGCTTCAGCGGATCAGTAATCACTGCTGCTAACCCAGCGGCACCGAAACGAGCGACATAAAACGTGTATGGAGCAAACTCATCTGGGCCAAAATCCTTCATCTGCTCATCCGGCGTGTACTGCTTGATGATCGAAGGGTCCTCAATCGCGTGTCCCAGGAACACAATCGCATCGCGTATCGTGTGGTTGTTCGCAGAGTAGGCGTACAGGTCAACGCCTTGCCGCTCCGCAAACTCCGCAACCAGCACCAGTGGTTGCAGCGCGAAAGCCTGGTAGTGTGTCGCGCGCTCGTGACGATCCATCTCCAGCGGGAATGCGCCGTTCTTGTCCAGCTGCCCAACTGCCTGCTTGAACACGCTTACCCCATAGTCAAATAGCGCATCATCTGAACCCACAACGCCGATGCTGATCGCCGCCAGCGCGCGCCAGTAGTGATGGTTATTGCCCAACTCTCCCGGCTTCTCATACGAGATAAGTTTGTGCGCCGCGCCGTCCAGCCACAGGGCTACGCGCTTCTGTTCAGCAAGGTCGAGAGCGGGATCGTTCACCAGCACAGACATCGTCACGCCCGCCGAGCACAGCGTCCACTCAGCCTGGTACCACGATTGCGTGTTGTCTTTGTCGTGCGGATCGTAGTTGGTTAGCGCATCGCCCTTGGCCCATATATCCAACTGATCCAGCGCGCATTGCGCCTCCGCATGGTTACCGGTCGCGACGTACTGGTTCATTCCCGCGGTAATACGATTTTCAAACGCACCATAGACACGAGTCGCCGCAGCCTCAGCAGGATTCGTTGGCCCATGCGACCCGCTCAGGTAATGGTGCGGAATCCGCATGTAGCCCTCCGGCGCGGGAACAGCCTCCATCTTCACGCAGGAGTGCAAACCCTTGATCGCAGACAGCAGTAGAGGGCTAGTCGTGCTCTTCAGATACGCCTGCCGCGCCGGAACATCAACGACCGATGCCTTATGCGCAGTAACGTGTTGAGCGTTTGAGATAGTTGTGACGGCGAGCAGCGTGACGGCGAGAGGAGTGCGGAGATTCATCGTTAGTATGGCCCTTCAAGCGGTTTTATAGACCGCTCCATCATACTCGTGAGTCGTGTTTATTTCTTGTGCAGCGCTTCCAGCTCATCCAGCGTGCGTGGCCAATCTGACCCCAGCAGCCGCGAGAGCGATCGGTCCGCCAATACCTTGCCGCTTGTCTGGCACGTAGGGCAGTAGTTGGTTTCGTTATCGGCGTAACGAATCCTTTGGATCGGCGACCCGCAACGTGGGCACGGTTGCTGATACCGCCCATGCGCCGCCATCTCCGGACGGAACGCTGTAACTTTTTCCGGAAACGCCTTTTCAGCTTCCGCATTAAATCGCTCGGTCCACGTCTTGAGCGTCGTGACCGTCGCCCCAAACAGCCGTTCGATTTGCTCCGGCGTCATCTTCTGCGTCTGCAGCAGTGGCGAGAGCTGTGCCGCGTGCAAAATCTCATCCGAGTATGCATTGCCAATGCCAGAGAACACTCGCGGATCAGTGAGCGCGCGCTTTAGCGTGCGATTCTCAGCGGTTAGCGCTGCTTTGAATGTCTCCGGCGTAAGCGTGAGCACTTCAAGCCCGCCAGGATCCAACTCCGTGAGCGCAGCTTCGCCCTGCACCAGGTGCAGCGAGGTTCTACGCTTGCTTCCGGCTTCAGTAAGCACCAGCGACCCCGCGGGGAAGTCAAACGCCGCGAGATTTTGCCGCCCGCCAATCTTCGCTCGCCCTTTTTTTGCATCGAACTCGCGCCAGTGCAGCCGTCCGGCGATCATCAGGTGCAGCACCAGGAATAAATCGGCGTCAAACACGAACACTATGCGTTTGCCTATGCGCCGCAGCGAGCGAACAGTTTTGCCTTCGATCGTCTCGATACGTGGCACAGCTGTGCGCAGCAGCAGCGGTGACGAGATGCGCACTGCCTCCAGCGGCTGACCAACCACACGCGACTCAAGCGCGGTAATGTACGCCGTGATGTCTGGAAGTTCGGGCATCGGTCGAAGCTATCAATAGTAGTCGCGGTTTGCGTTGTTCTGCCCGGCCCGTTTCGTCCCACGTATTCGCAGTTTAATTAAATCCGCGCCGCGTACGATTACGGGCAATCTCTTCGATATCCCGTTCCTGCAGCCGGTCCCGCGCGCGCTCGCCTAGGTTGGCGGCGTCTTCGTTGCGGCGGCGCTTCTCGCCGGCGGTAAAGGTACGCGCCTCGCTGCGCGAAATCTTCTTGTGTGCCGTCATGCCTTCCAGCATGAACTCTGCAGCACTCACCGCTTGCTCAACTGGCGTGCGCGAGTTCACCTTCAGCGGTGTTAGCTTCTCAAACAGTCCCTGGATTTCGTGCAGCGATTTGAAGACCATCTTCGCCGGCTGCTTGTCATTCAGCTCCACTGAGCCGCCCAGGTTGAACCACTGCTCAATCTGCTGCGTGTTGGTATCGGTGAAGTAGGTGTCGTAGATATTGGCAACCGCCTGGCGAATAATCTCGCGAATCACCGCCTCGGATCCCTTCAGCTCGCCCTCGTACTCCAGCTCGATCTTGCCGGTAATCCCTGGCAGCGCCGCAAAAATGTCACCAACCCTTGGCACTACTTCGCTCTCGCCATGCAGTAGCGCCCGCCGCTCGGCGTTCGAAACCACCAGCTCCATCGTGCTGATCGGCAGCCGCTGTGAAACTCCGCTACGCTTGTCTACCTTCTTGTCTTCGCGCGCGATGAACGCAATCTGTTCCACGATCTGGCGAATGTAGTGGGGAACAAAAATATTGTCGATGCGCGTGCCTTCCACTGCATCATCATAGGTGCGGGCCGTCCACGCTTCTTGCTCCGTAATGCTGATCGCCTCGTCCAGCGACTCAGGATAGTGCGTCCGAATCTCGCTGCCGATGCGGTCTTTCAGCGGCGTCACAATCTTGCCGCGCGCCGTGTAGTCCTCCGGGTTCGCGCTGAACACGATTGCTACATCCAGCTCCAGCCGCACCGGGTAGCCCTTAATCTGCACATCGCCCTCTTGCATGATGTTGAACAGCGCAACCTGGATTTTCCCAGCGAGGTCAGGCAGCTCATTAATGGCGAAGATGCCGCGGTTCGCGCGCGGCAGCAATCCGTAGTGCATCGTCAGCTCACTGCCCAGCTCATGCCCGCTGCGTGCAGCCTTGATCGGGTCTACGTCGCCGATAAGGTCGGCCACCGTTACATCCGGCGTTGCCAGTTTCTCGACATAGCGCTCCTCAGGAGTCATCCAGGCAATCGGCGTGTCATCGCCGAGCGAAGCGATGAGGTCTTTCGAAAATTTGCTCAGCGGCGCATACGGGTTGTCGCGCAGCTCTGATCCCGCAACATATGGCGACTGTGCATCGAGCAGCGTCGTCAGCGCGCGCAGGATGCGGCTCTTCGCCTGTCCGCGCAGCCCCAGCAAAATAAAGTTATGCCGCGAGAGCACTGCATTCACCAGCTGCGGAATCACCGTATCTTCATAGCCCACGATGCCGGGGAACAGAGGCTCGTCCGCCCCCGCAATCTTGCGCAGCCGAGCGATCAAATTGTCGCGCAGCTCGTCTTTCACGCTGCGGCCCACCCTTGCTGGGGTATAGGCCGAGGCTTTCAGTTCACCAAGTGTGCGCGGTAGAGGGTTCGAAGGCATGGTTTAAGTATAGATGCCCCGTATCTTGCAAAGTTGCAGTAGGTATACTGTCCCCACCTCAGCAGATTTCCAGTACTCGGGAGCCGTATGCGCCAGTGTTTTCGCGTTGTTCCTGTCCTTATCGCACTCTTCGTCGCAGCGGCCCTGCATGGCCAGAAGTTGACTCCCGCGCCGCCGCGCTCGCCTGCTGACGGTGGCGGCCCATATAAGCGCCTTGTTATCCGCGGCATCACGGTTATCGATGGCACCGGGGCAGCACCCGAAGGACCGATGGATGTGGTCATTGAGGGAAACCACATCGTTGATGTTGTCTCCGTCGGCGTACCCCATCGCCCCATCAAGGATAAAGGCCGGCCGGCGAAAGGCGATCGCGAGATCGATGGCGCCGGCAAGTACCTGATGCCCGGCTTCGTTGACACGCATGTGCACTACGGCTCCCCCGATAAAGCTCCCGATGCTGAATATGTGAACAAGCTGTGGCTGGCCAGCGGTGTCACCACCGTGCGCGGAGTCCCGGGCGGAGGTCTCGACTGGACGTTGAACGAACGTGAGCGCAGTGCGCGTAACGAGATCACCGCACCGCGAATCTACGTCTATCAACCGGCTTTTACCGGTGACGGCTGGAAAGATAAGCCCGAGAAAACCCCCGAGCTTGGCCGCGAATGGGTGCGCTTTCTCGCAGCTAAGGGTGCGGATGGCATCAAGCTCTTCGGCGGCGATCCGGATGTCGTAGCCGCAATCCTCGACGAAGGCAAGAAGTACCATCTTGGCTCCCTCGCGCACCTCGGGCAGGAAAGCGAATCGCGCTTGACCGCGAAGGTCGCAACCCGTCTCGGGCTGCGGACCCTCACCCACAGCTACGGCCTCTTCGAATCCATGCTCACCGATACCACCGTGCAGGATTATCCTGCCGACCAGAACTATAACGATGAGCAGATGCGCTTCGGTCAGGTGGCGCGCAACTGGAACAAGATCGCTCCGCGCGGCAGTGCTCCGTGGAACAGCCTCATCGACGAATGGGTGAAGGGTGGCACGGTGCTCAACCCCACTTTCACCATCTACTCCGCCGGCCGCGATCTCATGCGTGCTTATACCGCTGAGTGGCACGACAAGTACACGCTGCCCTCGCTCATGCAGTACTACCAGCCCAACCGAGAGAACCACGGCTCGTTCTTCTATAACTGGACGACAGAGGATGAAGTCGCGTTCAAGAACTACTTCCGCGCTTGGATGGACTTCGTCAGCGACTTCAAAAACGCAGGCGGCCACGTCACTGTGGGCACGGATGCGGGCTTCATCTATCAGACCTACGGCTTCACTTACATTGAAGAGCTGGAGATGCTGCGCGAGGCCGGGTTCACGCCGCTCGAAGTCATCCGCTCCGCCACGCTCTATGGCGCCGAAGAGCTCCAGAGCCCCAAGCAGAGCGATGTGGACTTCGGCATCATCCGCCCCGGCAAACTCGCGGACATCGTCATCGTCGGCGAGAACCCGCTGGCTAATCTCAAGGTGCTCTATCCCACCGGCTGGATGCGCTTGAACGATGCCACCGGCAAGACCGAACGCGTTGGCGGCGTCGAGTACACCATCAAAGACGGCATCGTCTTCGACTCGAAGAAACTGCTCGCCGATGTTGCGGAGATGGTCGCCAAGCAGAAGGCTGCGATCAAAGGGCCGGTCACGCTGCAAGGCGTTCAAAAGACTTATTAAACTGGGTGCCCCGATCATGGCGGCTTCCTCGTCATGCTCGGATGGGTGCTTTGAAGGGGCGGGGCTTAAGCCCCGCCGTTATGGATGCTCTAAAGATATGGGCTTCAGCCCCTGAGGGGCCTGATTCCTAGCTAGTCGCTCTTGCGTCTGTTGCCGCATCTGCATTTTTACTTAGAAGTTGATAACCGACGTTCCACAAAAACTTGTCAATATCGCGAACGCTAAATGACTCCAAGCCATAGCTCAACTTGAACTCAGTCACAATATTGACGAATTTTTCGTAGTCGTACAGATCCTGCCGATGAAAGCTATAGAAGCTGTCCTGTTGCTTGTATGCCCATAGGGATTCATCAACGTAATGGTCATAAATTGGATATGCAGCCGGGTTATGCCACGAGCAGAACTTTGTAGCGAATGAGTAATACTGCCGCGTTTCTTTGCAATCCCAAATCAGTTCAACTGCTTTTGGCGAGCCGACTTCAATTGGGCTGTCAACGTTGGACGCCACTATATGCCGCGCAAATGGCAAGAGATCAACATACCGGATTCGTGTGCTGTAAAGCTGGTCAAGAACGATAACCTTGGAAAGAACTTGCGAGACGTCTGTATTTTGAGGGAAAGCTGCGATTAGTTGACTTAGCGCCTGCTCGCTATTCTTTGTGAAATCGTCTTTGTCGAAATCATCACATTCCTTCTGGACGCTATGAATTGTCGGATGTGGAAGCATGGCAGAGATTCTACCTCTCAATCAAATCAAAGGGCGCGGCTTGTGGCCGCGCCCTTATTGCTGTGTCAGCCACCTGAGACCGAACTACAGCAAGCTTGATTTACAGCGAAGACGTAGTTCCTACAACGAAGACATATTGTGCAGGAACTCCTGGTTGTTGCGCGTCTTGCCCAGCTTGTCGCTCAGCAATTCCATCGCTTCAACCGGCGAAAGCGGGTTCAGCACCTTGCGCAGAATCCACGTCCGCTGCAGATCGTCCTTGGGAATGAGCAGCTCTTCTTTTCTCGTTCCTGAACGTTGAATGTCGATCGCCGGGAACACGCGCTTGTCGACCAGCTTGCGGTCGAGAATCACTTCCATGTTGCCCGTGCCCTTGAACTCTTCAAAGATCACTTCGTCCATGCGCGAACCTGTGTCGATAAGAGCCGAAGCAATAATCGTCAGCGAGCCGCCTTCTTCGATATTGCGTGCCGCACCGAAGAAACGCTTCGGACGCTGCAGCGCATTCGAATCCACACCGCCGGAGAGCACCTTGCCTGACGGCGGCACAATCGTGTTGTAAGCGCGCGCTAGGCGCGTGATGCTGTCCAGCAGGATCACCACGTCGCGCTTGTGCTCGACCAGGCGCTTGGCCTTCTCGATCACCATCTCTGCAACCTGCACGTGCCGCGCCGCGGGCTCGTCGAAGGTCGACGAAATGACTTCGCCCTTCACGCTGCGCTGCATGTCCGTCACTTCTTCCGGGCGCTCGTCGATCAGCAGAACGATCAGCACGATCTCAGGATGGTTCGCCGTCACAGAGTTCGCAATCGCCTGCATCAGCATCGTCTTGCCGGTGCGCGGTGGCGCTACGATCAAGCCACGCTGGCCTTTGCCGATGGGGCAGAGCAGGTCCATTACGCGGCCGGGAATCTGCTCACGAACGGTCTCCATCTTGATGCGCTCTTCAGGGTAGAGCGGTGTCAGGTTGTCGAACAAAATCTTGTTGCGCGTCTCTTCTGGGGACTCGAAATTGATCGCCTCGATCTTCACCAGCGCGAAATACTTTTCGCCCTCGTGCGGCGAGCGCACGTTACCGCTGATGGTGTCGCCGGTCTTCAGGTCGAACTTGCGGATCTGTGACGGCGAAACATAAATATCGTCCGGCCCGGGCAGGTAGTTGTAGTCCGGTGAGCGCAGAAAGCCGTAGCCGTCAGGAAGGATTTCCAGCACGCCTTCGGCAAAGATATGGCCTTCTTTTTCGCTCTGGGCCTGCAGAATTTTGAAGATAAGGTCTTGCTTGCGAAGGGCACTGGTGCCGGCAATTTCAAGGCCGCGGGCAAGTTTGCCGAGTTCGGCAATGCTTTTTTCTTTTAACTCGGAGATGGTCATGAGTTCCTATATTGAAGTGAATTTTTAAAGGGGGGGATTGGGTGTTGCGGAGGGCGAGAGTGAACTCTGCCAGGGTCGAGCGAGTCTTGCACTTGCGGATATTGGTGGTGCAGAAAGTATCGACGTGCAGGTTTGCAGGAAGATTAAAGTTAGCGTATCAGAATTTCCAGAACGATATTGCAGTTCAAAATCTGGACGGTGGAAAACTGCATTCTTGCTACCCCACCCATAACGATGCTGCCGTCATGGATGGGGCACAGAAATTTACGCTGCGCTGCGCTCGGTCAATTCCGCGCCCGCGATGTTCATCGGCACGGTCTCCTTGAAGCGATCCAGCACTTCGTTGGTCGTGTCTTGCAGCCGCGTGTTGGGCTTGTGCAGCTTGCGAGTCGCCTTGGAAGCAAGCTGGCACAGCTTGTAACGGTTGTTGACGTGGGTCATTGCTCCAAAAATAAGGTCTGAGCGCATGAGGGTAAAATTCCTTTCTGGTTGGGCTTGCAGGCGTCTCTTACTGATGCGCCTTTGCCTTTGTATGGGTCCGGTGGAGCGTGCTCCTGGCCTGTTTTCAGGACCAGAGCGATTGCATCCATCGAGGGGAGGGGCCCTGAAACTTATGACCCGTATCTGTTTAGACGCAAGTCGTGGGTCAGACGACGCGTCCGAAGACCGATTTACAGAGGAAAATATCTGCAAACATTGATGCTCAATGACTTACGCAGAGCAGGGCCGTCACAAAAGAAGAGCCGTACGCATAACATCCGCGCGGAAGAATGAATCAAGCTCTCGGGATGGTAGACGGGGAAGACCCCTTGAGAAATTCAGGCCTGCGTTCCAACTGAAACCGGGACCCTAATTCGCTACCAACTGCACCATATCGCTTGCAAAGGCTGGGGTCAATGCTTTTTTTGTCACTCGATTATCACGCAGTAACATGCCTGTAATCAATTGATTAGCACCAGCAAATTATGCCCAGTAGCTGCGATCCAGTGTCCGGTATTGGATCGCCTCCGCAAGGTGCTTCACCGCTATATCCGCTGCCCCTTCCAGGTCAGCTATCGTCCGGGCGACCTTCAGAATGCGGTCGTGTGCCCGCGCTGACAGTCCCTGCTGCTGCATCGCACGCTCCAGCACCCGTTCCGCATCAGTAGATAGCTCGCAGAACGTCCGGATCTGCTGCGTGGTCATCTGTGCGTTGGAGAAGATTTTCGCCTTGCTTCCGGGTTTGGCGCTCGCCTGTGCCAACCGCTCGTGCTGTCGCTCTCGCGCCGCCAGCACCCGCCCGCGAATCTCTGCAGAGCCCTCAGCCGATGCCGTGCCGCGCAGCTCCTTGTACTGCACAGCCGGAACTTCAATATGGATATCGATACGATCCAGCAGCGGCCCTGAAACCTTCGATACGTATCTCTGAATCTGCGGAGGAGTACACACGCATCGTCCCGGCGTGTCGTTGAAGTACCCACACGGGCACGGATTCATCGCCGCCGCCAGCATGAACCGCGCCGGAAAGCTCAGCGACATCGCTGCCCTCGCAATCGTCACTGACCCATCCTCCAGTGGCTGGCGCAGCACCTCCAGCACATTGCGTGGAAACTCCGGCAGCTCATCCAGAAACAGCAGCCCGTTGTGCGCCAGCGAAACCTCCCCGGGGCGAGGAATCATCCCGCCGCCAATCAGGCCCGCGTCAGAAATCGTGTGGTGTGGCGAACGAAACGGCCGCTGCGTCACCAGCCCCGCATCGCGGTCCAGTACCCCGGCAACAGAATGGATCTTCGTCGTCTCCAGCGCCTCTTCAAATCGCAGCGGCGCAAGTATCGAAGGCAGTCGCTTCGCCAGCATCGTCTTGCCAGACCCTGGCGGCCCAATCATCAGGATGTTGTGGCTGCCCGCCGCCGCTACCTCCAGCGCGCGCTTCGCTACATGCTGCCCGCGTACATCGCGAAAGTCAGGTGACGCATGCTCCGCATGTGCCAGCAATGTTTTTGTGTCGACACGCAAAGGCTGCGCAAAAATATTTCCCTGCGCCGCAGAGTTCAGTAGTTCACGCACCTCCAGCAACGAGTTCACTGGATATACATTCACCCCTTCAACCACCGCTGCCTCTCGCGCATTTGCCGCCGGGATCACTAGGTTCTTAATCCCTGCCGCCCGCGCTGCAATCGCAATCGGCAGCATCCCCTGCACAGCGCGCAGTCCACCATCCAGCCCCAACTCGCCCACCAGCACGAAATCCGAAACATCCTTGATGGCCAACCCGCCATAAGCCCCAAGTATCCCCGTAGCTATCGGCAGGTCGAATCCTGAGCCCTCTTTTTTCAGGTCCGCCGGTGCAAGGTTGATAGTGATATGGGTGGGTGGAAGATCAAAGCCGGAGTTCTTGATCGCCGATCGTACCCGGTCGCGCGATTCGCGCACCGCCGCATCGGGAAGCCCTACCGTCGAGAATGTTTCGTTTTCCTTCGCGATGCCGGAGAAGTCGACTTCAACATCAATGATGTGAGCGTCGATGCCATACACTGCGGCGGAGCGGGTCTTGAAGAGCATGTTTTGCGCCTGGTGATTCGTTGAGGCCGGAATTTTTCGGAGTATAGCATCGCGCACCGGGCCGTGGTCTGCATCCAACCATTGTCTGAGAATTCCCGCCGAAAGCACGAGGCTCGTCTAATGGTTCGTTGCAAGTCGCTTGCCGCTTCCTGTTGTCTCCTGGTCGTTATGTTTTTATTCGGCGCCGTTCATCCCTCAGCGCTCGCCCAATCCAGCACACAATCTCCAGCCCCACAGTCCGACGACACACAGGTCGTCGCGCCTCCCGCCCATCCGCAGGATCGCGCCGAGCTCACTGCAACTGCGTGGAAGCTCCTCCAGGATGCTCTCGCCGACGACAAGCACCCGGACACCAAGACCCAGGCGCTGGCGGCGCTCAGCACCCTGGGCAGTAATCCTCGCGCAGGCCAGATGATTACCGGCGCATTCACCGATAAAGATGTCGACGTACGTACTGCAGCCGCTCTCGCCGTCGGACAGACAAAGAACCGCAGGCTGGCTCCCGCATTGCGTGCCTTGCTCGATGACAAGGAGCCCCAGGTCGCCTTTGCAGCTGCCACAACGCTCTGGAAGTTGGGCGATCACAGTGGCCAGGACCTGCTGAGTGCTGTTGTCGATGGCGACCGCCCCGGAAACGCCGGCATGGTGCATGGCAGCATGCTCGCAGCCAACAGAAAATTGCACGAGCCCGCTGAATTGGCAAAGCTCGGGGCGCTTGAAGGTGCGCAGGTGCTCCTTGGCCCATTCGGCTTCGGAATTTCCGCCTACGAATACATGAAGCACAATGGTGGCGGCAACTCGCCTCGTGTGATCGCCATTGAAAACCTGTCGCAGCTAAAGACGCCGGCAGTCCGCTCTGAAATGCTTGGAGCCGTCACGGACAAAGACCCAGCCGTGCGAGTCGCCGCAGCCAAGGCGCTCAGCAGCTATCACGATACCGGCGTGAATCAGGCCCTCGCGCTTCTCTTTCAGGACACGAAAAAGCCCGTGCAGCTTTCAGGTGCTGCTGCCTATCTAATCTCCGCTGGAGCAGTCGCCGCACCTGTCAGACTGCCTCCAGCAGACTAGAACACGCGACGTATACACCTCTTCAGGCAGCAGCCTAGAATGTCCACGTGAATACAAGTCTGTTTGAACTCTTCAAAATTGGAATCGGGCCTTCGAGCTCACACACCGTCGGCCCCATGCGCGCAGCTCTGGCCTTCGTGCGCCAGCTTGCTGCACGCAATCAGTTTGGCGCCGCTATTACAGTCGATCTCTACGGCTCGCTCGCACTCACCGGCATTGGCCACGGCACCGACCGCGCTATCCAGATGGGCCTGCTTGAACAATCGCCAGACACCGTCGATCTCGACACCATCGACGCCCGCATCGCGAACCTCCGCTCCACACATCAGCTCAAACTGCTTGGCGAGCACGCTGTAAAGTTCGACCCCACCACCGGCCTCCGCTTTCACCGCGACCAGATGTATCCCGAACAGGGAATCACGACCCATCCCAACGGCATGCGCTTCACGCTGCTCGATAAAACAGGCAGCACGTTGTTCGAGCAGGTCTATTACTCCGTCGGCGGTGGCTTCATCCTCACCGCTGAGGAGCTCGCATCGGCCGGTGCCGGTGCGAAAAAGCGCGACGTGCCGTACCCATTTTCAAGTGCAGACCAGCTCCTTCATCTCGGCGACCAGCACCACAAGACCATTGCGGAGATGGTGCTCGCCAACGAAGTCGCGCTACTCGCAGACCCCACCATCACCCGGCGCATCGATCGAATCGTTTCACCGCTTCGGCCCGGCAATCAAACCACGCAGGATATTGATTCCCTTACAGGAGAAGCTCGCGTCAAGGCCGCAATCTTTACGCTCTGGCAGTCCATGTCCGATTGCATTGAGCGTGGCAAGCGCACCGAGGGCATTCTCCCCGGAGGACTCAGCGTTCGCCGCCGCGCTCCAGGCCTCGCCGCGCGCATGGCTCGCATGGACGAAGCCGGCAGGCCTCGCGACCCTTTAGCCCCGCTCGATTCCGTCACTCTCGTCGCTATGGCCGTCAACGAAGAGAACGCCGCTGGTGGCCGCGTCGTCACCGCTCCCACCAACGGAGCCGCCGGCGTCGTCCCCGCCATCGCCTACTACTACCTGAACCACGCCAGCGCGGCTGCAACCGACAAAGAAAAACAGGAAGGCTTGCTCCAATATTTTCTCGTCGCTGCCGCCATCGGAATTCTCTACAAAGAGAACGCATCCATCTCCGGCGCAGAAGTCGGCTGCCAGGGCGAAGTCGGCGTGGCCTGCTCCATGGCTGCCGGCGGACTCGTCGCTGCACTCGGCGGCAACAACGCCGCAGTCGAGCACGCCGCTGAGATCGCCATGGAACACAACCTCGGTATGACCTGCGACCCCATCGGCGGCCTTGTTCAGATTCCCTGCATCGAGCGCAACGGCATGGGAGCAGTCAAAGCCGTCAACGCCGCACGCCTCGCCATGAACGATCAGGGCACGCATAAAATCTCGCTCGATCAGGTCATCGAAACCATGTTCCGCACTGGCATGGATATGCAGTCGCGCTACAAGGAAACTTCCCTCGCCGGCCTCGCTCTCAACATCATTGAGTGCTGATGCATCTCAAAAAGCTGGTATAAAAGTGTCGCTCTACGAATGCAGATTCATCCTTCTCTGAAAGAGGAACACTATGAACTTTATCGAATGGATCCTGGTTGGATTGGTCGCGGGATGGCTCGCGGGCAAGGTCATGAAGGGCGGAGGCTACGGCATCATCGTAGACATCATCCTCGGCATTCTCGGTGGTCTTCTTGGCGGCTGGCTCTTTGGCATGTTGGGGTGGTGGCCCGGCGGCGGTGTTTTTGGCTCCATCCTCGTCGCCTTCGTCGGGGCGCTCATTTTGGTCGGTCTTACACGTCTGATCAAACGAGCTTAGCGGCCGTTAGGCTTCGTTCTTGCACAGGGTGCCCCCATCCTTTGCGGTTTCATCGCAAAGGGTGGGGCGCACAATGACCTGAACTCCCCAGCCCTGCACGCCTTCCAGCACCAGCCCTCCTCCGCGACCTCCGCGCTCTCCGCGTTGAAGCCGTTGCCCATGCCGTTGCTGTTGCTTTGGCCGTTACTTTGGCCGTCGCCTCTCGCTACTGTCCGTTTTCCTGTCAAGCCCCCAGCGCCTGTTGAAATCGCAAATCCCCCCATCCCTATTGGCGATTTCTTCCAAAAAAAGTTGGCGTAGTTACCCCCTGCCATTCGATATCCTTAAAAATAGGGCATAGAAAAAGCAAGCAAAAGGTATTTTGCTTATTTGGAATGATGCCGCCCGGCAGCTCTTTGACAGCTGCTCTGTAAGTAGAGCAAACAATAGACTTGACTAAGTCCTTATTCAAGTCCTTTGCACTCAGGACTTTGGACAAAAAGTACACGGGGGGAGGGGAGGGTCAGGCATGCAGGCAGTTATCTTTCAACTGCCAGTGCTACCGAGTTTCCGCCACCCAGGCAAAGCGCAGCTATGCCCTTGTGCGCATCGCGGCGCTGCATCTCGTGCAGCAGCGTCACCAGCACACGTGCCCCACTCGCTCCAATGGGGTGCCCGATTGCCACTGCGCCTCCGTTGACGTTCACGCGCGAGAGATCAGCGCCGAGCTCCTTCACCACGCTCATCGCTTGAACGCTGAACGCCTCGTTGAGTTCGAACAGATCGACATCGCCGAGCGCCCAGCCCGCTTTCGCCAGCACCTTCTGCACTCCGGTCACCGGCGCGAGCATGATCCACTTCGGCGCGACTCCACTGGTAGCCTGCGCGCGAATCGTTGCAAGCGGTGTCAGCCCGAGAGCCTTGGCTCGCTCCGCGGACATCACCACGACCGCTGCGCCCGCATCGTTCAGCCCGGGAGCGTTGCCGGCGGTCACCGTGCCATCCTTCTTGAACGCCGGCTTGAGCGCGCCGAGAGTCTCCATTGATGCATCTTCTCGAATGCTCTCGTCGCGCGACACGATCGTCGAGCCTTTCTTTGACGCGATCTCAACCGGAACGATCTCGGCGTCGAAGCGGCCCTCTTTCGTCGCCGCGGCTGCCTTGCGATGCGAGTTCAGTGCATAGGCATCCTGCTGCTCGCGTGTGAAGCCATGCTTCGCGGCGACCAGTTCGGCGGATGAGCCCATGTGCCAGTTCTCGCACGGGCACCAAAGTCCGTCTTTGATGATGCTATCGACGGCCGGCGAATCGCCCATGCGCGCTCCCTTGCGCAGCGCGGGCAGTAGGTAAGGAGCGTTAGACATGGATTCCATTCCGCCCGCGACCACGGCCTCTGCATCGCCCTGCGCAATCGCCTGCGCAGCCAGCCCCACGGCGCGCAGCCCGGAACCGCACACCATGTTGATGGTCAGTGCAGACACCGTATCCGCGAGTCCCGCGTTCAACGCCGCTTGCCGTGCCGGTGCCTGCCCCAGTCCTGCAGGCAGCACGCATCCCATGATGCATTCCGTGACATCTTTGGGATCGAGTCCCGAAGCGCGAGCCACCGCAGTTCGAATAGCAATCGCACCGAGCTCGACTGCCGAAAGAGAGGAAAGAGCTCCTTGAAATTTTCCGACCGGCGTACGCACGGCACTGACGATGACAACTTCACGCATGTTGATGCTCCTCAAGTTCACGCGCATGAGTCATAGATGCGAACTCTTCGATCGCGTGAACATCGTAGTATACGATTCGCATGATGCGTCTGGCGATGCAGTGATGCTGTGATGCAACACGCAACGCGAATCGAGCAGTGACGAATGTTGAGAGTGAAGATCGCATCGCAGAGTGAAATCGCACTCGTGAAATCGAAAATTTGCGCGTTCTACGACTGAAAAAATCTCTTGCGATTCGACATTTTTCTCTTGACTCTTTCGCTGAGGAAAACTATACCTTCGTTAGCTGCTCTACTTAGTGGATGCAGTGCTCGAATCAGTCAGTCGAGCGGGAGCGCAGGCAAACGCAACCCAAGGCAAAGCAACAAACAAAGGCAACACACTCAGGGAACGCACACACTGCGTTCCCTGAGGTGTTTAAGTCAGTGTTCATGCATGTTTTGCGATGCATGCAAAATACGATGAGTGTGTATGCTGGTTTGCATGACACGTAGAAGATGGATCGCAGACGAGTCCGATGGCAAGACAGCAACGCTGAAAGGCGATCAGGCGCTGCACATGGCAAGAGTGCTGCGAGCCGAACCAGGACAGATATTCGACGTCGTAGCGAACGGATTTCTGCACAGGGCAGAAGTTGCAAGCGTGAGCGAGTCTGAGGTCGTTTTCACCCTGCACGAAGAGTTGGAGACAGATGCAGCGCTTCCAGTCCATCTGTTGATGGCAGTGTTCAAGTACGATCACATGGAATGGGGAATCGAGAAGGCAACAGAGCTTGGTGTTGCTCAGATCACTCCCGTGATTGCGCGACGAACCGAGAAGCATTTGGCTCAGGCTGCAGCCAAACGCGTAGATCGCTGGCGCAGAATAGTCCGCGAAGCAGCACAGCAATCGCGCCGCAGTGATGTTCCTGAAGTAAGCGATCCAGTGATGCTCAAGGCGGCATTGGACACGGTTTCGGCAGACACGAAGCTATTGCTTGCCGAAACCGAGCAGGAGAATTTGCTGCATGCTGCGTTGACAAACGGCGCACAAACCGTAGCCCTCGCAATCGGTCCTGAAGGAGGTTGGACTCCGGAAGAGATGACGCTATTTGCCGCTGCAGGATGGAAGAGCGTCACGCTTGGACCGCGAATCCTGCGAGCCGAGACAGCGGCGATTGCAGGACTAGCAATCTGTTCCGCGATGCTTAGCTGAAGATGTCCTTCACCTTGCCAAACAGGCCGCGCGAAGTTGGTGTGTTCTCAACGGAGATGGTCTCTGAAAGCTGACGCAGCAACTCTTTCTGCTGCTTGGTCAGCTTGCCAGGCGTTTGTACCCGGACCTCGACGATAAGATCGCCCTTGCCATGCGAGTTCAGGTGAGGAACACCTTTGCCTCGCAGCTTGAACTCCTTGCCGCTTTGCGTACCCTCAGGAACCTTGATTGTTTCCTTGCCCTCGAGCGTGGTGATCTCCAGTTCAGCTCCGAGCGCAGCCTGTGGGAAGCTGATGGGAATCGTGCAGTGCAGATCGTCACCATCGCGCTCGAAGAACTTGTGCGGCTTTACGTCAAGTTGCACGTAGAAGTCTCCTGCAGGACCTCCGAAACGCCCTGCATCACCTTCGCCGGAATAGCGGATACGCGTATCGCCTTCGACACCTGCAGGAACCTTTACCAGGATCTTGTGCTCGTGAAGAACGCGCGTATCGCCATGGCATGTTTTGCACGGAGTGCGAATGATACTCCCAGTTCCGCTGCATACCGGACAAGTGCGCGCGACGGAGAAGAAGCCCTGCTGCGTGCGAATCTGGCCCCGACCTGCGCACTGCTGGCAGGTCTCGGGCTGCTTGCCGCCCTCTGAGCCAGACCCTTTGCAGGTGTTACAGGTCTCGGAGCGGCGAATGCTTATCTCACGTTCAACGCCAAAGACGGCTTCCTCGAACTCAAGGCGCATGTCGAACTTGAGATCCTGTCCGCGCTGCTTGCGCGAGGCGCGGCCGCGTGCTCCGCCCATGTTGAACATCTCGCCGAAGAGATCGCCGAAGATGTCGCCAAGATCGCCTTGCGCGAACGGGCTTCCACCAGCGAACGGCGAACCTCCGCCGTTCACAGCAGCATGGCCGAAGCGATCATAGGCAGCACGCTTGTCACCGTCTGAGAGGACTGCATACGCCTCGGAGCACTCCTTGAACTTCTCCTCTGCCTCGGGGTTATTGGGGTTTCGGTCCGGGTGAAACTGCATGGCAAGCTTGCGATAGGCGGTCTTTATCTCGCCGTCTGTCGCAGTACGTTCGACTTGCAGAATCTCGTAGTAGTCAGTCTTCATCGTTGCAGCAGGCATTCAGGATTCCAGAGGGTAGTAAGGAGAGTGTAGTGAAGACCTATTCGGACTTCTGTGCAGGATTGCTGGCAATACGGACCAGCGCAGGGCGAAGAAGCTTGTCGCGGAGTTTGTAGCCGCGGCGGATTTCCTCGAGGACCTGGTGGTCGGGATGCTCTAGGGTTTCGATGCTGCCGAGAGCCTCATGGATTCGGGGATCGAACTGCGCACCGACAGTTTCTACGGGCTGCACGTTCAGGCCGCGGAGAGCATCTTCCATCTGCTTGAGGATGAGCTCTACGCCTGTGCGAAGCTGCGCTGCATCGCCGTCAGACTTGAGGGCGAGGGCGAAGTTGTCCATGACGGCGAGGAAGGGCTCAATGGCGTTCTGCACCGCGTAGTCTCGAGAGTCCGAGCGTTCCTTAGCCTCGCGCTTGCGGGCGTTATCGAACTCCGCCTGCAGGCGTGCGAGGCGATCCTTCAGCTGGTCGCGCTCACCACGGGCCTGGTCGAGCTCGGCCAGGGCGTCGCCGGAGGGGGTTTCGACACCGGGGTCGATTTCCGCGGCTATTGGTGTTTCGTCCTGTTCCATCTGTTCGGTACTCATGTTGCGTGGTTCCTTTGCTTGCGAAGGTTTGCGGGTGAAGCGGTCTTTGAGCGTCATCGCGATCTTTCCTCTGCTGCTGAGATGCGACTCATGGAACTAGAGTACGTCCTGGTTCGAGCTGGTTGAGGACCTGTGCGATGTAGCTTACGGCGTTCATGGCGCTCTCGTAGTGCATGCGTTTGGGGCCGAGGATGGCAATAGTGCCGTTCTGGGTTGCAGGTGCGGCGATGAGCACGAGGCCAGCGAGGTTGGGCGATTGCTGCTCGAGGTCGAACACAACGCGGACGGAGCCTTGGCGTGCGTCGATGTATGCGGTAAGAAGGTCGACAAGCTGCTGCTTCTGCTCGAGGGCTGCGAGCAAGTCGCGGAGACGAGCGCGGTCTTCCGGAAGGGCTGCGAGGTTGGCGAGGCCATCGACGTAGACTGTGTGCTCGATGGTGGCGGAATCGGGAACGGTTTGCGACCAGAGCTGAACAGCGTCAGAGAGTTGGCGATACGTGGTGCGTTCCTGGTCGACGCGGCGGGTGAGTTCGGCGCGGACGCGCTCGATGTTCCAGCCGCGGAAGTGCTCGTTGAGGAAGTTGGCAGCGGTTTCGAGCTGGGCGAGCGAGAGGTCGTGGTCGAGCGAGAGGACGCGATCGCGGACGACTCCGCCGCGGGTGACGACAACGGCGAGAATACGATTTGCGGCGAGACGAGAAAAATGGATGTGTTCAAGCAGATCGGCGGAGGCGGAAGCACCGATTGCAACTCCGACTCCACTCGAAAGCGCGGCGAGGATATGCGAGGTGCGCTCGAGGAGGGCCGGGGTTCCGGCGACGCCGGCAAAACTTGTGTCGATGTGTGAGTGCAGAGCAGTTTGCGAAGTTGCCGGTCGCGTCTGAATTTCGGAGACGTAAAGACGGAAGGCTTCGGCGGAGGGAATTCGGCCGGCGGAGGTGTGCGGCTGGTCGAGGAGGCCGGCTTCGGCAAGGTCGGCCATTTCATTGCGGAGAGTGGCTGATGAAATGGAGTTGCCGAACGCTGATTGCGCGAGGGTGCCGGAGCTGACCGGTTCGCCGGTGGCGATGTAGCTCTCGACTACGGCGGTGAGGATTTCGCGCTGACGGGATGTGATGGGGCGGGGCACTCTGTATCTATTTTAGCGGGAGTGTCAACGGGAGACCCTGCCCCTACCCCCGTCACTTCTTGCAAAATCTTCAGGAGAAAGAACTTAGATCTAGACCAAGTGAAAATATTGAAACTAAATGGGTTATTCGTACACGGACGCAGGACGATTTGGAAGTGGTTTGTTTTGTGCGCGGATTAGGTGATTTCGAGGACGTCCTCGGTGTGGGAGGAGACTTCGGTTGCTGCCGCGGCGACTTTTTGGGCGATGGCGAGGAATTCCTTGCCACGGGTGGAGGTGTCACCGGCGAGGGCGGAGGGAAGGCCGCGGTCGCCGCCTTCGCGGACCTGGGGGTCGAGATCGATGGAGCCGAGGAAGGGCAGGTTGTACTGCTTGGCGGTCTGCTGGGTCATGCCGGCACCGAAGACGTCGATGACTGTGCCGTCGGGCAGGGTCATCTGGCTCATGTTCTCGACCAGGCCGAGGACTTCTACGTTGACCTGGTGGAACATCTCAAGAGCTTTGCGTGCGTCTTGAAGAGCGACGGATGAACCGGTGGAGACGACGACTGCGCCGGTGAGCGGGACGGTCTGGACGAGCGAGATGACGACGTCTCCGGTGCCTGGAGGGAGATCGACGAGGAGGAAATCGAGCGTGCCCCAGGCGACCTGCTGCAGGAACTGCTTGATGATCTGGTGGAGCATAGGGCCGCGCATGACCATGGGCTTGTCGCCGGGGGAGATGAGACCGATGGAGATGAACTTGACGCCGTGCGCAGTGAGGGGTTCGATCTGGTTTTCGCCGATGATGCGTGGCTGGGTTGTCGCCCCGAGCATGGTGGGGACGTTGGGGCCGTAGATGTCGGCGTCGATGAGGCCGACCTGGTAGCCGAGCTTGGCAAGCGAGACGGCGAGGTTGACGGCGACGGTGGTCTTGCCGACACCGCCTTTGCCGGAGCCGATGGCGACGATGTGTTTAATTCCCCGAAGGGGCAATGGTGGCGGGGGAGCTTGTGCGTGTCCGTGTGACATAGATTCCTTATTTTCTTCGACCGCATGAAGCAGGCGGTCACCCGCACCCGCGAATCGCTTGCCGGCTCTCTCGCCTCTGTCGTCGCCCTCACCCGTGAGGTCGACGACGCGTCCCTCGACGACCTTGAGCTCGCGCTCCTCGCTGCCGACATCGGAGCCGACACCACTGCCGCCATCATGGCATCGCTTCGCGAACGCGCCCTCCGCAAAGGCATCTCTTCCGGCGACGAACTCAAGCATCTACTCAAGGCCGAGCTCCTCCACATTCTCTCTTCCGTCGACAAGCCGGTCACTCATCCCACCGCTCCGCCCGAAGTCATCCTCCTCGTCGGAGTCAACGGCACCGGCAAGACCACCACCAGCGGCAAGCTCGCCGCCATGTTCAGCCGCGCGACAGCCGAAAATCCTTCTGGCAAATCCATCCTTCTCTGTGCAGCCGACACCTTCCGCGCCGCCGCCATCGAGCAGCTCGAAGTCTGGGCCGAACGCTCCGGTGTAGCGCTCATCAAAACCAAACAAGGTGGCGATCCCTCCGCCGCACTCTACGACGCTCTCGCCGCCGCCAAGGCGCGCTCCACCGATATCCTTCTCGTCGATACCGCCGGCCGCCTCCACACCAAGTCCGATCTTATGAAGGAGCTCGACAAGATGACCCGCACCTCTGCACGCCTCGTCGAAGGCTCGCCCCATCAGGTGCTACTCGTCATCGACGCCACCACCGGACAGAACGGCCTCCAACAGGCGCGCCTCTTCACAGAAGCCGCGCGCGTTACAGGCATCGTCCTCACCAAGCTCGATGGCACCGCCAAGGGCGGCATCGTCATCGCAATCGCCCACGAGCTCGGCTTGCCCGTCCGCTTCGTCGGCATTGGGGAAAAACTCGAAGACATCATCCCCTTCGACGCCAGCTCGTTCGTCGATTCCCTTCTCGACTGACTCAATCTGAAACAACCAGAAAATCAGCAATCAGCACGCCGATACACTCCTCAGCCGCTTTCCCCGGCCACTAGGAGTCACTCATGCAATTCTTCATCTTCGTTTTTTTCGTTATCTCCGCCGCACTCGCCTATCTCGCCTCACCCATCGACTTCTTCAAACGTAATCGTGACTCCGATCGCGGAGAAATCATTCTCCTTACCGACCTGCATCGCACTACCTTCCGCAGGCACTAGATCAAGGAGCGTCCTGTGCTCAGCATCGTCGCCCATATTCATGATTGCGTCACTACGTGGATAGAACACTTTTCCCGTCTCATTCACGATCATCACATTCGTGTTGGCGACTTCTCCCCCGTCTATTTCTGGCATGCACCCGAAGACCAAACAACTTCCCCACTCCAACCGCACTCGCAAAGCAGCTATCCTGAACCTGCATGTCCCTCAGCGCCACCCTCGACGCCCAGGCTGATTCTCATCTCCGGCGCGCGCTCCAGCTCGCCGAAGAAGCCTCGGCTCTTGCCTCGCCAAACCCCACCGTTGGCTGCGTCCTTGCTCTTGATGACCACCGTCTCGGCGAAGGCGCCCATCGCTACAACCACTTCGACCACGCCGAGATCGTTGCGCTGAAACAGGCCGCATCTCGCGGCCACAGCGTCCACGGCGCAACTGCCTTCGTCACCCTCGAACCCTGCGCCCACCACGGTCGTACTCCTCCCTGCTCTAATGCCCTCATCGCCGCCGGCATCTCCCGCTGCGTCGTCGCCACCGTCGACCCCAACCCCCTCGTCCGCGGTGCAGGCATCGCAAAACTCCGCAACGCCGGCATTGAAGTCACCATCGCCAATCCCGAGTCATCCCTCGCCCAACACGCTCGCGCCCTCAACGACGCCTTCGCACATTCAATCCAGACGGGCGGGCTGCCCTTCGTGACTCTCAAAGCTGCCGTCTCTCGCGATGGCTATCTCGCTCCTCCAGCCTCCGCTCGCACCTCCCGCACACCGCACTGGCTCACCGGCCCCGCCGCTCGTGCCGACGTCCAACATCTTCGCCACACTTCAGACGCCATCCTCACCGGCATCGGCACCGTCCTCGCCGACAACCCCTCCCTCACCGACCGCACCGGCCTCCCTCGCAGCCGCCCGCTCCTGCGCGTCATCCTCGACCCCGATCTCCGCACTCCGCCCACGAACAACGTCATCTCGACCGAAGCCCTGGGCGAAGTCGAAGGACGAAGTGGAGAGATCCCCGCATTTGGCGATGTCAGAAGCACCTTAATCTTCTGCCGCGCCTCTGCTCCCGCCGATTGCGAGTCCGCACTCCTCGCCTCCGGCACAGAAATCATCCGCCTCGATTCAGACTCCCGCACCCTCGACCTCAACGCCGTCCTCTCTGCACTCGCCGCCCGCAAAATCCTCAGCATCTTCGTCGAAGCCGGCCCCACGCTCAACGCTGCCTTCCTCAACAGCAATCTCGCCGGCAAGCTCGTCCTCTACACAGCACCCACCACCCTCGGCCCCAATGCACTTCCCTTCGCCACCGGCCTCGCCTCACCCTTCGCCCTCGAACCCCGTCTCACCCACATCACCCGCGCCACCTTCCCCCACAACGGCTCCCACGACACCCGCATCACCGGCTATCTCCACAACCCCTGGTCCAATCTTGAAACTCCCAACATCTAAAATATAAGTGCTCAGGTTTTTTTACCCTTGGCCCTCACCTTATGTTTACCGGCCTCATCGAAACCACAGGAACCGTCGTCTCGCTCGCTGCACTGCCCTCGGGTGTTCAGCGCCTCATCATCTCCGCGCCTACACTTGCCGGACGCTGGAAACTCGGTGACAGCATCGCCGTCAACGGAGTCTGCCTCACCGCCATCTTCATGGGCAACGACGCGCACCCTGGCCGCTTCGCCGCCGATCTCGCGGCTGAAACCGTCGAACGCACCACCCTCACCTCTCTCATCCCCGGCGCACTCGTCAACCTCGAGCTGCCTACCCCCTCCGGCTCGCCTCTCGGCGGCCACGTCGTGCAGGGTCATGTTGATGGCACTGCCGTCATCGCGGGCCTCATACCTCTGCATTCCGATCTCGACCAAACCGACTGGCGTCTGCGCATCACGCTCCCACAACAACTGCTCGCGCAAGTCATCCCCCAGGGCTCCATCACCGTCGATGGCATCTCACTCACGGTTGCTGCTGTTCACGGTAACGAAATCGAAATCGCCATCATCCCCCACACCTACCACGCCACCAATCTGCATTCGCTGCTCACCGGCTCGCCCGTCAACATCGAAACCGACGTCCTCGCCAAGTACGCGCAGCGCCACGCAACTCACGCCGCGGCAGCAGAACCCACTAGCCTCACCGTCGAATCCCTCATCGCCCGCGGCTACTAAGAATAAGGTCTGTCATTAAATAAAGGTTGTCATTCGCAAGCGAAGCAATTCGCTTGCGAATTGCGCAGTCGAAGAACCTCGACGCTGTCCTTCTCCTGTAAGAGGTCTGAGCCATTCAGCCGCTAATCTGGGTGCCCCACATCTCGATTTTGAGATGTGGGTTCGCAGAATGTCTGAGCAATCGCCTAACCAATCTCGTCCAGCATCCCCTGCATCTCACTAGCCGCATGGGCATTCCCCGTGCGCTCGCACGCCGCCATCCCTGCTTCCAGTCTCGCCTTCGCCTCATCCATCCGCCCCAGCTTCATCAGCACCTGTGCTGACATCTGGTAAGCCGGCACATAATCCGGCGTATTCTCAATCGCCGTCCCATATTCGCGCAGCGCGTCCTCGCTTTTCCCCTCCGCCGCGTACGCCATCGCCAACCCATATCGCGCAAACGCATCCTTCGGGTTCTGCGCAAGAATCTCCGTCAACACCGCAATTCTGTCCATCCCCCAATCCTATCGTCTTCCACCGTGACCTCCACGCAACCTTCGCGCCCACTGCGTTAGAGCTTTTGCTTTTGCCGTTGTCGTTCCATAAACCCGTAAAATAGAACCATGTCAGAAAACACCCGCCTCGTCTCCGACTCCCAGTCCGAGCGCTCCGAGATCATCTTTCCCGGCGATACCAACGCCCTCGGCAACCTCTTCGGCGGCCGCCTCATGCAGTTCATCGATCTCACCGGTGCCATGGCTGCCTCCCGCCACGCCCGCGCCGTCACCGTAACTGCTTCCATGGACCATCTCGACTTCGTCGCCCCTGTAAAGGTCGGCGACCTCCTCATCCTCAAAGCCAGCGTCAACCGCGCCTTCCGCACCTCCATGGAAGTCGGAGTCAAATGCATGGTCGAGGACATCCGCGAGCAGAAACTTCGCCACGTCTCC
>Ga0206877_10037_pt1 | contig 43698 bp, 38 predicted proteins | sample Alteio_BWOrgCont_7_FD_152623 | JGI IMG/M metagenome (GOLD analysis project Ga0206877, IMG submission 152623) | Enriched cells from forest soil in Barre Woods Harvard Forest LTER site, Petersham, Massachusetts, United States -... | ecosystem: Environmental > Terrestrial > Soil > Temperate forest >...
CCAGCCCGTTAGCCGCTCCGCGACAGGATTCAGGTAGGTGATGCGGCCGTGGGGATCAGTCGTGACGACGCCGTCCCCGATCGAATGCAACGTTACCTGCAAGAACTCGTGCTGTTCGGCTAGGGTCGCCTGCATCCGTTTGCGCTCGGTAGTCTCGAGGACCAGAACAGCGCATTGATCGGGGCCGGGGCGATATGCCACCATGTCAAACCAGCCGCCTGCCGTACCAGGCAAATCCTGACGCGCGACCGGTTCGCCGGTGAGTACAACAGAAGCCAGCGTGCCGAGCCAGTCCCATTTCAACTGTGTTGGCCCTGCAGCCACCTCAGAGATCTTCTTGCCGATCAAGAGATCGGACGGAATGGGGCTCGTCCTCGCAATTGCCGGATTGGCCGCGATGAAGCGGAAGTCAACAACCTTCGCGTTCGCGTCAGTGACAATATCCAGCAATACAAGCCCCACCTGCATGTGTTCAAAAAGCGCGCGATACCGGCGCTCGCTCTCGACCAGAGTAGCCTCGATCTTCCTGCGCTCGGTGATATCCTCGATAACGGTCATGGACCCCCATGGTGTGCCATCGCTCTCTTTTTCGAGAACGGCGGACAACGATACCTTGAACACTTCACCGTCCTTGCGCACCATTTCGTATTCCACGTTGCGGCAATGGCCGACGCGGAAGAATTCGGGAAGCACGACCTGACGGGCATACTCGCGCGATGCGGGGCTCAGGAAATCGGATGAGGACCGCCCCAGTACCTCAGCCCGGCTATACCCGAGCGTACGAAGCCATAAATCGCTCACGCTTACGAGGTTGCCTTGCGCGTCAATCGATTGAAGTATCGCCGGGGTGCGTTCATAAAGTTCGCGATACCTGCGTTCGCTCTCGGTCAACGCCTGTTCGACACGCCTGCGTTCACTCACGTCGCGCCCCACCGCATAGATTGCTACGAACCGTCCCGTGACGTCGGTCAGCGGACGATAGTTCCAGTGCACCCATCGCTCAACCTTGTCCATCAAGGCGGTACGGACAACCCGTGTTGCGCTGGCCCCACGCATCATCACCTCGCGCAGGGTCGCTGCCACCGCCGCGCGGTCCTCCTCCGCAACAGAGTCAAGCAGATTGGTACCCGCATGCATTGGCGAAGCTCCGTCCACATGGCGCTCGGGGGCGTCACTAACGTAGCCAATCTCTCCGCTGGAACTGGCCAGCACAACAAGATCTGCCTGCTGTTCAGTGAGCCTGTTCAAATCGGAGCCATTTCCCGACAAGATGCCGGCGAAGGCGCCCGTAGCGGGATTGAGCAGACAGGCGCAGACGGTGCGAGCCAGACCGTCCAGTGCAGCTCGCTGCACATGAGTCAGTTGTCGCGGCTCGAATGCTGCCACCGAAAGCACACCGATACAGTGCCCCATCGGGAGAATGACGGGCGCATTCGCATAGAACCGGATATTGTGTCCGCCGAAGATGAGCGGGATTCGGGCAAGGTCACGATCATTAGCCACGTCGATTACTTCCGCTCCGTGATGGTCGCCCGGCATGAGCAGGCCGAACGCCGCTTCAGCGGCCTCCCACTCTTCGGCGGATGATCCGGCAACTGAATGACGCCACCGTGAGTCTGTGGCTGGCAAGTTCACCGCGGCGATTGGCACCTGGCAGATCGTGGCGGCAACGTGGGCGATTTCCTCAAGGATCGACGCGGTAGTGCCGGTGTCAACACACGTGGTTATATCGTCACCACGATGCGCGACCCGGTACTCAGGCAGACGGCGAGATGTCATGGCGCGGTTCCCCGGAAGATTGCGCGGCTGGATGTGACAGATATCACCAGCGTATGGCGGTTCTTTTTTGAATTCGTTTCTGAAACATCTCTCGACGGCGTGCCCCGCCTGCACCCAGAATTCCAAAGGGCAAAACAGGTTCGTCGTTGAACCAACGAATGCCTGCTCCCTGCTGTACAACAGGCTGCCTATCCATTCGCTTGCTATGCGCCCGTCAGGAATGTCATGCGTAGGCCGCCAGCCTTCCTGTCCACGCTGGCAACAGGCATCATTCGCAATCCAGAAGCAAGCCGACCAGTGCGGTCTCTTCACTCAGCAGTGCTTCATGATGGTGTTCTCCAAGTTCACGAAGCGATTGCAGCAGTCGTCTGGTCAGAGAGGGGTCATCGCCGGTCAGGGGCCAGCCATGCATGAGATATGCCAACGCGAGAACGTTGCGCTGCTCACACCATCGGTCAAACAGCGTCAGGCAGATCTGCTCGACGAACGCCGATCGCTGACTATTCACATCGAGCTTTGGTCCCTCATCGGCAGGACCAGCCTGGGGATGCCGCTCGTTGCGAACTGGCGGAACCACATGAAATCGGTTGGTTTTCGCGGTCATATCAGATAGAGGGTCGCGTGTACGTGGTGGAACGGCATACCGGTCGCGATGGTCACGGCTGCGACCGGCATGCCCGCCGTGCTGCTCCAACGTTCGTTTCTCAAGCACACACCAATGAACGCTGCAGACCGGGTCAAGCTGCTCCGGTACGGCTACTGACGGGCGGCTGACTCCTGACCTAGTGCAACCAGGATGGAATTGGTGAGTTGGAGCAGCGCCGAGTGATATTCGGCGGGCAGCGCCACATCATCCATCAACGACATGGTCTCTTCGATGCCCTGCCGAAATGACCGGATGACCTCGCCTCGCTGCAGGGTCGTGAGCTGTGGCAATGCTGCATCAAAAAATCGGCCAAGCACTATAGCCTGCGCCGAAAGCATACCCATGGTTTTCGTGTTGGTCGTCACGAGCCTGCTCATGTGGTTCAGCGCTTCGTCAGCATCTTTCATCTCTCCCCCTCAGAAAGCCTGCCAGTCCTTGGCGGTGGGATCGGGCGCGCCCACGGTGCTACCGACTGCTGAATTGACTGGCGCCGCTTTGGCCGTCGTTGTACGTAATTGCGTGCGAACTGCCGGTACCGGTTGACGTGGTTCGCTACGCGGGACGACCGCCTGAGAAGCAGATGGTCCCGCCGCGCCGATCTTGAAGAAAGCCACTGTTTCGCGCAGGCCTTGGGCCTGCTGGGCCATCGACTGCGCCGCCGCCGAAGCTTCTTCGACCAGCGCGGCATTCTGCTGGGTCACCTCGTCCATCTGGCTGACCGCCTGATTCACCTGCTCGATACCGGTACTCTGCTCTTCCGAGGCCGACGAGATTTCGCCGACGATGTCGGTCACGCGCTTCACTGACGTGACGATTTCGTTGATCGTGCTGCCCGCTTCATCAACGAGCTTCGAGCCGGCGTCCACCCGATTCAGCGAGCTGCCGATCAGATCCTTGATTTCCTTGGCGGCAGTGGCGCTGCGTTGAGCGAGCGTACGGACCTCACCGGCCACGACAGCAAAGCCCCGACCCTGTTCGCCTGCTCGGGCCGCCTCGACCGCAGCGTTGAGCGCGAGGATGTTGGTCTGGAATGCGATGCCCTCGATCACCGAGATAATCTCTGACATCTTTGCGGAACTGCTGGCGATCTCATGCATCGTCTGAACCACCCGCCCGACGACTTCGCCGCCGCGCTGTGCGATATCCGAGGCCGTGCCAGCCAGCGCGGCTGCCTGCCTTGCATTGTCCGTGTTATGACGGACCGTGGCGGTCAGCTCTTCCATGCTGGATGCGGTCTCTTCGAGTGACGCCGCCTGCTCCTCGGTACGGCTCGACAGATCCAGATTGCCCTGTGCGATCTGCGCGCTCGCTGTAGCCACTCCTTCAGCGTTCTCGCGCACGTGTGACACAACCCGCAACAACCCGTCGCGCATGGTCTTCAGCGATGCCATCAAGCTGCTCGTGTCACCGACCCGCAGATCAATGTTCACGCTGAGATCGCCAGCGGCAACACTTTTGGCCAGTTCGGCGGCAATTGCCGGTTCGCTTCCCAACTGCCGCATGACGCTACGCGCGATCCATACCCCGATTCCGATACCGCTCAAGACAGAGAAGACCACCAGGGCGAGCATCAGGGTTCGGCTTTGCTGATACAGCGCCTGGTTGGAGTCGGCACTCTCTTTTGCGTTTTCCTGCTTGACCTCCACGAGGGCGCTCATGAGGTTACCGACCTTGCTGGTGCTCGACCGGAAATCGCCGAACAGGTAGTCGGTCAGTTCACCGCGATCCGTTAGCGAAGCGGCGCTGGTCTTGGCTTGCATATTTTGGAAAGCCTGAGCGTATTCCTGCCAGCTCTGATCGAGTTCGGCGAAGGTAGCCTTACCTTTTTCGCTAATTACCAGCTGACCGGCCCTGTTGAGATTCTCGCGCGCCAGAGCCAGGTTTTTTTCACCGTCGGCGAGAAATGCGGCTCGCTGCTCCTTGCTGGAGGCCAGAATGGCGTCGCGTAGCGAACGGGAGACAGACAGTATCTCAACGTGCGCGTCCTGGGCAAGGCTCAACCCGAGCAGGTCGAAGCGGTACGCCCTTTCGCCGTTGTCGTTAATCTGAGCCATATTTCGGATGCCGATCCCGCTTACGAGCGCGCCGATGGCACTCACTAGGACAAAGGCGCTGATCAGTTTGGTGCCGAGTTTCATGTTGCTGATATTCATAGCCTAATTCTCCAGTGACGAGGGGGATGGCTCTCTTGTCGCGGAAACTCAGATTCGGCCGATGACTTTAGGCAGGCCCCGGCGCGATCGCTTCGATTTCTGCGCGGTCGGTGGCGCTGAGCTTGATGTCGCCCGCCACTGCGTTTTGCACCACCTGCTCGGCGCTTGTCGCGCCGGCGATCACGCTGCCTACGATCGGGTTTCCGGCAAGCCAGGCGAGCGCCAGTTGCGCCAGCGTGATCCCGCGCCCATCGGCGATAGCCTGCAGGCGGTCGATAGCGCCTAGATTTTGTGGCAGGAAACCCTTCATGAACGGCATCCGGTCCAGGCGCGAACCTGTCGGAATTGCGCCACCGCGATATTTCCCGCTCAGCAGGCCACTGGCGAGGGGCATATAAGGCAGCAAGCGCATCTTGTGATCGCGCAGCGCGGGAATGATCGTCTTCTCGGCGTCACGCGCCAGGAGGCTGTAATTGGCCTCCATGGTGGCAAATGGCGTCAGGCCATGGGCGGCGGCGATCGCTTGCGAGGCGTTCAGGTCGTCGGCGGTGGCGAAGGTCGCCGCCTCGCCGATCGCGCGCACCTTGCCCTGGCTCACCAGATCGTCGAGTGCGCGTAAGGTTTCTTCGCGCGGCGTTTCAGGATCGGCGACATGCACCTGATACAGATCGATATAGTCGGTCTTCAGGCGCGTCAGGCTTTCCTCGACGGCCTGCATGATCCAGCGGCGGGAGGCGCCTTGACGGGTCTTGTCCTCGCTGAAGACGAGGTTGCCGTCCTTGAGTCCGAGCATTTCGGCTTGCCCGAACTTCGTGGCGATGATCACGTCCTTGCGTCGCGGCCCCAGCGCTTCGGCGACCAGGCTTTCCTCCAGTCCGCCGCCATGTTCGCCTGCCATGTCCAGGAAATTGATTCCGACATCGAGCGCCTTACGCACAACTGCAGTCGCCTGCCCGGCATCTTGATAGATGCCAAAATTGTTGCAGCCCAATCCGACGACCGACGCCCGTATTCCGGTGCTCCCAAATTCTCGCATTTCCATACTTAGGATTCCTTATTCTTCACATAATTGATCAGGAACTGAAACTCGACGCCTTCACGAACGTCGAGCCGCGTCGATCCCATTAAGCCGGCACTGCCCACTATCGCGTCCAGCGAACGACCAGGCTTCACCACCGTCGCGCATGCCGCATTCACCGAGTCCAGGTTCGCGAGGTCACATGCGCCGGGTGTCGAAGACCCACCTACCCGCTCACACGCGAATCGTGCGGCTTCACGGGATCGGGCCAGCCCGATGACGTGGCACCCCGCGCGGCGAGCAAACGAAACGTCTCAAACCCGATACTCGAGCTGCAACCCGTGACAAGTATGGCGCGGCCCGACAAGTCAAGACCTGCCAAAACGTCGTCTGCGGTCGAGCAGCGGACGAAAGGAATTGAGCCTCGCATGTAGCCCAGTGTATACTTGCACCGGAGGGTAAGTCAACAACCGTATACATCGCAAGGGAGCAAGCTTTGACATCCGATCCACCCAAACGGGGACGCAACGCGGCGGCAACCCGCGACGCGATTCTGCATTCCGCTTTGGCCGCGTTCTCGCATCACGGTTATGATGGGATTGGTGTTCGGGAAATCGCGCAGGCAGCTGGCGTGACCGCCGTTCTTGTGAATAGATACTTCGGCTCCAAGGAAGAACTATTCTCCGCGGTTGTTGAGCTAGCGTTTGCCGATAGCAGTTTGTTTCAAGGCGATCGCACACTGCTTGCCCAGCGCTTCGCTTCCGAGATCATGGACAAAAAGGAAAAGGATGCCGAGCGCAGCGATGTCTTGCTTCTGCTGCTGCGCTCCGCGCCCAATCCACGAGCGGCGGATATTTTGCGCGACAGTTTCGCTCGCAATTGTGAGCGCCCATTGAAGGCCCTACTGCAGGGTCCGAGAGCAAGTGAGCGCGCTGCCATGATCCTTGCTTTGGCCACAGGCTTTCAGTTTTTTCGCACAGTGATTGGCACCAAGGCCTTGGCCGATGCAAGCGGCGCGGACCTTTTTGATGACCTCACCGCGATGTTCCAGAGTCTGATCGATGGGCCAGCCGTCCGACCGCCGCCGGTCCGGAGAGGCCGCGTCAAAAGTGGCGATTCCTAACGCGGCAACCGGACTATCGATCGAGGCGCAATTGCCGCCCGTCTCCGCCTAAAACCTCCAGCCGATACCCAATGAGCTATCGGCCGTATTCAGGTTTTGGTTCGAGTCGCTGACGAGCCTTCCAACCAAAGGACGGGCGGCACTGTGAGCGAGGACGTGGGCGCGATGCAAATGCCTATTGGACTGCGGCATAACTCCTCCAGAACTGGCGCGTTCGTGCTCGGGCTCAATCTATGTGGATGGACCTATCGACTGTTAGCGACCAACGGGGCGGAATCAAGTCCTGATTCAAAATTGTCCGGCCACGAGTCGAGCCCGTAGACGACCAGGAGGGACGGCGGGTACCGCCCGGACTTCTTGGTAGCAAGGTCTTCGTCGTGCTAACCCGGCTGGAAGATGTTGTGCATGTCGATCGCGAGTTGGATGCGATGGCGCCAATACTCCTCGTGGTCCCTCGCAGAGCACCTTGTGCGACGGCTCAGTCCCCCCGTCTTTGAGCGCCTTGCCCGTCTCGATGTGCGGCGCGGCCGTCAACCAGTTCAGCCGGTCCGGCTTGGCGCGTTCCGACTTCCCGTCATCGGTCAGCGCGGCGTGTGGGCGCCGCAACGAAAGGGGCGCCTGGTCGAGATGATTCTTGCTCTCGCGATCCTTCTGCGGCATCTTGATGCCGGTCCACGCGATGAAGGCGGACACGATGGGGGACCCGATCGAGGCGACCAGTTTGACGGTGCCGAGCGGATCGACGCAGGTCGGATCAGCCATTGAGCTTGGCCATTTACCAGACCAGCACCGACCAACGACCGGAACAGACCATGCAACCCTACCGCAAGCCAGGGCGGCCTGGTGAAAACGACCTCCCCAACTTTGCACGCTCTCGCCAGCGTTCATCGATTATCATGCATACCGTGTTACATCACGCCAACAGCATCCGACCAGCTCGCAAGCGCTTCTTCGTTGCGTCGTCTAACGGCTTCTTTGCCACGGCATGCATCTCCAATCAGTCAACTGGAGATATAACGCACCGGAGCCAGATCGGTTGTCATGTTTTTTGTAACTCTCAATAATGCTCCCGCTTCGTGAACAAACATCCCTGAGCAGGCTCGGTTGGGACAAGGCTGGAGTACGCGACGCACCCGCCTCGCCCGTTGCCGATTACGCTACATTCTCACGGAACTCGGGATCTAATGCCGCCCCTGGCGCGGGCCTGCCGTTCCTTGATTCAGGCGGCGACGCAGAGAGACGAGCCACCAGAGAGCGCCGATTGCGAGGGCGACAAGCGTCGTGACGGCTGCGTCGTGGTTCTCGTCAGGCAAGGTGAGAGTAACAATCACGACCAGCGTCCACGCACCACCCACCACGATCATCGGGACGAGCCACTTGCCAAGATTGAAGACGCCCGGTGGTGCTGAGGGCATATCTCCACGCCGGTGCGCCATGTAGGCCGCGACGAGCGTCAGGAAGTAGGTCAGGTAGTAGGTCAAGCCAACCATCGAATAGATGGCGGTGACGAACCCTCCGCTTGCCAGATTCAGGATGACCGCAATCACCGTGATCAGCAGGATGGCGCCGACCGGAGTCCCGGACCTCGGATTGACCGACGAAAGGAACCCCGACGCGGGAAGCATCCTGTCCCGGGAAAGGGCAAACGTCATGCGTGTGGCGACTGCCATGTTCGCGATCAAACACGCAAGAATCGATGCGAACGCGACCACCACCATGAAGCTGCCCGCGAGCCTACCTAATTGGAGTCGGACGAGGTGGATGACAGGATTCTCCGGCTGAGCCAGGAGATTGGCCACCGAGCCTGGGATCGCAATGCCAAGCAATGCAAACACAACGAATCCCAGAATACTCGATACCACCACTGCCCGGATCATTGCGCGGGGAGCCGTCTTACGTGGATCCTTCGTTTCCTCAGCCAAGTCCGCGGCGCCCTCCCAGCCGAGCAGCACGGAAACCGGCAACAGGGTGGCGAGCGCCACTGTTACAAAGTGAATCGGCTGCTTGCTGATCGGGTGCGCTGATACCAAAATTCCCAATCCTTGCGTATGGTCAAAGAAGAAGAACACGCCGGCAATCAGTGCAATCGTCAGGGTGACAGTCCCAATCAGCTCGATAGATGCCCCCAGGTCATTGATCCGCGTGGCTACCTTGATCCCAACAATGTTGAGAACGCCAACTACCACGGTAGCGCCGATGCTCAGCAGCTGAATTTGCAACTGTGTGGGATTCGGCCATATCTCCGGCGCGAACACGCTTCCGATGGCTGCAGCGGTTGCTGCCGTACCTGCTGCAAACGAGATGAAGGCAACCCAACCAGTGAACCAGCCAAAATGATTTCCGGCAAGCCGACTTGACCATTGGTACGCGTAACCGGTCAGGGGGATGCGCCCTGCCAGATGCGAGTACACCATCACGATGCAGAATACAAGTGGAATGACAACGAGCCACAGGAGGATCCCAACGCCGCCAACGCGCGTAAATGGATCCGAGAACAGGGTGACGATACCCGTGTTGATCGAAACCATCGAGAACGCAAGCGCGAATGAAGTGAAGGCCCCCATTGTGCGATGCAGTTTCTGCTGATAGCCGAGCGACGCGAGCTCCGCATCGTCAGTTGCCGCCTGCTGCTCGTCGCTCAATGCCCCAACGCCCTCCCCATAGGACTTGGCGGTAGAGTTCATTTAGAATCCTTCTCGATGGCACCCAGCACTTCGTCAAGTACGTCGAGGGCGCGCGACAGCAGCGGTCGCTCGATGTCAAGTGGCGGTTTCACCTTGATCAGATTGCCGAGACCGGCATACCGGCTCTCGCCAAAAAGCACACCAAGCTGGACACCACGGCGGTAGACCTCCTGTGATTCCTTTTGAGCAGGGGTCTTCTTCTCCCGATCGGTAACGAGCTCAATAGAAACCATCAGACCCGGACAGCGCACGTCGCCGATCAGTTGTCTGCGCTTCTGCATCTCGAGCAATCGTTCGGTGGCGTATTTGCCCGCCTCCTTTGCTTTCTGGCAAAGGTTATCCATCTGGATGGCTTCAATCGTTGCGAGACCCGCTGCCAACGAGACGGGAAAATGCCCAAACGTCAAAGCCTCCTCACCTTCGTCGAACCACGTCAGCCGATCGTCGGCAAGAATACCCGCCAGGGGGAAGCCACCACCGATACCCTTGCCGAAGACAATGATGTCTGGCACCACATCGTAGTACTCCGATGCCCACATCGTGCCCATGCGCCCGAAGCCGGTCTGCACTTCGTCAAGAATAAGCAGTACGCCGAGGCGGTCGCAGATTTCGCGAACGCCCTTGTAGTACGAACGTGGGAACTCGATGTGGCCACCATTGCCCTGGATCGGCTCCATCATCACCGCCGCAACCGGGCCGTCAACGCCTTTCGTGATCGTATCTTCCAGGAGACCAAGGCACAGTTGCACTTCGACTTCCGGATCCATACCAAGCCGGCTTCGGTACGGGTACGGATGCGGGACACGCGTGAACCTGGGCTGAATCGGCAGGAACGGATTGTTGGGATGCGGCCAACTGGCCCCGAGCGTTGCCAGGGAACGGCCGTGATAGCCGTCCTGGAGGACGATCAGGTTTTGCGCTCCCGGGCGGTTCTTGAAAGCCAGCTTCATCGCCATTTCACCAGCCAGACTTCCATGCAATGCAAAACCGACCTGGTTCAGACTGCCCGGTGAGATCTCCTGAAGCTTGGCCACAAGCATCCGGCGCGGCAGCGAGTCGAAATTGGGGCGGATATGAGTCATATCACGGAGTTGCGAGATAGCCGCTTCCACTACACGTGGGTCATTTGCACCGAGGTTGTTCGACCATGCCTGCGCCGTGCAGTCGATGTATTCGTGACCCTTGTCATCCCAGACAAGCGAGCCCCTCGCCTTAACCAGTGTGATCTTGTCCGAGGAATGCGCCGAAGTTCGCGAGCCACCCACTTCCATAGCAAATACGTCTTTCCCACCGTTCATCTCTGTCTCCTGTTTGCGTAGGCGTCAGAACTGCGCCTCGATGGAATGCTAGGTCTTGCGGGAACAGTCCAGAATGACGAAATAATCTTGGATATATTGGAATTTCTTATAGATCGTGGCAAGATAAGCTCGAAGACTCCGACCATTGACTGGAGGCGCCGTGCAAAATTTTGGGTTTGATCTACGCCAGCTGCGTGCGTTTGTAGTGGTGGCCGAGGAACTGAATTTCCTCCGTGCCGCACAGCGCCTACACATTTCACAGCCGGCGCTATCCCAGACCATACGTCACCTCGAAGGGACACTTGGTGTAGTGCTGTTTGACAGGAATACGAGGAGCGTTGAGCTGACTGAGGCTGGACAGGACCTGCTGCGGGACGCGAACAAGGTCCTGGGGCATGCGCAGAAGCTGGCCGACAACGCCCTCGATCATGCAACAGGGATCCGTGGCGTGTTGAACATCGGCTTTCTCATCGGAACCGGCGTCGACCTCATGCCGGAAGTCCTCCGCGCCTTCAGCGAGAGATATCCTGACGTACGAGTACTGGTAAAAGAATTTGATTTTTCCAACCCCGAAGCCGGGATAAATGACGGGATGGATGTCGCTGTACTTCGCCCGCCAATCTCAGCTGATCACGTGGAACTAAGGACGTTACTCGAGGAACCCTGCGTCGCTTGTCTCCCGCTTGGTCATCCTTTGGCGCAAGAAAAAAGCGTGAGCGTCTATCAGTTACTGGACGAGCCTATCGTAGCTGCACCCTCGCGAGGGGTATGGCGGAATTACTGGATAGCGGACGAATACAGGGGCGGCCGCGCCGCAAAGGTAGTGCATGAAGCTGGCACTGTCGAGAGCGAATTGCAAGCAGTTGCATCGGGACGCGGTATCAGTATCACTGCACTATCAACAGCATTGTTTTATGCCCGGCGAGGTGTATCGTTCCCTGTAATCCGTGACATGCCAGCGTGCCGGATCGCGGTCGCACTCCCTGAACCAGCGACGATCGCGGCGAAGAACTTTGCGGACATGGCTGTCGCCGTCGCCAAGTCAGGGCAAAGAGACCGACCGGTAGGCTCGACTGATTCTCCTCAGCCAGCACAAGATTCCTCCAGGCGCCGCCGTTCATTGCGAATCGCGCTGCGCCAGTAGATAGATACGCGCCGAACCCCTTCTGCCGCTTTGAGCGAGACGCGTCCGCGATGGCATTATGTCGACCGGGTATGGGATGTATAGGTAATCACAATCGAGTCACGGATAAGCGGGTGCGGTCCCAGTCTGGATAAGGAAGCGCAGTGCCTATCATCAGTGATCGCTCTAACATCACCTTCCCAGATCGCACCGCGTGACCTTCGCGTGCTCACCTGAGACACAGCGTTAGGGCCCGCTTCAGAAAACGGAAAATAATGCACGTTAAGCAGGCGACGCTCGTCTGGCTCGGGCTTCGGGCTATCTTGCGGCTAAGGCTTCGGTCATCTGGCGCCGACGCTTGACGGCGCTCGCGGTGAGAATCTCCAGGACGGATGCGCACCCAACCCTGCGCCCAATCAAGCTCGGCGAGCATCAGATGTGTGAACTCACAGGCCGGCAAGCCCATTCTCGCCAGCACCAGCAGCATCGCTCGTTTGCGCAACTCGTGGGTACTGCCGTCAAGCGACACGCCAAGCACGCGCTCGGTTTCCGCCGCCGTGAGGCGAACCAGCAGCGAGGCGTACTTCCATTGGGGCATCAAGGGAATCGCGGCTTCGAGCTCATTGCCCATCGTCCCGCAGAAAACGAGATATCTGAGCCACGCATGCAGCGCAGTTCCTGGCTTCTTGCGCGAGTGTCCGTGAAGGCGAGCAGCCTCTTGTCGAACGAAGGCGGTGAGCCATTCCGCGCAGAGCACCCACTCGTCATGGGCGGTCGCCGGCCGGTATTGCGCGAGAAACCGCCGAACAAAGAAGCGATACTGGGGCGGGACGCGGGGTGAGACCAACGACCTGGGATAGATCGCGATCGAAATCGCCAATCCAACGGTTCAGTTCGTTGGGCAGTTCTGCCTGTGGCGAACGCTCGCCACTACGTCATGATCGAGTGACAGACGGAGTTGAAGACGGTGCGTTGTTCATGAGCTTCTCCCGTCGACCGGAATGGCCGATCGGGAAAGCTTGCTCCGATATGCGAAGACGTTTTAGCCACCAGCCAGCTCTCCCCTGTGCTCCACGGTCTCCGCAGCATGCAACCGGCCGCCAACTGGAGATACCCCGGAACTGTTCCTAAAAGCGTTTGCGTCTGCAGAGCAAACGCTTCTTGGCCGAACCCCATCATGGCGACGACGTACGCCACAAAGGATTCTCCGCCGCTGACTGAATGATAATGGCGCTGTCATCGGGCAAGAGGAAGCCGTCCCGCGCAAGTTGGCGTGCAGCAGTTCGGATACGATTCACATACTCGTTGTGCGTCCTGTACCTCTCCAGAACAGGACGATGTCCATCGTGGGCTGCGTCGGCGTCCGCCTGTGTTCGTGGAAACGCGATAAAGGCGCCGGCAAGCATACATGTAAAAGAAAGCGGCCGATTTTGTTGCGCGTGAGCGCCGAGCGGCGCTTCCATATCGGGGAGTCTTACACCTCCAATGGCATTTCCATCCTCATCGCGCTTCGGAATCTCGATTATCGCTTTGGGCAGGTAACTTGGCGCACGCAGGACTGTCGGATCATTTTTGGCCGCCTCGAGTGGCATGAGACGGCTTTTCGGCGGTTCGGTTCCGTTCGCAACCCAGTCTTCCAGATGCAGTAGCGTTGCACGCGCGATCGGGCTCCAGTCCAATCTGGCCAGTGGCAGTTCGCAGTTAGCCTTCTGCAAAACTAAGTGGGAAGCACCCGCAATGTCGTACACGCGGACATTGTCCGGAATGGGCTGCTCGGTCGTACCTTCGGCTCCGGTCCGCGACAGGGAGGCGCGCAGCGAGAAGTAGTCGGTCGTGGAGTTGATGAGAATCATACGAGGAGGATTCTCGCCACGTGCCTTGACCCGCTCGATAATGTCGCCAATCGTCAGCACCTTCTCGTTAACACCTCGAAATTCAGGATTTTCAAAAGTCGGGACTTCGGCAGCACTCGACTGCGGCCCTGTGCCCGATTGCATGATGGGCAGCATGCCCGCGGCCGAGACAAAGACATGCATGCCGTCGAATACGCGATGCCCCCCGGTCATGTTGAATCCGTTCAAGAGAAAAGTTTTAAGGTATCGCCCCGATTGTGACTTGCCGGACGCGAGCGTCCACTTGATAGCGCCGTGCAGGGGATTGAGCACACCCGATTTATCGGATGTGGCGTGCGCCAGGAAATCGGCGGCGTCCCTGACAATAGCGAACCCGACTCCTTCGACGAAGCGCTTCTGCCCAGAACTGTCAAGGAACATGGGTAGGTCCGCACCTTTGCCCAGCTCCCACTGCACTTCCGCAACAGCGAAACCGCGATCCTGAAGGAAGCCGGTACCCACTTCTGTCGTACCGGCCTCAAACGGCTCATCTCGCGGGCTGTTGTAAAGCGCCTGTGCATAGGGACGGCCCCGGTTAGGAATATCGACCAGAAGCACACCGTTGCCGTTTTTTGGATTCTGCAGAAAAATCAAGGAGATTTTTGCCGAATATTCGACCAACCCATCGGCATTCCTCGGTGCTTTTTCAATGTCAGGAATCTTCTCAGTTGGCCGTAGCTCGCCGGAGATGCGGCCTTCCCAGAACTCGAATTCGCCGGGCCTGAATGTGCCGTAGCTTTGCTTCTTGGTAATCTCCAGCTTCGTGACTTCAGCTTCGGCAAGCACTGGGAAGCCAATACCGATCAGCAGCGAAGCGATCGTCAGGACCATCGCGGTGAAGCGCGCACGTGTCATAAAAAGTCTCCCTACGTCGGTGATCCGACTGGTTTTTGGACTAGCTAACTGCACAGCACTGCAGCACTTCAGTGCCCGGACACACCGCGATGAATCAATGTCGAATCAGAACTCTCCGGAAAGCAGATGACCCGCTCTGGGTACTTCGGCCTTCAGGTCGAGAGTCTTGAGAATGCGATAGACAGTGGCGACCGCCGCCGATAACACCGGCTTGCCCAGACGGTCCTCGACCAGCTGGATCGCGGGCAGCGAGGGCATCTGGACACAGGCGGACAATACGACGGCATCGGCCTGCGCCATGTCCAGCCGCTTTACATGTTCCAGCAGATTCATCGGGTCCAGACGCCCGACTTCGAGGTTGTCGGAAACCTCAAGACTGAGGGCGTCGGTCACCTCGATGCCCTCGCTTTCGATATAGGTAGCGATCTGCTGCGTGAGCGGCTTCATGTAAGGCGTGAGAATGGCAACTTTGCGAAAACCCATCGCCTTGATCCCGTCGCACAGCGCGCCGGCCGAACTGATAATCGGTGTAGGCGCTCCATTTTCCTCTGCAACCCGGCTCAGACGGGTCTCGGACTGGCGATGATATCCGGGCCCCTGGCACATGATTGCGACCAGACATGCATACGCGAGCACATCGCATCGCGCATCGGTCAATTCTTGCGCACAGCGGTCGCTTTGCACGTCCATGTTCTTCAGCTCTTCCGGCGTCACGTGCATCATCCGCATGCGCGCCGAATGGAAGGTGAAGCACTCCTCCGGAAACAAAGCATGCCGTCCATTGAGCATCGCGGGAATTTCCGTTTCCATGGTGGTGTTGGAACTCGGAACGATCTGGCCGATTCGATAACTCTTCATAAAAGAATCCTGTTGGTTGAAAGATAAGCTCAATTTCCGCTCGTCAACTGCGCGCCCCGCGTCTCGCGCAACGTGAACACAAGTGAGGCAGCGCAGAAGTAGGTAATCGAGGCCATGCAATAGGTCAGCGTGAAACCCAGCACCGGGATCAGCATAGGCACCAGCTTGATGCCGGCGATCGCACCGACGCGACCGAAGTTGAAGCAGAACCCGGCCGCCGTGGAGCGAACGCTGGTCGGGAAGAGTTCAGCATACCAGGCGCCAAACCCGCTGAAATATCCCGTGAAAAATCCGAGCAAAGCAGAAAGCCCACCGATGACGGCGATGTTTCCAGTCGTCCACGCAAGCCGGCCGTCGTGCAGCGGAATCATGCGCGCGCCATATGCGAAGGCCGGAACGGCCAACGCGATTCCTAGAAAGAATGCCGCGAACGCTTGACGCCTGCCGACACGCTCGGCCAGCTCTCCATAGAGCACATAACCGAGCGTTGCACCCAGCCCCGTCCATACCAGGAACACCGGAGCCTGATCGATCCGCACGTGCAGGACACTCTGCAGGTAAGTTGGCGTAAAGGTCATGATGATCCAGTACCCATACATGCCAAGGATTGAGATCGTGAGCGCAAGCAATGTCGTTTTCCGCAGCTCCCCCTTAAAGATCTGCAGCAGACCTACCTTACTTTTGTTATTGCGCAGGAATTCGCGGTTCTCGAGCCAGACCGGCGATTCCTTGACAAACACCAGGATCAGCAACGCAACGCCATACGCAGGTATCGCCGACGCAATGAACAGATGTCGCCACGAGGCAGGATCGGAGGCATCGAGCAGCGTCCACGCAAAGACCGCAGCGAGCAGACTGCCCGCCGACCATCCGGTCTGCATCAGCGCCATGGCTTTGGCGCGGCTCGAGGTCGGCCAGACTTCTCCGACCAGCGCCACTGCGGCAGACCACAGGCCGCCCACCCCAATGCCGACCGCAAAGCGGTACATGCTGAGTTCGGTTACGCTGTGCGCGAAACCGCATAGCAATGTACCGGTTGCATAGGTGAGCACCGAGACCAGCAGTGCGCGTTTGCGTCCGATCCGGTCCGACAGGTTTCCTAACAGCAGCCCGCCAACGCCGGTTGCAAGCAGGAACCAGGCTGCGATCGACACGACCTGCCCGAGCGTCGCCGCGAAGGTGTGCGCAATAGACAGGATAACGAAACTGAAGATGGCTGCATCCAGCGCATCGAACAACCATGCACCCCATGTACCACCCAGTGTCGCGTAACGCACAAATCGCGATGAAACCTCGATTTCCGTCGCCGGTGCGCGGCGTAGCATCTCCATATCTCCTCCGATTTTTGCCTGGTTTTGTGCATGCATGTGCAACGCGCCTTAACCAGCATCGGCTTGGCGAAAGATTCGGTTGCCCGGCATGTGAGTGACTCCGCCGCGCACTTCGTGAGCGCGCCCCTCAGTTGGCATATCGTAGGAGGGGAATAGAGCCCTGTACATCAAGGATTTGCGACCGTGCCATCGCAATACGCGATGGCACCCGGTATAGGCTCAGCAACCGGCGCGCAGATGGTCGAAGAATATTCTTGCAGCAGGTGACAGTGCGTCGAGGCGGCGCACGCAGACGGACAGCTCGCGGCTGGCCCATGCCTCGTCGAGCGAGAGCGTGCGCATACCCGGCAGCGTGTAGATCCCGACAATACCGGCAGGTAGCACGCCAATCCCAACGCCGCATTCGACCATCTTGCAAAGCGCGTCGTACGACGCGACTTCCACCTTGGAGCGCAATGATTTGCCGGCCTGCCCGGCAGCCGTCAACATCTGCAGGCGCAAGTGCGTGCCTGTACGCAGCACGACGTGTTCGTAATCCAGTGCTTCGGCGAACGTAACGGACTCAAGTTCAGCCAGCGGATGATCGCTTCGCACCAGCACCTTCAGTTCGTCCCCGCGAAACGGATAGACCTCAATATCGGCGCTATGTGGCAGTCTGGTAAAGACACCAATGTCGGCGAGATTCTCAGCGATGCCCTCGGTAATCGAAAGGCTATCGCGCTCCATCAGACGCAGTTGCACGTCCGGATACCGGTCGAGAAACGATTTGACCAGCGGCGGTATGAAAGTGGACACCGTGGAGATATTGACGAGCAGGCGCACCAGGCCGCGGTGCCCGGCGGAATACTCCTTCATGCGCGTGACGATGTTTTGCAGATCGTCCAGCACGTCACGCGCCATGACTGTGAGATTGATACCAGCGGCCGTTGGCGTGATGCCCTTATTGGTTCGCACCAGCAATTGCGTGCCGAGTGCATCCTCCAGCTCGCTGAGCCGTCGGCTGATTGCCGCGGAGGCAATGTGCTCGCGTGCTGCAACGCTGGCGATAGTACCGTCTTCGACGACCCGGACAAACAATCTCAAGGAAAGAGGATCGAGTTTCACGGTAGTAAAGATTGCTACACGAGGTTGGCGGATAAATGCACGAGCAATCCTGCCCCCCGCTCGAGCCTTTGCGTCGAACCGGAACGCCCTTGCTAAGACGGCACTATACCGTGGCCCATCCCCAAAAATTCCCAAATGCGATCAAACTGCGGAGAGTGATTGGAAATTTGATTGGATAAGGGCGCAGCGGCATGCTTTGCATCCATACAATGCACTGATCAAGTCGATGGGCACTCTCAAGCGCCCCTCTGCTCAATTTCCCTAGTCACGCACAGGACCACACTTCATCATGCAACTCATCAGTCAGAGCTTTAAAGACGGCGAAAAAATTCCCGGCGAATTCGCATTTGCAGTTGTCGATCCGGTTTCGCACGTCGCGTTATCGTCGAATCGCAATCCGCATCTGGCCTGGAGCCAGGTACCTGAAGGCACGCAATCGTTTGTCGTGGTCTGCCATGACCCGGATGTGCCAAGTCGTGGCGACGACGTCAACCAGGCCGACCGTGAAGTCCCGGCCTCGCTGCCTCGTGTCGACTTCTTCCACTGGTTGCTGCTGGACGTTCCGGCCACCACTACCGAAATCGAGGCCGGCGCGCATGCAGAGGGCGTGACGCCGCGAGGCAAGGCGGGTCCCGCGGCACTCAATGACTGGCGTCACGGCATCAATGACTATACGGGCTGGTTTGCGAACGACGAGCAAATGAAGGGCGAATATTATGGCTACGATGGTCCCTGCCCGCCGTGGAACGACGCCATTGTTCACCGTTATATCTTTACGGTTTACGCGCTCGCCACCCCGTCGCTGGAAATCAAGGGCCCGCTGACCGGCGCGAGCGTGCGCGCCGCACTCGCCTCGGCACCGGTACTCGGCCAAGCCAGCCTGACCGGCTTGTACAGCCTGAACCCCAAGGTTCAGAGTAACTAAATACCTCGTCCGCAATCTGACCATGTCCTCGCCACACGCTGTGCTTGACGCCCCGCTACGGTTCCCCGGCATGACGGATCCGCTGGATACCACCGGCGGGCACCCAGCGTCGGGGATGCCCGTATCAAGGCGCAACCTGTGTGGCTTGGCCCGGCCTTGCTTGCGGCGTCCTCAGAAAACGCAGCGCTTCCGCTTCTTCGAGGCGACGTTGCTGTTCGTGGTTTCTGGTCGTATAACGCTCGACGACGGGGCGGTCCGGCTGACGGCCGACGCGCCGTCGGGGTTGATTCTCATCGACCAGCACGCTTGCGCGGATATGCTAAAGGAACCGGGCGGCGACGACCAGCGCTTCCGTTCAATCTTCTTGACCTTCTCTGCCGGGCTCCTTGCCGAGTTTCATCGCCAGCACGCACCAACGCACACAACCGGGAATCGATCGACACCATTCCAGCAGGTTCCGCTTGATGCCGATCTGGCGTCGACGCTCCAGCATTGCGTACAGAGCATTGAAGCAGGTCAGATCAGCGATCAGCGGCTCCGGCACCGCCTGATGGATCTATTGGCGGCGCTTTCAGAGCGAAGTCATTTGTTCGCCTACGACAAGTTGCAGTCCAGTACATCCGAACGCTTGCGTAGTTTGGTCAGCGAGGCGCCAGAACGTCACTGGACGGCGCACGAAGCCAGCCGTGAACTGGCCATGAGCGAAGCGACGCTGCGGCGACGCCTGGCTGGAGAGCAGGTACGCTTCGAGGAATTGCTCGTCGACGTCCGCATGCATCACGCGATGATGCTAATGCAAACGACACCATGGAGCATCCCGCATATTGCGCAAGCCTGCGGGTACAAATCCCGCACCCGTTTTACCGAGCGTTTCAAGCAGAGATTCGGCTGTTTGCCATCCTCCGTTCGCTGAATCGCCGTACCTCAGCGCCAGACGGAATATCCATGCATGCCGCTAAACTGCGGAATTTTTTTCACGGGAGAGTAGTAACATGATGAAAGTCGCATTATTGTCAAGCCTGATCGCACTATCATCCATAGCCTATGCTGATGAATTTAAACTCAGCAGCACCGACATTACCGCTGGCAAACCGCTATCACACAGGCAAGCGTTTAATAGCTTTGGCTGTACGGGCGACAATATCTCGCCGCAATTAGCATGGCACGGTGCACCGCAAGGCACCAAGAGTTTCGCCATCACAGTTTACGATCCCGATGCGCCCTCAGGTAGCGGTTGGTGGCACTGGACAGTCGTCAACATCCCTGCCGATGTCTCGTCTCTCGCAACTGGCGCCAGCAGTTCGCCAGCGGGCTTGCCCGTCGGTGCGATACAAGGGCGCAACGATTACGGCACCTCCGGATTTGGTGGGGCGTGCCCCCCCGCGGGGGATAAACCTCATCATTATCAATTCACCGTCTGGGCATTGAAGGTGGATCATCTGCCCGTAGATGCAAACGCTAGCGGGGCACTCATCGGCTATATGCTGCGCGCCAATGCACTGGCAAAAGTGAAAATCGTTGCACCCACTAAACGTTGATCAATGCATGGATATGACCTTACGCTGTCCGGTGATGCGATAATCGATCTGGAGTGCTAATCGGTCGAATAGCCTATGGGTGTGATTCCCTCAGGCTATTCGACCACGTAACTATCAAGCTGGGGCACCCGCGGTTAGGCCATGCGCTCGATGAGCATTGGAGCGGCTTTAGAAAACCGAATTTGAACCACGCTAAGCCATCGACGACATCTGGCGGGCTCGGCTATCGTGCTGCGAAGGCCTGATTCATTTGGCGTGCGCGTTTGACCTCATCGCTATCCAGGTAACGCAAATGTGCTGCAGCACATTTGATCTACCTGCATAGCGACGAAGTGAAACGTGCCAGGCAAATCCGTGACACATTCGCTGACCGATAAGCCCAAGCAGAACTCGCGTGTTGGCACGATGTTGCCGGCCGAACACACGATCACTCACTTCTTGGCGGTGTTTCATCTTTACGTCAATCGGCTGCAAACCCTTGCCACTCAAGGCCCACTGTTGGGACACTCTTCCCGAATCGAGAAAGTCTCAACTTTAGTAGCAAATTTGTACTGACTTTAGTTCGTTTGACACCTGCTGCTCCGTGCGCTGCGACAAGTCCAAGTTGCCCTGCGAGATTTCGCTGGACGCCGACACGATCCCTTCCGCGCTGGCCGCGATTTCACCGACCGTCGTCGCTAAATCCTTCTGCATATCGGAGAGTGCGTGGAGCATGCTTGTGTTGTCGTGCCTGGCGATCGAGGTGAGGTTCGACAAATCGCCCGCCGCGATCCGACTCGCAATTTTCATCGCATAGACCGGTTCGCCGCCGAGCTGTTTCGCGAGCCGCCGCACGACCCATTTTCTCACCGCGAACGCCAGCACGATCAGCACGAGCGTCAGCAGTAAGCAAAGCAATGGCAAGCTACGACGATCTGAAAGGGCCGCTAAAAAACCTGAGCGAAGAAGCGCAAACCGCCCGGCTTGCCGAACTACAGGCAATCATCGAAGACATACGAGCCAAGGTCGCCGAATATGGATTGGCCGTCGAGGACATCTTTGGACGCCAGCACACGAAGCACAGCGCGACGAAGACGCTCCTACAGCCCCGATACCGTGACCCGAAAGCCGGTGCAATGTGGAGCGGCAGCGGCGGGCACCCGACTGGATCAAGCGCAAGAAGCGCGAACGCTTTCTGATCGGGTCGTGAGGAGGCCAGTTACCGGAGCGGTGAACAAGATCGCAGCACTCGCCCACAGCCGTCAGACAGGCGTCAGCGCATCGGTGACGTAATCCGCCTGCCGCTCAAGTTCCCAGTCCGGCGACTGCCGGCGGGCTTCCAGCCGCGCCGCTTCGTCCCTTCCCTTGTCTGTCAACTCAGCGATCTGGACCGGTGTGTAGTATCTCTTGTCGACGGGAGCCCGCTGAGCGACGATACGAACAAGGCCGAGCACCTGCAGCGAAGTGAAGATGGGAGGCCGCTTATGCCAGGGGATCTGTCGATACTGTGCGAGATGAAGCGCTTCCAGTACGGTGCCGTTGGCGTATTTCATGCGTTGGTTCTTCCATGACGTTAGTCTTTCCGTCCCATGCAATGCGGCCGCGGTGAACTAGCGTCGTGCGTCCGATCAATAACACCTTTGTCGCGTCAGCGCGATTGCAATAAGCCACTCCCTGGCCACCGCGGAATAACCCGCGTGGCCAAGCTATCGCCGCTCCTTGCTGGTACTTGCGTTCGTTCTGGAACCCCTACCTATCCGTTCCTCCAGGTAGCTACCCAAAGCCCGTTGCATTTCTTTGCGGACTGCCGCACTCTTGCTCTTGTCCACCATCCGGGCCCCTTGCAGGGCTGCCTTAAGGATGAGGTATGTCGCCAAGGCAATTCCGGATAGCTCCGAGCGCCTGATCGAGGGATCGAACGTCGTCAACAAATCCTGGATGGCTGCGGAAAGCCGAACCATCCCGTATGAACCTGCTGGCACTACCGATGGAGTTTCCGCCAGTACCCTGCACGCGGGGTGCTTCGAGACGTAGCCCTGCACGATAGAAATCAATCCGCTTGCGAACTCCATGGGCGTCTCCGGCAAGGACAATTGCCACTGATCCAGTGACAGGACGATCTCGTCCGTGTAGCGGTTCAACAGCGCGCCCCCGACGCTTTCCTTGTTGGGGAAGAACTGGTACAGCGAGCCGATTGAAGAACCTGCGAGGCTCGCAATTGCATTCATGCTTGTAGCCTCGTAACCCGATGACGCGAAGAGCTCCTCGGCTGCGGCGAGCAGATCGGCCACGCGCTTCTCTCCGCGCTCCTGGGTAGGCGGCTTCGGTCGCCTTGATGAAACCTGAGTCTCAGTCATATTGTCGTTCCATAACGTGAGATTAGCTCCCATTTTGGTGGGTGACAAGCATCAGCAGCGTCAACACCCGGATGCTGCCCGTTCGCGTCTTCGCGCGCGCGAGGTTGCCAGCATAACGGACTGATGAAATTCTTCGATTATGCCAAAGAATTTGATTACGCCGCGCCTGTCTATGGGTTTATCGTCCCCACCTCGTGCGAGGTCGCTGCATGCGACGCATCCGCAGGCCGCCAGCAGGGACGGATCTACTGACTGTCCGTGAAGGGCGCGTTATCGCGGTTCCAACCCCGGAGCGGTGCGAATACCTCCCTGCTCACCACAGTTTCGTCGCGCCGACACACTCAATCCAACTCTTGCCGCACGCCGTGTAATTCTTTGCCGAACTGACGCGTTGGACCGATCCAGTCCTGCTCGCTGCCACGGCTCATTCCCGTGAGCGCCTATCGCCGCAATGGACAGGCAAAATTTTCGTACTTGACAGTATATGAGCACCAATCATATTTCATAGTATGATGGTTACTCATATTACCCTGCACGGCGGAACCCACCGTGTCTTCACTCAAGGCGCAGAGTCAATGGGCCATGTGCGGCGCAAATGGTGGCTGCTGCCAGGCCGGGGGGCAAGCCGTTGGCGCCCAAATCTCGCAAAACTACGGCAAAACGGGCAAAGAGGAAATACCTGTCCAAGCAGACGACCTCGAATACGCGACGGGGCTGACCCAGCGTAGTCAGCCTCTCCTCGTGCCTGCTGTCAGTCCCGTCGCACTTGGCACGGTGAGTTCTTTGCCGGGCACATCCGCATCCGCATTGCCAAGGAACCGTTGAGCGTGGCGACCAAGGCACGTCCCGTGCCACCGGGAGCGCTTGAACCAACACCCGGCGAAAGCGCCGCTGCGAAAGCTCCTGCACGCGCACCAGAGAAAAAGGGAATTGCCGAATGGAAACCCGGGCACACGCGCTCTCCGTAGCGCTTTTCATGATCGCATTGCTATTCCTGACCGCGCTCTCGGTACTCTGGTTCAGTCTCGGTCATTCGAGGCGCAATCCGTACGATCTAATCGCCCCGCCCAGCCTCACAGGTCTTCGCATCCGCGCCCCCGTCCGCTACCGCGGATTCGGTGTCGGCACCGTTCAGTCCATTCAATTCGACCCGAACCACCCTGGTCAGATCATGATTCGCATTCTGATCGACAGGGACACACCCATTACGCATTCGACATTTGGCAGCCTCCAATTTCAAAACATAACAGACGTCGTATTCGTTCAGCTTGAGGATACCGGACACGAGCCCGCGCGGCTAACAACGTCGGCAGAGTGTATCGCCCAGATCCCGATGAGGCCCGGCTTTCTCGATCAGTTGCAGGAGCGGGCCGACGTATCACTATGTGGATTCGAAAGCATCGAAGAACAGGTAGACAGCGCGCTTTCCGCAGACTCACGAAATCAACTCGTGCTGATGAGGCTGAATGCCGCCGAAGGACTGTCAGCGCTCACACTCAAGGTCGACCCGAAAGCGTCCGGATTGCCGAAGTCCGTGGACGAACTTGACCGCACGCTTTTGTCGGCAAACGCTCTTATTTCGAAGCTGGGTATCTCGAATGGTCCACTCATGAAAGACTGAATAAGGTTGGCAAGGAGGCCGCACAGGAAAGTGGAACCTTGTCGTTCATGGATATGTCGTTGCGGGATCATTCGGCGCATATGGATAACGACGCGTTACCGTATGCGAACCGGCTTACTGTTTGTTGAGGCTGACAACACCGCGTGTTCCGTGGAACACACAGCCGACCAGTTCCGCTTCCACCTACGCGACCCACTGTTTTTATATGCCGCGCGCCACACCAGGCCCGGGCGAGTCAGGTTTCGAGCGACCAAAAACCCGCTGAAAAGACATCGCCGGTCCCGCGCACTTCATCGCGATCACTTCATAGCGTCCTGTCGCCAACAGGCCGCCGTGCGCGCGCACTACAAATGAGCTGGCGGCTTTCCTGAAGGGGCCTGGCGAGGGACAAGTCCATGAACGCAATGTGTAGGCGTCTGGGTACGAACTGATCTGAACAATCGATAAGTGTTGCGGGTTGTCGGACGGGCGCAATGACGCCACCCAAAACTTGCTCATCGCCGACTGCTAATTCCATCGGCCAGATACGCTAACCAACTCTTCCACGCATTTTGAAGCGGAGACCGACAAGCCCGCGTTTGCGGACTGCTCCGCGCTCCTGTCCATGTGCCCTCCGACGCCTTGACAACACATGAGAATTAGTCATATTCTCGCCCATGGAATATGAGCATTGCTCTCATTACACGGGGCATGATCCCTATCCGTCTTTACGCCCCGGAAGGTTCTGGCACCCCCTCCCCTGTAATTCGCCAGAATCTTTAGCCGACCCCGATCAGGTCGGCTTTTTTTCGCCCGGACAGCAGAGTAAAGTCTGTTCGGCAGCCGACAAGCCCAGGCAAGAGGAATCGCACCGTTGCCCCCGCAATTAGAAACGTATCGGTTCGATGCCGGTGTACTCTGATTGCAGCTTGAGGCCACGCACCGACAGTCTGCTCCAGTTCGCTCAGCGACAGACGATCGTACTAGAGACGCAACGAATCCACTCAATCGCGGCGCCCTCTCCCTACATCCAAATCTTCGAGCCGCCTGCGCAGCAAGCCCGTTCTCCCATCCGAACCATATCGAGCACTTGCATTGCTTTGGGTGGGACCCGTCCGCGCAGACGACATGCCTTCATTCAATGCTCCAATCGTGGGTTCTGCGCTGGTGTATTTGCTGAGGGGCGCGCACATCGCGTTGCCCAACCGCATGCCGCTGTTGATGAGCAGACAGAACCCACTGCGATGCATTCCTGGCGTGTGGAACAGACCATGATGTTTTTCTAACCTATGCTCAAAGCGCTTAAGGTTGCTCCGCTCTCTAGCTCGCCGAGCATTCGCACGTCTTCGCGTGTCCCGATGTTGGGGCTAAACACCATTCAATCCCCCTCTTTACTTCCCTCCAAGACGGCTCCTGCGCTGGCGCACACTTCTCATTTTTTCCGACAATCGTCAGCACACAATTTTGAATGTCGTTGCCCAGGTTTCGAGTGGTCAATGACGCCGCGGCGCGGCGGAATCCTATTGGCACTTTTCGACGATGGAACACTCTGTGCGACTCGCGGGGGGCACGCGTCCTCGGGATGTCGATGATCCGAACATGGCGGTTTCGTGCGGCTTGACAAAATACGAGTATCAGTCATATTATACCTTCACTTAATATGAGCTTGTCTCGCATTCTCAGCAGCCTGAGCCGGACATAGATGCCGCATACGGGCGTTTTTGTGCCAACGCGTGCTTAGGCAGCAAAAAGCAGATGAACATCTATTGGTTCCGACCCGTCGTTCAGGGGCCGTTCACTACGCCGCGCTTTTCCGTAGTCATGGAAATGCTTCGTCGCATTCATCCGGCAGGCCGTCGTGGACGCGATGGTGATACGGAGTCTGGCGTTGTTGTCGACCGCCAATTGCGCGGAGACTCGTGGTCAATGGAGATTTGGACGTTGGATGAACGGAGAGAACCAGCCTGGCGCACATGGACGCCGCGGGGCGTCATATCGATGACATTGTCCGGTTTGCACGACGTTGCGACGGGTAGCCGCGTGCTCCTCCAGTCTGTCGCAACGGTATCGGAATGCCCGTGAATTTCTCCTCCGGGACGCCGACGGGGACCAGTGAATATAAGCTTGGCGAAAGCGTAGGCTACGTGATCTCGCACGCCCAATGGACGATGTCCAGGATGGTCACGCAACGCACCATCGTCGAACTGGGCGTCACCAGTCAGCAGGGCAGCATCCTGCTTATGGTAGCAAGCGGCAAATGCGTGCTGGCAGCCGATCTGGCCCGCGAATACGGCATCGACAGCAGCGCCGTGACGCGGCTGGTCGACCGGCTGGAGAAGCGCTATCTGATTACCCGGGCGCGCAGCAGCGAAGACCGGCGCATCCTGCAGCTTGCGCTGCCCCCCGAAGGCCAACGCATCGCAGTGCGCATACCGGCCATCTTCAGCGGCGTGCTGGACGACCTGTTGTCCGGTTTCACACCGGAAGAGGTCGGATGTCTTAAAAGCATGTTGAAGCGCTTGCTCGCCAACGCCGACAGCCAGCTATTGGGACCAACCGGCAGTGCTGCAACCAGCTTTTGCAACGGGGCGTAACAAGTCCGTTGCAGCGCCCGCCATCACATTCCACTGACACTCAAAAGAGTCGAGCAATGAAATCCCTTTTCCTGTCCGCGCCCGCACTGTCGTGCCGGGCCGCTGTCACCGCTGCGGTGGCGGTACTTGCCCTTACGGGGTGCGCGAACTACATCGGTATCAGGAGCGACAGGCAGATGTCGTCGCCGGCGCAGTACGAGTCCAGCCAGAGCCTACCGTCACAGGGTGGCCAGTGGCCATCGCTCGACTGGGCCAACCAGTTCGGTGATCCGCAACTGCCCCAACTGATCGCGGTGGCGCTGGACGGCAACCCGTCGATCGCCCAGGCGCAGGCGCGCCTCGCAAAAGCGCAGTCGTATATCGAAAGTTCGCGCTCGACGCTGCTCCCGCAAGTCGCCGGCAGCTATGCGTGGACGCGCGAGCGCTACTCCCCGAATGGCCTGTACATACCGCCGATCGGCGGCCAGTGGTACAACGAGAACAACATACTCGCGAGCGCGTCGTGGGATCTGGATCTGTGGGGCAAGAATCGCCAGCGTCTGGGCCAAGCTGTGTCGCAGGAGAAAGCGACCGAAGCTGATATGCAGCAGGCCCGCGTGACACTCGCCGCGTCGGTCGCGAGCGCCTACAACCAGCTCGCGCGGCTCTACGCCCAGCGCGACATCGCCCAGCGTGAAATCCAGAATCGTGAAGACATTGGCCGTATCACCGACGGCCGCGTCACCGCAGGCCTTGACACCAACGTCGAACGGCAAACGGCGATCGGCAATATCGCAACGACCCGCGCGAATCTCAGCGATCTCGACGGCCAGATCACCGTCGTGCGCTATCAGTTGGGTGCGTTGCTCGGCAAGGGCCCGGATCGAGGGCTGCAGATCGCCCAGCCGGTCCTGGCGCCAGGCGGCGCCGTCGCTCTGCCGGACAACCTTCCCGCCGACCTGCTGGCGCGTCGCCCGGACATCGTCGCTGCACGCTGGCAGGTGGAGGCGGCACTACACGACGTCAAGGAAGCCAAGGCCGAATTCTTCCCGGATGTCAATCTCGCTGCGGCCGCCGGCCTGGATGCATTTGGCTGGGGCAGGTTCCTCACTTCGGGAAGCCGCCAGATACAGTTTGGTCCAGCCATTCACCTGCCGATCTTCGACGGCGGCGCTTTGCGCTCGCAGTTGAAAGGCCGCTATGCGGACTTCGACTACGACGTCGCCAGCTACAACCAGACGCTCATCAATGCGCTGAACGACGTCTCCACCCAGGTGGCATCCATCCGTTCGATCGACCAGCAGCAAGCCGACGCGCAGCGGGCGCTCGAAGCGTCGACGAGCGCTTACCAACTCTCCGTGGTCCGCTACAAGGCGGGCCTCTCACCCCAGTTGCAAGTGTTGTCGGCGGACCAGACCCGGCTCGCGGCGGAACAGACCTTGACAGATCTAAAGATGAGTCGCCGCAACATGCAGATCGGACTGATCAAGGCGCTTGGCGGCGGATTCGACGCCTCGAAGGTCGATCTTGTCGCGCCGGCCGACGCGCGCGTGGGACAAGCTCCGCAGTCCGCCCAAGCCCTGTCGGCGAGTGAAGCGACGATCCTCGTCGCGAACTGACCCAGAAAGCCACAGCACAAACGCCGCACATCAAGAATCCCCGGAGCATTGCCATGAGCACAACCGAAGACCTCGTCACTCCCGCCAAACCAGCCAGTCCGCCGCATCCATCCACCCCGGCCCAGACGACTCAGGCTGCCGCGGACGCGGAGCCGCCGACCAACGGCAAACGCCGGCTGCTGATGACGTTGTTCATCATTGCGCTTCTGATCGCGGCGATCGCCTACGGCCTGTATTACTTTCTCGTCGCGCGCTTCCATGAAACGACCGACGACGCCTACGTGAACGGCAACGTCGTACAGATCACGCCGCAAGTGATGGGCACTGTCATCTCCGTGAACGCCGACGACACGCAGACGGTTCACGTCGGCGATCCGATCGTGGTACTTGACCCCGCGGACTCGAAGGTCATGCTCGACCAGGCCGAAGCGAACCTGGCGCAAGCGGTACGTCAGGTGCGCACGCTCTTTGTGAACGACAACCAGTACGCGGCACAGGTAGCGTTGCGCCAGTCGGACCTGTCGCGCGCCGAGGACGATCTGCGCCGCCGCATGACGATCGCGCAAACCGGTGCGATTTCGCTGGAAGAAATCTCGCACGCGCAGGATGCCGTGCGCGGCGCGCAAGCATCGCTCAATGCTGCAGAGCAGGAACTTCAATCCAATCGTGCACTGACCGAAAACACGGACATCGCCGACCATCCGAACGTGCGCGCTGCCGCGGCGAAAGTACGCGAGTCTTACATCAACTATGCCCGCAATACCATACCCGCACCGGTCACAGGCTATGTCGCGCAACGCTCGGTACAAGTCGGCCAGCGCGTATCGCCGGGCACTCCGTTAATGGGGATTGTCCCGCTAAATGCCGTATGGGTCGACGCGAACTTCAAGGAAGTTCAGTTGCAGCAGATGCGCATTGGTCAACCGGTCGAACTGACCGCAGACGTGTACGGTTCATCGGTGGTGTTCCACGGCAAGGTGATCGGCTTCTCAGCCGGCACCGGCCAAGCATTCTCACTGCTGCCGGCGCAAAACGCCACCGGCAACTGGATCAAGGTCGTGCAACGACTGCCGGTGCGCATTGGGCTCGATCCACAGGAACTCGAAAAGCATCCGCTGCGCATCGGCCTGTCGATGAACGTCGATGTGACGATCAAGAACGACCAGGGCGGCCAGTTGGGCGCGGCGCCCAACACCATTTCCCAGACCGACGTTTATGCGAAGTATGGCGATCAGGCCGACGCCGAAATCGCCCGAATCATTCAGGAAAACGAAGGTACCGCGGGACCGGGCAATGAAGTGCAAAACACACCCTCACACCGCCCGAAACCGACAGACGGCTACGCGATGCAGCAAGCGCCCACGATCGGTGGTCGCGGCATGGCGCAGTGAAAGGCCGGGTGCCAGGCAGGCATTTTCCGGCGAACTTGAAAAACATGACGAATATTCATATTATGCATTTATTAAATATGAGCACCTCTCTTATTTAGATGGAAAAACTCATGAAACGCAAAAACACGCCTCTCACTTCTTCGCCCGCGCCAAGGCGCGACCTTGAACCTCACGCGAACGCAGAACATCACGGCACCGCCGACGTCCGCCGGATGGAGCGTTTTCTCGCCGCCGTTCGCGATGGATGCGAAATGGGCCATCTCGCGCGATGGCGGGTCCGGCCGACTGCGGGCGACGAAGATGAAGGAACGGGGCAATGAGCACGTCAACGGGCACGACCATGGGCGTCACGTCGGCGCCTGCCGCGCCGGTCGTGCCGCACCGCGGCATCATCACGATCTGCATCATGCTGGCGACGCTGATCCAGTCGCTCGACAGCACGATCGCCAATGTGGCGCTGCCCCACATGCAAGGTAGCCTGTCAGCCTCCCAGGACCAGATCACCTGGGTGCTGACGTCCTACATTGTCGCCGCCGCCATCGCGACGCCGGTCACCGGATGGCTCTGCGACCACTTTGGGAAAAAGAATGTGTTGCTCACATCTATCGTGGGCTTCACGGCCGCGTCAGCCCTGTGCGGCGTCTCCGTCTCGTTGCCGATGATCATCGCCGCGCGTCTGCTGCAAGGGGTATTCGGTGCGTCTCTCGTCCCGCTGTCGCAAGCCATCCTGCTCGACATCAATCCGCGCGAAAAGCAGGGCCAGGCGATGGCGATCTGGGGCATGGGCGTGATGGTCGGTCCGATCCTCGGCCCAACCCTTGGTGGGTGGCTCACCGACAGCTACAACTGGCGCTGGGTGTTCTTCATCAATGTGCCGATTGGCGCGTTCGCGGTGTTTGGCGTGTTCACGTACATCAAAGGCGAATTCCTCCGCCGGGACACCAAATTCGACTTTTTTGGCTTCGCAACGCTCAGCATCGCCATCGGCGCGTTGCAGGCGATGCTCGACCGGGGCGAGCAACTGGACTGGTTCGGCTCGATTGAAATCTGGTGCGAGACACTAGCATGCGTGATCAGTTTTATCTTCTTCATCATCCACACGGCAACCGCGCGAGGGCCCTCCTTCTTCAACCGGCGCCTGCTGGCCGACCGGAATTTCGTCACAGGCCTGGTGTTCATCTTTGTGGTGGGCGTGATTCTTTTCGCCACACGAGCGTTGCTGCCGCCGATGCTGCAATCCCTCATGAACTACCCGGTCGCGACCGCGGGCCTGGTCGTCGCGCCAAGCGGCATCGGCACGATGTTCGCAATGATGGCGGTCGGCCGACTGATCGGCCGTGTCGATCTGCGGCTTCTGCTCTTTGGCGGCCTTGCGTTCACCGCCTTCTCGCTGTGGCAAATGGCGGGCTACACCATTGTCCTGTCCGAGCGAAACATCATCTGGCCCGGCGTCATCCAGGGCATTGGCCTCGGGCTCGTCTTCGTGCCTTTGAGCACGATGACATTCGCCACCTTGACCCCAGAGATGCGGGCCGACGGCACGGCTATTTTCAGCCTGATTCGCAATATCGGCAGCAGCATCGGCATCTCGGTCGTGCAAACGATGCTCACCGAACATACTCAGATCGTTCACTCGACTCTGGTTGAGCACGTTAGTCGCTTCAACCCTCTCATGCACCCGTCAGGCCAAGGGCCGTCAGCCTTCGCGCTGGCCGCGCTTGACCAGCAAATCACCGCGCAGGCCGCCATGATCGGCTACATCGACGACTTCAAATTCATGATGTGGATGAGCATTGTAGTGGTGCCGCTCTTGCTGATTATCCGGCCAGCCAAACGAGGCAGCGCGGGAGACGCGGCGCACGCGGTGATGGATTGACGGCATGTTTTTGTGCGTGTGTCAGGAGACCAATCGATGGCGATCGATGATGTGTAAAGGGAAAGCAAACAACACACAGTGTTTTGCGGGGTGTCGGATCTCGCTGCTCGAACGGCCCAGGGCCGACCTCTTGGTAGTCGACTGGAGCGACGCGCGTCGCGGCCACTGCGGCTCGCAAGAATGGCGCATTGTCTCGGCTCGCAAAGCGGGGCGATGCGCATTCAGCGGGACGGAGATCCACAGGGGCGACGCGGTGTTCAAACCCAAACGAGGTCAGGCGACGCTTAACGCCGATGAAATGATCCTAGTTAGCGCCGTGCCTGAAACCGTGGACGCGAGCAACGGGCAATTGACGGAACATCCATGTCTCGCGACACGAAAAGAAGGTTCCATCGGGACGTCCAGCAACCGGTCTTCGCCGGCGACGCTGTGAGACGGCAGCTCTGTCCCGACGTGCGCTCCGCGCATGGGGCCATCCTGCGGTGAGCCTGCTCGGCAAGCAATGGGGTAAAGGGGCTTGTAGCCCCCGGAGGGTGTCATGGCGCTTGCGTGGGCGGGCATCGGGTTTTTCGCGGGCGTTCTGCTGATGCATTGCCTTGTGACGGCACTGCGGTCTGACATCATCCCGGACGATCAGCGATGGCCGCACGAAATGCAATCAGAGCTTCTGGAGAAACTCGACAGGCGCCTCCATGCCGAATCGAGTGAGGTCAGTGGATAGCTCCACTACACGCGGTCGAGATCAGGGTGGGCCACGCACCCTCCCCGAGCCCACGGCGGAAGCTTCCTCCAATCCAACCACACCCCTCTGTCTCGGAAACGCCATCGGGCCACCGGGATCTCCGGCACGTCGGCGCTCTTTTTGCCTTGACAGACATGAACGGTAGTCACATTATTACCGTTATATGAGCTTAGCTCGTATTGTTAAGTTGAGTGATGTAGGTAAGGGGTTCGAGGAAACGGGGGCTGTTAGCTTGAAAAAAGGGAGCAACCCTGCGGCGAGCGATCCGGTTCGGCTTCGCGTGCCGATGCAATGCAATTGCTGTCCGCAAGCGATGATTTGTCGCTAGAACCACGCGGCCGTTTTTTGCGCCACGTTAGCGGGTGCCTGGTTCCGTGTGCGACGTGAACGTCAGGCGTCCGCGTGATGGAGTTGCTCGCAACGCCGCTCCGTACAGACACGCAATAGCGGCTTGGCGCTGCTCGATGTCGCTATGACCCGATGCATATCGACGCCCTTCGCCTAAGCCGTTCAGCAGAGGGCAAATCAGGACCGAGTTGCGGGGAGTGTTTAGTATGCGCACCACAACTGATGGGCAATCAGCGTTGACAGCGCAGATTGATCAGGGTTGTCTCGCACTTTTTGACCTTTGGTGCGGAAGAAGGAGTGTTATCAAGCTGGCCTATCTGATGCACGGATGGCCAATGTCCACACCCGCGCCATCCCGGGTCGCAAGCCTGTCATCAAGTCTCCGCGAGCTTATGAGGTCGTATCCAGAAACTTTCGATGTTGAAGATCGCTTCATGGTGGCAGAGGTTGTCCTGATCTGCGAGCGGATTCTCGAACATGGTGCATCAGAACCACAGTCAGTTTACCTAGCGAGTACCACTGACGCTCCGCAACGCGGAAGCACTACGAGGCGTTAACAAAATGAGTTTTGCAGCTGGCGCCAGCAAATGATGCAGCAGGCCAGCTTCAGGAAAGCTTCATGGATGAAATATCGGTCTGGCCATGTCCTTTTCGCCGTCGAAACAACGATTAGGTTGACAGGAACGATCGAGAGTTAACAGCCCCCAGCATCACTTTGTTAAGGTTTCTAAATGACCGACGTGCGGTCGGCCAACTTTCAGAGTTGGCAGGTATCGCAAAGTCCCGCCTCATGAAATGCTAGTTGGTTAGTCCAGAACTGGATGGAAAACGCTGTATGGCGTCAATTAATTTTTATTGATTGCGCCAATTCGCTGTTTCTCAAGGCGATCCAGATATACGCGCACCATCAGCAATCCGGCGAACCCGTACTCCTTGATCGCATCAACAGGTGTCATGCCGCGGAAGGCGCGATTGCACATCTTCATCCAGCCGTACGCCACGTCCCGGTTGCGCGGGAACAGCAGACGAAGGCTCCGGTGAATGCAGAGAAGATGCCCGATACGTTCGTACTCCTCTCGCGTCGTACCGATACGGGCGCCTTCCCGGTAACGGCCCAAGGCAGCCCGGTTTTCCGGCGCCAAGCCAAGCAGGAACGCCTGATCTTCGCCGGACAGATTCCAGTGATCGAACAACGACATGACCATCTGAGCCAAGCGGCTTAGATCAGCGTCAGACGAGTTCTCAGGAATGGAAGAGGCGATCATTTACGTCACATCTGTGAGGGAATCGGCGTCGTCACACCAAGGTCTTTTCAGGCGCGCAACTGCTGAGCCCAAACCACGCCCTCATCCTCCGCGAGAAACTTCAGCCCCCACACTACGTCCCTGCGCGGACAGCAATCGACCAACTCCTGCAGAACATTCAGCCGAATGTTCCTCAGGCTGCCGATGAGGTCTCTCACGTCTTCTATCAGGACCAACTCCAGTGAGACACTGACGTATTCGAGGATTGCGCGTTCCGGAACCGAAACCAGCACCTGTGGATGGCGCCACGCAAGCGGCTTCAACCCGTAGCCTTCGTCCATCCCCGTGTCGAACAGGGAGTGGGAATAGTAGGAACAGGAAAGCCTATCCACCGCCCAGGAAGGAATGCTGCAATAGCCGCGCCCCCATAAATCAATACGGTCGCGGAAACGAAGATGATGCATCATCCGGTGCCACTCTAGCGCCGTTCTTCCCCCTACATGGAGATTTGGGATAAACGCCCGCAAATAGGCAATCGTTCCATCGACGCCCGGCTGGTCGCCGCGAAGCAGATAAGCATCCTCGGACAACCGTCGTAACCATCCCTCTTGCACGAGTTCGCTCACCTGCTGCGCGTCAATTCCAAGTGCCGCGAAGTAGCGCAGACCAAGCGGCTGCGATCGTGGCGCGAAGTCCATCAGGAACTGCACGATTTGAGTGGGGTTCAACATGTTCTTGTTAGCCGATGTACCGAGTCGCGTAGTCGGCGCCGAAAAGCGGCGGTGCGTCGATTCGCGCATGGAGACGGCACGGACAGTCCACTAAAGGGGCGCCCCGCCGCCCGACATCACATAGGCAGATATTCGTACAGAGATATCTGGAAGTTTGGCCGTCTGCGCTTATCCATAAGTTTTTGAGTCAAGACAGGCACGCCGAGTCCGAATCTGCATGCGCCCAAACAAGCACCTTGCTACGCGCCTCAACAGGATCGGGTTGTTGCGGTTCGCAGGCTCGCAAACGACCGTGTTCATCCGCATAGGCAAGATAATCTCGGCCATCTTCAGCGTACGTGTACGACCACACGCTCGAAACAGGAACCAACGTTTCCCATTCGATCGCCAGCAACCGAGGCTTGGCGGCTCCGTACCCCTTGAGAACCGAAACAAGAATTGTTGGATCCGCGACGATGAAGGAATAGCCATCGGGATCGTCGGTTCGCACCTCCGCAGCCCGTATCAGGAACGTCGTGGCTACGTGATTGATGCCGGCGAGGCGCCAACGGTTAAACGGGTCATGTCTGATCCGATAAGGTGTCTCCCACGGAGATTTTGTAAACAGCATCTTTTCGAGAAAAATCAACGGGCTGAAGTCATCGGCGTCACTGCTCAAGCTCAGGGCTTGCGAGATCCGGCCCTGTCGTTCGGGTGACGTATGGCCTGCAATGGGTTGCTTGTTACATTTTGCACATTATCAATTGTAGCGCAATCGTGTGCATCCGACGACAGTGACATCTTCAAATTTACCCATATGACTGATGTCGATTCGTCTTGGCCTGGCACGCGGATTGAGAGCGGCTCGCAGAATGCGCGGCATATCTCAAGACGGTCTTGGCGTCTCCAGCAGGACATATCTAAGTGCACTTGAGCTTGGAAAGCAGACGCCTACGCTAGACAAGCTCGACGAAATCGCGCGAGCCATAGGGGTTCACCCCCTCAGCGTTCTCTACTACGCGTACGCAGTTGACCTGACGCCACAAGAGGTTCATGCGCTGGGACGCGTTGTTCGCGCGGAGATTGCCACGCTAGAGAAATACGACATCGCAGGCGGCTAACGCCGCCCGGTATGGCGGCCCCGGAGATTCCCACACTCCTCACCGTCGTACAGTCAGAGTTCAATTGCTTCTCCGACGATCCCTCAGCTTTCACAGCGATCGTCGAACAGGCCGCTTGCCGTGAAGAATCTGATGTGCTGGTTTTACCCACTCCGTCGATTGCATGTGCCCGTGTTGCTGAAACAGATACTACGTCGTCACGGAATTCGTGCGGCCGGGCGTGTTCCAGGACGTTGCACCGGGTGAGGGGCTACTTTTGGCAAACGACCATTTGCAGACGTTCCAACTGGAGGACGCGCAAATACGAATGGTACCGACCTCTCACCAAGAGGTGCGACTCTGAACCGATCGAACTTCACCGCCCAGCGTCGCACGCTTTCATAAGTGAGGTCGATACCACCCGCGGCCGGCAAGTCATCGACCATACGGAAACTCAGTGAGAAACGGTAGTCCAGCCATTCCGTGTCGCTGATCACATCGGGCAGGAACGGATAGCCTGCATAGGACAGCGGGTCGTTGATGACAGGTGTGTTCTGTTGGATCAGCGGTTTCACGGCCGAATTTATCACCACAGCTACGTCAAGCTGCCCACAAATTGACAATGCCCTCTGTACACGCCGTCACTTTCCAGGGGACGAATCAACGTCCTCGCTCAGTTACGAGTAACCGGGCAGCAAGGAGGCGCTGTTGCCAGCTGGCACGCGGCCGACTTGATGTACCGACACACCAGGGCAGGCGTTACTTCCCGCTGCCAGCGCCCCCGGACCGCCTTACGCTCTCGACAACTGCCGCGACAGGTCGATAACGAGACCTACGATGTTCGGCACGTACTCTGCGGAGATCAAGGCGTTGAGACTCTCGGCCATTTCACATGCACTCTGGGGTTTCTGGCCGATTGGTCCTCTCTTTGTCCTGTGGCCAAACCACAGGACCAGGTACATACCGACACCTCCAGCCGCTGGATTGCGCATATATCGAGGTTCGAGCTGGTCGCGCCAAGCCGACCAGACCTCTGGATGGCTATCCTTCTTGATTTCGACGGGGGAGATCCTGCGCTCGCTCTGGACGATCACGGCGGTTTGCATATCCGCCCGCCGCTCCGCCGCGGAGACACTTTCCTTTTCAAGCTGCACGTGGCGCAACGCGATGCGATCCCGCAGCAACCCTAACAGGATGTCGCGGCAGGTATTCTCATCCTTCGGTTTCTCCCCCCCGTTTCCGTCGTCTTCGTAGAAAAGGTCGAGCCAGTTCGTCTCCTCGAACTGAATCCGGCGTGCGAAATAGATCAGATGGTCGCGCAGGAGCTCTGCCATATCGCGTGAATTCGCGGGCGCTCCGTTTGCAAGCATCAGCGCGACTGCGACCGGCGATGGCGCGACGAACAGAGTGTTGCGGGCGAGCCGCTTCTGCTCAAACAATAACCCGTCAAGGCGAATTTGCCACGCGTCCATAGTGGACAGGCGACGCAGTCGCAGAAGCTCGGCCGCAGCGACAGGAGACGGCGACGCCGACAGCAGATTTAGAAGCCGATCGATGGCACCGCTCAGCTGACTGGAAGATGAACCATTCCACAGTGTCGATGGGGACGAGGGTTGAGTGACTAGCAACGAAATGACTCGCGCGTTGATCGCCGGCTGCCCCCGCAGCATATCGAAAAAGTTGGCTTCCTGTCGCTGCACAGACTCGGCCAGAACAAAAGGGCCTCTCGGACTTGCAAGCACGCCCTGCTCCAGCAGTTGAATCTCTTTCTCGGGCTCAAGGCCAACAAGCGCGACCCGCACAGCTGTCTCTACCTCGAGGCTTAGACCGGTACGTAGAAGCATCGACCTTAACAGCGCCGATTGCGCCTCTGGCGAAAGATGTCTTGCAGCTGCCGGTAGCAAAACGTTTGTAAAAAAGTGGAGCTGCCGCTCATCCGGCGCCGGCGCCATAGCCTCGACCAGTTGGGGCAACAGATGCCGGACGAACTCAGCGGGCGCATCTTTCTCGCGGAGAAAATACAGTGGACCAGTCCTTGGCACCGCGCTCGCCTGAGCTCGCCAGCACCGCGAAACGAGGTTCGCAACCACTACAGGTTGCAACGCTGCGATAGTCAGAAACCAATCGGGTTTGGGGCCAATTGACTCGAGCATGTGAAAGCCGGCCAGACTCTCCACGACTTCCGCGCTCCACGCCAGATAAGCCGACGGGTCATCCTGAATCGCGAGCTCTGCTGCAAGCAGAGCCGCCGAGCTAACGGTGTAGACCTTGCGCGCCGCGAAGAGATGAAGGATATCGTCGATGCGCGGCAAGTCGTTGGATAGCACCAGCTTCAGGCCATCTACTGCCCGTACCGCATCCGACTCCGACACGATGAGAAAATCGCGGACACGCTCAGTGCCCGTGTCGCCCTTAATGTCGTAGAAGAGCCCCCGATAGGCCAGTCCGATGTCCCGCAGCAGACCGGGGTTGCCCTTGCCCTGATAGGCATCCAGTAGTTGGGGCGCAATTCGTAGTTGCCGCTCGGTACGTTCTCCCGCCCTTCTCTTTTCATCATCCCGTTTGCGGTGATATTCGCGCCTTTGATATGAGTCGAGAGCCCATGCGGTCTGCTCGGTTTTCCAGTCGTTCGCTAACGGCCATCGCGAGGTGTTTTCTTCAACCCATTTTTCTAAGGTCTCGAGATCAATGTCGAAATGGCTCGCCATGTTGACAGCAGCATACGTCGCGCTTTGGAGGCAATAGCGTGCGAAGTCCTCTTCGTCGGCATCTGTCGCCTGGGTCAGAAGCCAGGCAAACCAGTCGCGTGGCTTTGGTGCGCGAAAGAAACATTCGTCAACGTTTCCATAGTGGTATCGCCCGTTCCGTGGATCGGCCCGAACTTGCGAGACCGCATCGAGGAATACTGCCCTCAGCACCTCTGGGTGGCGACCAAACCACCCTGCGACCTCCCTGCCAGTGTCAGTTGAGAGCACGGCGCTACCGTACTTGTCCAGACCGATTGCAAGCCAGGTTAGCAAGCGTTTCGAGTCGACGGCGTTGCCATACTCGAGCACCGCCCGGACCAGGACTTTTTCGGCAAGCTCACGGATGCCCTCGTACCGTTGTTGGGGAACGTCCTCGTCATCACGCGCCTCTGGCGTGGAGAGCGAGTCCGCAAAAAAGTCGGCGGCCTCAGGCGTATTTTCGCTGGGTATTCGTCGCATGAAGTGGACAGACCAGAACATCCTGTACAAACCGATCAGCGACGGTTGCTTCGGAGGCCGACAAAACACAAGCGCCGCTGCCGTAGATATGTGATCTGGATAGAGCCGGTCAAGCAATACGCCAATTAGCTCGTCGTAGTTATCGACAATCCGACCTTCAAGAATGTCCTGGCACAGGGTCTTTGCGGCCACCGTGCTAAAGGTGTTGTCCTTCAGCCACGAGCTCAGGGCCCCAATCCTGACCTTGTCCGAATGCGTATCGTCTCGTGCAACGCGCTCCAGCATCTCGCCCAGTTCCGGGAATGGTTCGCCGTAGAGAATCGCATCCAGGATGCAGTCGAGCAATGCCTCATGCCCTGTGTCTCGTGCATCGCTTTGCAGATACTGAGCAAAAATATCCGACATGTCGTGTGTGCCGAGCGCCGCAAACGGGTGCGCCTCCCAGTTCTCGTTACGAAGCCAGGGAAGTCTTGCCCCCTCATTGCGCAAGGCGGTAAGGAGCTTCGCCTTTTCACCAACCGAGAAGGAGTAGACATCCCCGTACAGAACGAGTCCCAGAGGGTCCCGGGCGATCAGCAACTCGCGGTCCTGGCGACACTCCAGAGTCATCCAGGCATAAAGCCCCCGCAGTGGGTCTACAGTCTGGAAATCCGCACCGGATATGACGGCGAGGACGCGCTGAACCGGAAGCCCTTTCTGGCTAACCATGTCGCCAATCGCCTTCCCGGCAAGGTACTCGCCGATCGTCCGGTGGACCGGTCGCCGTAGATCGCCATCGGAAACAAACAGTTTCGAATCGAGGGCCATTAACGCCGTCTGCCGGTCGAGCGAAAACTCCTCGGGGAGCTCATCGATATGGAAGCTGTCCCGCGGAGCGATGCCATCAGTTCCGATGTAGATCGCCGTGCAATTGGCTACCAGCATCACTGCGAAAAGCTTGCCTGCGGTCGATGCAATCTGGTTGTGCGGAGTGTTGCGCCTGGTTGTGCGCATAGCGAGATGGGTTGCATTGTGCTCGCGCGCTAGCATCGCGCACGCGGCCGCGTAGGTTGCACCCCGGCTGTCGGGCCATTTTCCGTCCCTCACGGCATCAACCAGCAGGTTGAGCAGCAAGGGATTGCCGAGAAGTGGAGTAAGACGTCGCCGCTCCGCCTCCTCCAGGAAGGCGCCTGGATTCGCCAGTCGTGCCGGCGTCCATTTTGTCAACAGCTCTGTGATCTCGAACTCGCTCAGCGGTTCGAGCCAAAGCGTCTCGACTGCCCCAGACGGCGACACCCGTACAAGATCTGAAGTACTACCCCGTACCCAGTCGGCTTCACGGCAGGAAAGGCGAAATCTCGGGCAACCCGCACGTTGCAGCGCTGCCCTGACTTCGTCCAGAGACGCGAGTGGCGAAGTAGAATCCGTTCTTCTCTCATCAAGCGCGTCAATAAAGAGCGTCCTGCCCATTGCAGACGACGGCAGACCCAACGTCACGAGGTCGCGAACCGTAATGTAAAGGGTGCCGTCGCCGTCGGCCAGTGCTTCCATCTGGAAGGCCAAGGTTTTTCCAGATCCAGGCTCACCGAGCAGAACGTACGCGTCCAGATTCCTCCAGTCGGACAACAAGCGGGTGCCCGCCAGTTGACTGTCGCCCTTTAGGCTCGCAGCTCGGGGGATATGAAATTCGAGAGGCATTCTGGACCCTCAATATTTTTCGATATTGCAGGATGATAGCTGCCGCAGCGCTGAATCTCCTTCGCCCGACCACACATGTTCGCTTTCGCGGCTAGCATTCGACTTTGTGACAATGTGCGGTGGTTTCCCGCTGCCGTTGCTGCCTGGGTTTTCAACAACGGTCCGCGGATGAGCCAACTGACGTGTGAGACCTTCCCGCCGATACAGCAGCATACGACCGTGCGTGATGGCGACCTATCGCCTGCCGGCAGTGCTTTCCGCGCAAATTGGTGCCCCGGATCTGCGCGAGCGAACGCAGGATCTACATATTTGCCTGCAGCCGGTTGTCCGAAACCTCCTAGAGTCAGTTCCGTACTACGCCTATTTGTTCTCTTTGATCGATGTCGTCGGCAAGCACTGGGTTTGCGTTGCACCAACCGGACGGATCTCGTGGCTTTTTTGTCGTGTGCGTGCGAAACGGTAGCGCGAGGGTAAACTGCCAGACGATCCTGAAGACTACTGCGCGCGCCGGGGGACCGGACGATCGCATCTAACAGTAGTCAATCACCATAAGTGATCGATGGCATCACAAGAACACGGGGACCAGACATGATCTACGAGATTCAACCCTCCGAGGCCCGCGCATGAGCCTTGATCGTATCCAGTTGCTTCGGAACGTGGGGCAATTCGACTCGGTGAATGAGGGGGCCCAACTTCCGCTCAGTCGCCTGGCATTGATTTATGCCGAAAACGGCCGCGGAAAGACCACGCTCGCCTCCATCCTTCGATCGGCAAGCACAGGCGACGCCCAGCTGGTCACCGAGCGCCATCGACTTGGGGCGCAACATCCGCCGCATCTGGTCCTGTCTCCTCAGGTGGGTCCGCCACTAGTCTTTCAGAACGGCGCATGGTCAGCCACGCTGCCCAGTATCGCTGTATTTGATGATCACTTCGTCGCGCTGAACGTCTGCGCAGGCGTTGAGATCGGACCGTCACACCGGCAGAACCTGCACGAGCTGATTCTGGGCGCGCAGGGCGTTGCGCTGAACGCCACCTTACAAGCCCATGTGGGTCGCATCGAGGAGCACAACCGGACCTTACGCGCGCTCAGCGACGCCATACCGGCGCAAGCGCGTGGTGCCACCGCAGTCGATGCGTTTTGCGCTCTGGCCGCAAACGCCGATATCAACGACGCAATCCAGGATGCAGAGCGAAACCTGGCAGCGGCGCAGTCGGCCGATGCCGTGCGACAGGCTGCGCCGTTTTCCGCGTTCAATTTGCCCGCCTTCGATATCCAGGCCATCAGCCCGCTTCTCGCCTTCACGCTGCCTGATCTCGAGGCCGCCGCCGCCGCTGGCGTCCAGGCCCATCTGGCCAGACTCGGACGGGAAGGCGCTACGTGGGTCGGTGATGGAATGCAGAGCGTCGCCGACGCGTCTGCTGGTCTGGACCACGAGATCTGTCCGTTCTGTGCTCAGGACCTGGCCGGTTCGCCGCTGCTGCGCCACTACCAAGCGTATTTCAGTGAGGCATACGACGGGCTAAAGCGCGATGTAACGCAGCAAATCCAGGCGCTGGACGACATTCATGGTGGACTTGCCGCCCTCACCTTTGAACGGTCTGTGCGTGACGCGGAACAGCGTCGCACATTTTGGGGCGCGTTCCTGCAGGCGCCGGAGATCACCTTCGATACCGCCGAATTGACGCGTACCTGGGCAGCGGCACGCCACGCGCTTGCAGAAGTTCTCGCCGCAAAGCAGGCCGCACCTCTGGAGAGCATCGTGCTACCCGAAGCTGCGCTTGCCGCCATCGCAGCCTATGAGGTAGCCAAGGTCGAAATCACCGCCTGTTCGAACTCCCTGCTGGACTGCAACGCCCAGATCGCGCTGGTCAAAGAGCGCGCGGCCACGGCCAACGTGGCAGCGCTGATGTCTGATCTGACAAGGCTTAGAAGCACCCAAGCGCGTCATTCCGCCGCTGTGGCGCCGCACTGCGAGGCGTACCTGACAGAAAAAGCGGCGAAGTCTCAAACCGAAGGCCTCAGAGAGCAGGCGCGCGATGAGCTAAATGACTACCGACGGAACGTCTTCCCGGCTTACCAGGGGGTGATTAACCAGTACCTGGGTCGCTTCAATGCCGGTTTTCGCCTTGACCAGGTCGACTCAGTGAATACCCGAGGGGGTTCGGCGTGCACGTACACGGTGTTGATCAACAACGCAGCGGTACCACAGACGGCCGATGCAGGGCCGGCCTTCCGCAACACGCTCAGCGCCGGCGATCGCAATGCGCTTGCACTGGCGTTCTTCTTTGCGTCACTGGAGCAGGACCAGCAGCTCGCGCACAAGATCGTTGTCATCGATGATCCCATGACGAGCCTCGACGAGCATCGTTCCCTGACCACCGTGCAAGAGTTGCGACGGCTCCTTCCCCGCGTTGCCCAAGTAATCGTGCTTTCACACTCGAAGCCCTTTCTATGCAACTTATGGGAAGGAGCAAGCGCAGCCGATCGCTCGGCTATCAGGCTTGTTCGCGCGGCAGCGGGCTCAACATTCGCCCCTTGGGATGTCCGTCAGGACTGCATCACGGAACATGATCGACGTCACGAGCTCGTGACCGGCTATCTGCAAGCCGCCGATCCGGCTATCGAACGCCAGGTCGCTGCTGCCTTGCGCCCGATTCTCGAGGCGTTTGCGCGCGTTGCCTATCCCGCCACATTTCCGCCTGGTGGGTTACTCGGACCGTTCATTGGTATCTGCGAGCAACGGGTAAATACGCCAGCGCAAATCCTCGGACAGGCCGACATCGCCGAACTTCGTGCGCTACTGGATTACGCCAACCTGTTCCACCACGACAGCAACCCGGCGTGGGCAACACAGGTCATCAACGACCAGGCGCTTGTCAACTTCGCCCAGCGTACGCTGGCGTTTGCCAGACGGTAGGCGAGCCATCAACCTTTGCCGGGAACCTGTG
>Ga0206877_10038_pt1 | contig 43420 bp, 33 predicted proteins | sample Alteio_BWOrgCont_7_FD_152623 | JGI IMG/M metagenome (GOLD analysis project Ga0206877, IMG submission 152623) | Enriched cells from forest soil in Barre Woods Harvard Forest LTER site, Petersham, Massachusetts, United States -... | ecosystem: Environmental > Terrestrial > Soil > Temperate forest >...
ACGAGGAAGTGAGGATGCGAAGACGTGAGCCGTACGAATAGTACGGCGGAACGTTGAGCGACGAAACTGACGAAGTATAGCGACGCGGATCTGAAGTGAAATGGCTGGGGAACTAGGATTCGAACCTAGATAGCCAGAGTCAGAGTCTGGAGTCCTACCATTGGACGATTCCCCAATTTGTAAAACCTACATTTACCACAAAACCGAATCAGATGAAATCAAAGACTCTCGACTTTTCTCAAACGCGCTTCTACAACGTCCCACGGGAAGATCGTCAATAATTCAAATAACCCAGCGCTCACAAGGCGCCCTGTGACCACGAGCCGGATCGGCTGTGCCAGGTCACCCAATTTGATGCCGTGCTGTTCACCGATTTGCCGCAGGAACGCATCTATATCTTGGTGAGTCATGCCGATGTCACCGAGAGATGGAACATTGCCCCAAGCAGAGTCAGGCCCGCTCCTTTGTACTGGCGCAGCACCTTCGATCTTTTTCCCCAAAGCTTCAACGATGTGTTTCACAGCGGCTTTTGAGGCTATTTTAAGATTTGCGTCTTTTTCCCACTTCAGGCCTGTTATCACGACCTCAACCGCGCCGGGGGTACACAGAGGCACTAGCTGTTCTGCCATTTCTTTCAATAATTTAACTTTAGGCTGAATTAGCTTCACCATTTCAACGCCTATTTTTGTTTTTGCTCTTGCCAAAGCGGGTTGAGAAAAGTGATGTGAATAATCATCAGTTACAATTTGCAAAAGTCTTTCGGGATTTGCCAGGCGAATTTGAGCCCCATTGAGCCAAAGCAGTTTTTCCACATTGAATACAGCAGAACTTTTTTGAACATGATCAAATGAAAAATATTGAATCATTTCGTCCATGGTGAAAACTTCTTGATCGCCATGACTCCAACCCAGGCGAGCTAAAAAGTTCAGCAAAGCCTCGGGCAAATAACCTTCTTCTCGGTAAGCGTTGGCGGACACTGCCCCGTGCCTTTTAGATAATTTCTTTTTATCCGGTCCCAAAATCATGGGTAAATGAGCAAAAATCGGTATGGGATAATTGAAAAACTGATAGAGGTGGAGTTGCTTGGGGGTATTATTAATATGATCATCCCCTCGCAAAATATGGGTCATTCGAGATTCAACATCATCTACCACAACGGAGAGATTATAGGTAGGCGCTCCGTTCGATCGAATCAAAACGAAATCATCCAAATCTACATTTTCAAATCGAATGTCCCCGCGAATCATGTCATGAAACTGAACATGTCCATCCAAAGGCAATTTCGCACGAATGACATATGGCATACCCGCTGGAGTATCTTTTCTTTCTCGGCAGCGGCGGTCGTACTGAGGTTTGCGGCCTTCCTTCATCGCAACTTCACGCATGCTTTCTACTTCTGATTCCGTACAGTAACAACGATACGCATGGCCTAGACTGACGAGCTCTTCTGCTTTCTGGCGATAAACATCGAGGCGCTTGCTTTGAAAAATGGGCTCTTCATCCCAATTCAGTCCAAGCCACTTGAGCGATGCAAGAAAATCCTCAGTAAAGCGGGCTTCTGATCGTTCCAAATCCGTATCTTCAATTCTCAGTAGAAATTGCCCCTTTTTTTGACGTGCATAAAGCCAATTGAAAAGGGCGGCCCTAACACCACCGATATGGAGAAATCCGGTCGGCGATGGGGCAAAACGTACTCGAACTGGACGATCAACTGAATTATGGTCTGACATAGAACTTCTGTTTATATATGAACTTAAGATTGTAACAAGCGTTTACTGTGTCAAATTTTTTGTTGCCGTATTCGATTTTGAGTCTACTGGCTTGTCCCAGGTTGAAGCAGAGACTGGGTTTTCCAGGCGGTGGGCTTCTAAATAACAAATGATTGATCGCCGATCTCGCTCAGTCAGCTTAAAAGATGCCGTTCCAGTTGGATGACCCAAAGCTGCTTTTGTCAGCTGAGGGAGAGATCGCTCGACCCTATGGCAACTCACACAGTTTTGAATAAATAACTTCTCTCCGCGGATCGCAGATGGATTTGTCCTACGCTTTAGAAAGAAAGAGCTAAAACGATCATGATAGTTGGTCAGTTCGAATTGAGTGATGTCGGACATATAAAAACTCTCTATCGGCAGATCCTCGCGTAAAATCTTAGGCTTAGAATTCCACGGAACGACTGAGTGGATTTTGCTCAGATCGCTCAGTAAATCTCCTTGAAATGCGAGCATCAAAGGGTATTTCGAAATCATTGCCCGAGGAATAAATGCACTCTGCCCAGCACGATTCTTCAAAACAATGAGATCAATTTGGGCGCGACTCTCGTTGGGGAGGCTCTCAAGCACGGAATCCAGGAGTGAGGACATCAGAACTCCCTCCCATTTAACCGTTTTTCCGGACGCAAGATCTCGCTCCCGACTCATCACTCGCTTAAGTTGCAAGAGTTTGGAATTGTTCCAATTTTTTAGGTTCTGATGAATTCCGGCAGCCGTCCATAGCACCGCTAATGAAGGGGCAGTACTGCTATCGGAGGCGCTCGCAATACTCGGGATGAATCCAGCCAACATGATAAAAACTAAGAAGCTCATAAGATCAATTTATATCCAGCCCCCCGAAAAGTATATTGGCTTCAAGGGGGTTTTGTGCTAATAAATTTTCACATAACTCAGGTCACACATTAAAAGAGTGGGCCACGATAGCCATAAAGATAGCCATCAGGAGTCTAACACCCTAGGTACAAAGATGATACAAGATGTTAAGGTGTTAAAATGTAAGGAATTTCATAATTTATTTTATAGGGAACCGGATGAATCAAGTGATAGCCACAAATCAAGCTTACGATCAACTCATACAGTTGATCTCCCCTTGGATTGCCCCGCTTGGCTATCAGGTGATCTATCTTGAGATCCAGTCCCAGCGCCAAAAGGTTTTAAGGATTTACATCGACCACCTAGACGGCTCATCCTCCGAAGGCGTCAGCCAAAGCATAGGCCAAGCCATTGGAATAGAGGATTGTGTAAAGGTTTCACGGCTCTTAGACGAACAATTAGATCAAATCCCGGAAGTCCAGACGTACTTACCAGGAGCTTATGAGCTAGAAGTATCATCCCCTGGCGTTGATCGCCCCCTTCGAACAAATCAAGATTTTCAAAGATTCGCGGGTCAGGAAGTACGTGTTCATCTTTATCGCCCTTTGACAGGTGATGAGATTGAAAACCCTGACTATCAAGAAAAGAACCCTAAACAAAAAAATTTCTTAGGCACTTTGGTTGGTCTTCAGAATAGCAAAGTTGTGTTATTAGTCGATTCCGTCAACTCTAAAGACAAGGCCGCCAAAACCAAGAAACCGGGCAAAGCGGAAAAAACCGCCGAGCTCACTACAAACAGCGTGGAAGGATTACGAGTAGCTATTCCCCTTCCCCTCATATCCAAAGCTAACCTCGAACCTCATTTTGACTTCGAGGGAGCAACGAAAGAGAGTCATGAGTTATGAATCCATCCGAACTCAGCAGAGTCATCGAAGCAGTCGGGAAAGATCGAGGCATTAAGAAAGAGATTATCATTAGCGCTCTTGAGCAGGCTGTTTTAATGGCAGCCCAAAAGAAATTTGGCCCAACCGCTATCCTCGAAGCTCACTATAACAATGAGACTGGCGAAATTGACCTCTTTCAATTCAAAAAAGTAGTCGAAAGCGAACCTGAAATGCTCGATGAGGCCGAAGAAATCGAACTCAACGATGCTCTTAAGCTGGATTCTGAAGCTGTAGTCGGAGATGAGCTTGGAATCAAAGTCGAAGGTACAGGCTTTGGTAGAATTGACGCCCAGACTGCAAAACAGGTCATTTTTCAAAAAGTTCGCGATGCTGAACGCGAAATTATATATAATGAATACATTCACCGAAAAGGTGAAATTATCACCGGAATTGCACGAAGAATCGAACGTGGCAATTTAGTGATTGATTTAGGCAAGACCGACGCCCTTCTGCCACGTACAGAGATTATTCCTGGCGAGCAGTTTAAGCCAGGCGATCGAGTTCAAGCTTATCTCTCGGATGTCACTCTGACGACCCGAGGACCTCAGCTTTATTTGACTCGTACCTCGCCAAAATATCTGAGCAAACTTTTTGAAGTGGAAGTGCCAGAGATTCGTGAAGGAATTGTAGAAATTAAGCTCTGTTCTCGTGAACCAGGTGCCCGCTCAAAAATTGCTGTCACCTCTAAGGATCGCGATGTAGACCCTGTAGGTGCCTGTGTAGGCATGAAGGGGATCCGCGTGCAGAACGTCATCCAAGAACTCAAGGGTGAAAAAATTGATATTATTCCATGGTCTGACAACCCAGTGATCTTTGTCAGATCTGCTTTGGCCCCTGCCGAAATCTCTTCCGTTAGAATGGATGAACGCAATCGAACCATGGAAATCATGGTTGAAGACGATCAGCTTTCATTGGCAATTGGACGAAAAGGACAGAACGTTCGTCTGGCCGCACAACTCACGGGCTGGAGATTGGACATTATATCTAAGTCTAAGCTTCAAAAGAGAACAGGTGAAGCCATCTTCAACTTACAACACATTGAAGGTGTGAATGAAACAATGGCTCAAGCGATTTACCAGGCAGGCTTCCTAAACGTACGACAAGTGGCAGAAGCTGGACTAGAAGGTTTACAGAAGATTCCGGGCTATGATTCTTCTGAATTGGCCACTACTTTGAAAGAACGAGCTGCCGCGGTAGTTGAAAAAGCAGGAGATATGCTCTCTGTTGGAGCACCTAAAGACGACGGTAAAGGCACTTTTACGGCACAACCTGTTCCGATTAAGGATGCAAAAGCTCTTGCCGAAGAACGCCTACGTGAAATGATGCGACAAGCTGGGTCATCTTCAGATCAAGCAAACGATAATAAAGGGAAGTCGGATGCCTGAATTGGGATGGATCGAGGGAGAAAAGCGAATGTCTGAGCAGGAAATGGTTAAAGTTTATGAACTTGCCAAAGAGTTAGGAATCGACTCCATCTCTTTGCTTGATAAACTAAAAGGCCTAAAAATTAATGTGAAAAATCATATGAGCGAACTTCGATCTGATGAAGTTCAACTTGCTCGTAGTTCACTTCGTAAAGGCTCTGAATCAGATAAATCGGTAAAAAAAGTCGCTACTAAGACGCGGAAGAAGAGTGAGACAGCTGGGTTAACTACCCATGCTACTCAAGAAGCAGTTTCGGCGGAAAAGCGAGCTTCGTCTCCGATTATTCGAAGACGCGTTAAAGCGGAGGGCGGAGTCGAAGGCCCCGCTCACACAAGTTCTGCTGCCAGAGCTGGGCACACTGTTGTACATGCCGCGGAAGCCGCTTCTCATTCCCACGCAATGGAGTCTGAAAGCGTCGAATACAGCGAAGCAAATGCAATCACTTCGCCCCCTCAAATGGAGGAATCCGCTCCAGATACAACTTCTGCTATCGAAGAACCAATAAAGGATGTAACACCGTCAACTGAAGCTATGGCACCAACTCATACACAGTCTTCTTTTTCCAGTCCTGAGCCCACTCACTCGATCTCAATTGAGTCTCATGAACTTTCTATTGAACCAGAGCCTAAGAAAAATGCATCTGTTTCGCCTGTCTCACCCGTGTCATCCACAGCACCGATATCAAATGAAACCAGGTTTGAAACTCCCGGCCCTGCCATCATAGTGACGCCTGTAAAACCAGTTCGTCCGCCCGTAGTACTCACTCCTAGGCCAGTAGCACCCAGACGAAGTATTTTGAAAATTGTTGAAGCTACACCGCCTCCTCAAAGACCCATCATTAAGCCAGCGCCATCTCCGGTCACACCGGCGAAGCCTGCAATGAAGGGTACGACCACCACACAGGATAAAGATGGTTTCCGCATCATCAAAATGACCAAGGAAAACTTGGATCAAATGGTGGAAGAAGAAGCCGCTAAGAAACGTGGAAGTGGACGAGAGCTAGACCTGCGCCCAGAAGATATTCGGTTCGCAGACTACCGGAAAAAAGAACTTGTATTTCTTCCTAAGAAAAAGAAAATTCCAGTAGGAAAAGAGATCAAGCAAACTCAAAAGACAGTCGCAAAAGCTCAAAAGCGTGTCGTAGATTTTAAAGATTCTATCACCGTTCAAGACTTGGCAAATCAACTCAGCGTGAAAGCGACAGATGTGATTCGCAAGCTCATTGGTATGGGACAGATGGCAACGATCAATCAATCGTTGGATTTTGACACGACCTGCCTTGTAGCTGCTGAGTACCAATATGAAGTCAGGAATGTGACTTTCAACGAAACAGAAGTGCTTGGCAAAACGAACGACAACCCAGAACAGCTTAAGCCAAGACCCCCTGTTGTCACTATCATGGGGCATGTTGACCATGGTAAGACCACACTTCTGGATTCGATCCGTGAAGCGAATGTTGCAGCAGGTGAAGCTGGCGGAATTACTCAGCACATCGGTGCTTATACCGTCGAGAAGAATGGAAAACTCATTACCTTCATCGACACTCCTGGCCATGAAGCATTTACGGTCATGAGAGCACGCGGAGCGAATGTCACTGATATCGTGATTTTGGTGGTTTCTGCTGATGACGGCGTGATGCCTCAGACCCGAGAAGCCTTGAGCCATGCTCAAGCTGCTAAGGTCCCAATCATTGTTGCCATCAACAAAATCGATAAGCCTGGCGCCAATCCAGAGAAGATCAAGCAAGCTCTTGCTGAATTGAACCTTCTTGCTGAAGATTGGGGCGGTGAAACGATTTTCGTCCCAGTTTCTGCACTCAAGAAGACGAATCTAGATAAACTCCTTGAATCCATTCTACTCCAAGCTGAGATTTTGGATCTTAAAGCAAATCCTGATGTGCGTGCGAGCGGAACCGTTCTCGAAGCACGTCTTGAAAAAGGTCGCGGCGCTGTTGTGAGCGTGCTCATTAACCGCGGTACTTTGAATGTAGGAGATCCTTTAGTCGCTGGCTGCTTTGGCGGAAAAGTCAAAGCGATGACTGATTACAAAGGTAAGACTGTGAAAACAGCGAGTCCTGGAACTGCAGTCGAAATTCTTGGTTTTGAAGGCGTACCCAATGCTGGAGAATCCTTTAATGTGGCTGAAAGCGATGCAGACGCCCGTTCGATCGTTGAAAACCGAGTCGATAAGAATCGTGCAAAAACTCCTGGATCCCAGGGTAAACTCAGTCTTGAAGACCTTTTTGCAAAGATTCAAACTGGCGATGTGAAAGAATTGAACGTCATTCTCAAAGCAGATGCCTTTGGATCCGTTGAAGCAATTCGAGACAGTCTTGTGAAGCTTTCGACAGAAAAAGTTAAAGTAAAACCCATTTTGGCAGCTCCTGGTGGAATTACTGAAAGTGACGTGCTTCTAGCTAGCGCTTCCAATGCAATTATTATTGGCTTCAATATTAGACCAGAAACCAAAGCTCGACAGCTTGCGGAGTCTGAACATATTGAAGTGAAGTGTTACAACATTATCTATGAACTCTTAGATGATGTGAAAAAGGCAATGGCAGGTCTTCTGGATAAGAAAAAGGTCGAGAAATTTCTCGGACGCGCAGAAGTTCGCCAGATCTTTTCTGTTCCCAAGATTGGTACTATTGCTGGTTCCTCCGTCATTGATGGTAAGATTGCACGTGGCGCCAATGTTCGATTGCTTCGAGATAGCCGCGTGATTTTCGAAGGCAAGATGTCATCTCTCAGACGTTTCAAGGATGACGCAAAAGAAGTCGCAACTGGGTTCGAATGCGGTATTGGAATTGAAAACTATAATGATCTTAAGCCAGGTGATATTATCGAGGCGTTCCAGATTGAACTCGTAACGCCTGAACTCACTGGCTAAAGAGCCACTGACTCAAGAGAACATACCGCGCTACGTATTGCTGTATTGCTCTTATGTATTAAGGACTGAGAATGCAACCGACCCGAAGAATGAGACTTCAAGCTGTGATTCAAGAGGAACTTTCACAACTTGTTCCAAGAGAAGTGAAAGATCCCAGAGTACCGTCTGTTACCTTTACTGCTGTAGAGGTCACTCAAGATGGAAGTCAGGCTACCATTTTTGTAACCATCTTGGGCGGCGCCCAGGGTGGCCATGACGGTGCCCCTCCTCTTTCCGAAAAAGGTGCGAAGCTCAGAATGCAAGATTGCCTCGATGGCCTTGCATCGGCTTCAGGGTTTATGAGACGTCACTTGGCTCGAGTTCTGAATGTACGCCATATTCCCACCCTCGTTTTCCGAGAAGATCGAGGCTTTGAGAATGCAATTCGCGTACAAGAATTGCTCAGCAAAATCTCCCAAACCGACAAGCCATGAATGGTCCGATGAACGCTCTAGTGAATGGCGCGATGGACAGTGCAGTACACGGTGCTTTACTCGTCAATAAACACGATGGTGTAACCTCCTTCGGTATCATCGAGCTTCTACAACGTGAATGGATGGAGAGGCACGGCTGTAAAAAGCGCGACGCTCCTAAATTAGGACATGGTGGAACGCTAGATCCGTTTGCTACAGGGCTTTTGATTGTGCTGGTTGGCCGAGCTGTTAAACTGGCGCAATATTTCCTTGGCGCGACAAAGGGCTATGAGGGCGTGATTCGTTTCGGCGAAACTTCGGTCGCAGGAGATCCTACGGGACTCATCTCAGAAAAATCGGACTGCATCCCCGAATCTCTCTCTGTATTACAAGATATGGCAACTCGCTTCAAAGCCCAGCCCTATCTCCAAACTCCCCCTATGCACTCCGCAAAGAAGAAAAACGGGAAACCGCTCTATGAACTCGCCCGAGCCGGTATCGAAATCGAACGCGAACCCAAGCTCTGCCATTTGTATCAATTTGACGTTCTATCATACGAACACGCCCGGGCAGGATTCCGACTGAAATGCAGCTCTGGAACCTACGTCCGGACACTTGCACAGGATTACGCGCGGCTCCTAGGTTCTGTTGCTCTTCTCGAGTCTCTCCACAGGACCTCCTCTGGAATATTCCGTGTGGAAAAAGCCCGTACCGTCCAAGAGATCTGCGAAGCAGGCGCATCAGGCAAGAAATGGGATCAGCTCGACTGCTGGATACCCTTTGACAAACTTTTAAATGGCTACAGCCGCGCCGAGGCGACCGAAAGCGAACGCCTCTCCCTCACCCAGGGCCAACAAGCCGTATTATTCGATATTCTAAAACGCACTCAACCCCCTGAACACTCTGGCGAAGAGACTCAAGACTGCGTTGCCATCTATAGCGCCCAATCCCTGATCGCGATCGCAAGGAGAGAAGAAGGGGCGTGGGGTCTGGATCGGGTGTTTACGTAGAATTAGGTCTTGTTTTTCGGATGGCAAAGTTTACCTAAATAAAGCGCATAAGTAGTATGCATTTCTTTGCCGAATTCTGCACTGTACCATTTTTAGCGTCGAGTTGAAATCCCCGCCAAAAATTCAATCGAAACCTTAAAACTTTCGGAAATTTGCTTCAAAGTCCCAAGTTGAGGCTTATTAGTGATTTACCGATCAGTCATTTCGGGGCAAGATCACATATGCCACATGAACTATAAATATATTATCGGATTCCTCGGTTCCCTATTTTTCATTACTAGTCGCGTCACGCCGTGTGCTGAAAACAAACCCCATTCAAACAAAAATACAAAGACCCCTTCGGCCTCAGTAGCATCCGTTGATTGCAATGCATGCTTTCCAATTGAAACTCTGCCGGCACGTCTCAGAACAAAAGCAATCACGGGGCTGACCATTCTTTTTGATTCGGAGGCACTTTATACAGCCGTGGGCGGCGTGAAACCGCTGTCGCAAGAGTATGATAGTCTTATTTTTCGGCAGAAATTAAAATACACAGAAAATGACGTGAAGGATTTCGAAGCAATTGTAAATACCTGGCATTGTACGGACTTGCTGAAAGCTCAACTACATAGGCATCGACGAGGAATTCAAGCAGGAGCAGTAGTGAGCAGCATTCTATTTTTCAGAAGTGATTTAGTAGCCAGCGTACTTAAAATGCCTTCGAATTTATCAACTGACTTTGAATCAACATACAACTACCTGGAATATCAGGTGTTTGGTGGTCCAAAAAGATTGCAAGCCCTCCGACTGTACGGAGAACTTTTTGGATATCCGAAATACGCAATAGACTTTTTTGTCGACGCAGAAAAATCTAAAACCTTTGTGGAAAAGGATTTTTTTGCCATTCCAAGCTTCGGTGCAGACCGGTTTTTATGGACAGTCCCAAAGAAGCACAAAAAAAACGCGGAGGACATCCTCCTGGAGAGCCGAACAGGCCCAATCCTGGAGTATTATAAAAGACTCCGGAGGTCTCTGGCTGAGTCTAATCTGGTTAAGTCTAGTCCGGTTGTGCCTAATTCCGCTAAGTCTAATCCTGCGATCAATCCTGCCATGTCTGATCCAGCTATGTCTAATTCCGCTAAATCTAATCCTGCGATCAATCCTGCCACGTCTGATCCCACTAAGTCTAGTCCTGGTAAGTCTAATCCCGAGAACTTTTTAACCCTCATACGGTCCTGGTATAGTAATGGGAATAATCAGTGTTCGCCCATTTTTGCTGAGCAGAAAATTAGATAACCTTTTTATTTTCCCTTATTCAAATACTCCTTCATTCGCTCAGCCCCGAAATCCACAATTGCAGCCTTCAAATTACATTCTTGACAGAATATCATTTTCTCTAACTTTGCCCCGCCCTTCGCAAACGGAACTAAATGTTGTCGCTGCATTCTCGTTCGCTTCCCGCATATTTTCCCAGTCTGCGGATCCACCCTTTGGCAAGATCCATTACTCTGCAGCCAAAGTTCATGATTCTCTTCTGCTGGAATATAGCGGCTGGGCTTTTCCCCCGAACGTTCCTTGTTTTTCTCCACTAACTCTTCCTGAGATTCTGAACCTTCTCGGCTGGTTCCATTTGCCCTTTCTAGGTTCTGCGCAGAACTACTTTCAGCAACTTTCACACTCGCGCTCTCATTTTGGCCGTCATTGTGCCTCGCAACCAACGTCTCACTCGCCTTCCCTTCCGCTGACTCACACCACGATTCATTCAACCTTCCACTTCCGTTCTCAAGCACCCCTTTTCTTGCCCTTTCATTCTCTCCCTCACTCTTATTCATTTCCGCAGCCTCACTCCCAGCTTGACTCGCTCCCTCATGCATTCTTTCCCGTGCTTCCCTGTCGCTATTCCCCTTTTCCTTTTCCTTCTCCTTTCGCACTTGAGCCCGTTTTGCCTTCTCCAAAGGATCAAGCTTCTGAAGCGCAATGGCACAAACTTTTTTCAACAATTCAAGATAAGATCCTTGGCAGCTCTGATGTGAAGTCACTTCCTTCAATCGATCTAGCATAGCAACCAATTCATCATCTGCGACCAGTGATATTTTCTTAAACCCATGTGAAAGGGCTACTTCCTTTTCCACCAATCGTGGCCTCTCGGGCGACTCCCCAAGAAGCGTCGGACCTATGTTTGCGATCACCGACTCGGCCTCCCGGGTGCTCTTACCTATAATTTGTTCAAACATTTTTCGCTTAGTCTCGACATCTATTTTTCCATCTGGCGGAAACAATACTTGCTCTACCTGCACTTCCGCTTTGTCAACGGGACTGACTACTTCTCCAATTTCTTTGCTAATGCCGGGCCCAAGTTTGTTATCTAACGCGCTATTTCGCTTTCCATTTTGCTCTGGGCTTCGTACGTCGTTTCGCACGTCGTTTTGATCTTCGTTTTGCCCTTGGCTTTGGACATCATTTCGTACGTTTTGCGCTGGGATTCGTGTATCGTTCTGTCCTTTGCCTTGCACCTCACTCTCTTTCAGCTTGTCATCCCCACTCTTTTTCCCACTCTTTTTAATTTCTTTATTCCGTTTCTTCTCAGCACTATTGATAAAGGACTGCACCTTTGCAATTGAACTCAGCGACAAGCTTCCGTCTCGAATTGCATCTTGAAGGTCGGGATGTTCTTGTAAGGCAAACATCGTCTGCACACGCAAATAAGCAGATCCTTTCGGTAGCTTAAGCTTTTCATGTACATATGAAAATAAGCTAGGATAGTGCTCTTCAATGTGAAGACCTCTCCGAGAGACCTCCATGAGATCCAGCAAAAACGCGATCGATATTTCAGTCTCAAATTTCGATAATCTCAAAATTCTACAGGACAAATCCTTATCACTCAGCGCTCTTGCAGGTTGAATTTCTAATGTCACTGGTGTTTCAAAACTCAGCTTTAACATGGAGCATGTATATCACAAATTATTGCGCACGAAACAACAGATAGAAATTTTTTTCTAATTTACACTTTTAAAGTTTATTAAAACTTTTAGTTCTGCGCAGAACCAAAAGCCCACTCATCAAAAGAAGGGAAGCAGCCTTAGAAAAAAATTCTTACCTTTCCTTCCAAAGCGTAAATATCGACAATTGCATTAGAGCCGTGCCGTCAATGAATCATGTCAAACACATGAATGCGTCAATGCATGAAATTTGCTTTCATAGAATTGAAACAATCATAAACCAGGAGAACAATCATGGCTTTGGCTGAAAGAGTGCAGAATATCATTGAAGGTCCTAAACCCGTTGAAGGAAGGTTGACAGCAGCAATTGAAAATCAAACATCGAAAGTACCTTCGGGCGTCTATTTCAACTTAGCGATGGCATCAATTGCTACCTCCCTTACAATTGCTGCGACCACAAGGAAAGTAGAATGGGCCAATTTCGTCGGGCATTGGGCTTCAGCGTTTATGCTCATAGGTATCTACAATAAATTAGTAAAGCAGCAAAATAGAGCAGATCGCTAAGGGTTGTTAGATCAGTAGAGTTTTTACATAAGAACGGCGGTAGATTAATAAACTAAAACATTATGAAAACTAGGATCCTAGTCCAATGTTGATTTCCGCACTTTCTGAAGATCCATCTTATAATCCAATTTGTAGAACATGCTACTACGAGGAACGCCCAAACTGAGCTATCGATGAGAATGACCGTGGGCTTTCCTCATTTTAGCGAGATTCCCATCAAAAAATTTCAGTTCCTAACATATCAGCCATAGATATCCTTCTTGCTCTTGCCGGAAAAAGACCGTAGTTCCAGCTCCCCACCTAAAACGACCGTAGTTCCAGCTCCCCACTGACACACTCAAGGTATCGCAATTGACACACTCAAGATATTGACAATCGCAAAGGTCTTACCGCCGTGTCAAACAAGACCCTTAAATAAAAACTCTCAATAACAATATGATTTAACTGTCATTTAATAAATGACTCAGCTGGTCTAACTCTTGCTTTATTAGTAATTAAATAGAGGCGATTAGCTTTATGAATAGCTTAAAAAGGTCAGTTTTAGTTTTAACATCGATTATTATTTTAAACACATTCTCACCTTCGGCGTACGCAGTGGGCGGAGATACTCCGGGCTTAATTTCGCAAGCAAGCTCTTCAACATCAACTACTCAGACCACGGACATCAATAGCGGTGAACTCTCTCCGAGCGATGCGGCCAAAGTAGTTCAAAGCACACAAGAAATGAACGATCTCAACTCGTCCAATTACGTATCCTCTGCATGTAACTACGTAGGCTCTATGCTTTATCGAAACGCTATTCCTATCGCTTGTGCAGCAGCTACTGCAGGACTTCTTCAAGTGGCCAGAAATTGCAAAGATCCCATGACCCAAAAGTTTCTTTTAGTCAGCGGCGTAGCGGCCGTTCGTCAAATTCACCACGCATTAGGCGGTGACCATAAAGTAACAGAAGCAATTCAAGATGCCGCTTCATACGTCTTTGGCAGTGAACAGCTTCCAGCTATCGTGGCAAATAAAATTGAGCTTAGAAAGCAGTTCTCAACCCTAAAAGAAGAATTTGAGAAGATCAAAAGTAATCCGCTCGTTCCTTCGACAAATAAACAAGCGGTTGAAAGAATAATTAAAGACCTCAATGAAAGATTTAACAATCCGAATAACTATGGAAATCAACTGAGTGGCCCCAACTCAAACGAATCTTTGATAGCCCTTGGCCTAAAAATTTGCCGTTTGCCATCCACCATTCAACCTTTTAGTGCGGATCAAGTAGATCCCGTTACTGGAAAAACCAGAAAGCAGCTGGGGATTGAATTGATGAATCGGTACGAAGGGGAAGCAAAGAATGTCATTGAACAATTGCTCGAAACGATGGTACGCATCTCCAGAGGACAAGGTGAACTAAACAATGACCGTGAACTTTTCTTTCTCCTCGGCGCCCCTGGTACCGGAAAGACAGAACTCATTCGGGATTTAGCGAGGGCATCTGGATATCATCTATGCGAAGCAAAATTAGAGCAAAATGATATTCGTGCCGGTCGAAGTGAGATTGATCGATGCTTGTCACAGGCACCACATTTGACCTCGATCTTGTTTTTAGATGAGGCGGATGTAGCTCTCAATCTACCAACTGGGAATAAACGGAGTCCTTTCTTAAACAGCCTCATTCAGGACATTTTAAGCGCCAAAGAAACAACGTTTGTTTCCGACCAATTGAGTGCGCACATGAGAGCTTTAGGACCTGACGTTCCTGAAGTCAAACATAATACTTCCAAGGTGATAGTGGTACTCGCCGGCAACAAACTAGTCAATGATCCGACCGGTGCATTCCAAAGGCGGATAGCCACAATTCAAATGCCTAAATTTTCGAAAACTAAAAGAACCGAAATTGCTGATAAAATGTTTAACTACTATTTAAATGGATTCCAACCATTAGTATCTCTCATAGAAAAATCCGATAAGGAATTACTCAATTCAATTATCGAAGAAGATGATAAAAAGAATGATGGAGTCGGGATTTTAGAAATGGTGATCAAGGATTACGTTAGGTACCTTTCTAGGGTTCACCAGCCTACTCCTTTCACTCGATCGACGCAGGAACCTTTCGATATCCTGGCGACATTTAGGCGGTACGAGCCCACTCCGAAGGCCAATTCAATTGAGGGATCAAGTGAAAGAAATTCTCCGTTGAGCTCTAACTTGAGTAATGGCCAAGGTCATGGTGAAGGCCATGACGACGACCGTGACGACGATGATTCCGTATTTTAGTCCAATTGAAAGTTCAAAGACTGAATCAAAACCCGTTGATAAATGCCTTTTCAGTGGGTTTTTTTGACCACTCCGCGATGAAAATGCTAGGATTCAGCCCCAATGTCGCCCTTAAAATTATCTGAGAATCCTTCGTGTAATCCACTTTGTAGCGCCTGCCACTACAAGGACCTAGAATATTCAATTCAGCTAGACAGAAAACAGAAATGGGCTGAGAAGCAGCTGGGACGCTGGGGGGACTGCTTACAGAAAATTCGAGCGGCACCTGAGGCCGAGCGCCTGGCTTATCGTTCAAAAAGCTGGATGAAGTGTGAGTTCACGCAAAACTCCGTCTCTTTTGGAATGCATCGAAGTAAGCGAGTGCCCAATGGAAGCGTGAGAGTGCCTAGAAGCGTGAGAGTGCCTAGTGGAAGCGTGCGCGCGCCAAATCAAGGGGTGCCAGTATCTGACGACGGCGTGCGAGCGCCGCGGGTGTCTGTTAAGTGGGAAAAGGAGTTTATCTCCTGGGACACTTGTCCCCTCCATATAAAGCCGATTCAACAAATTATTAAAAATCTTCGTCTTTTATATTCCTCAAATTCTCAGCGATTCCTTCAATCAACGCCCGAACCCAAGCACTCGCTGCCTCAAGAGTTGAAAACGATTAGCCAAGGCGACGATCCTTCCTCGGCCTGGGTCGGAATTTGGCTTGGGAGCCCCCACCTAGTCATCGTCTCTAACGAATGGCGCCCGCAAGCAGCTCTTCACTCAGATCCACAACTAGGTCCTGAAATCGACCCTCAATTCAAGCTATTTAAAAGCTTGAACTGGAACAAGATCCTGGTGCCCCCGTTTGATCGCGTTTGGTATCATTGCAACCCCCAAGTCGGACGAAAGATCTTTGGGCATCACCCGATACTTCCTGTTTACGGGCCGCCAAATTCGGAAACAAAATCCGATGCAGTACCCAATCAACTACCCGATGCAGTATCCGCGCAAATACCCAAAGCAGAATCCGGCGCGAATTCCAAGACAAAGGCCGTAGACCCCGTTCATCCGATTCGAGCCTTCCGGCAGATTGCTCAAACCCTACTCACGGAAGCCCGCCAGAAAGCGATCCAAGCGTTACTCGAGCCACAGCCTTCGATGGTGCTTGATTTATATTGTGGGACCGGGGACCTGTCCCTTCTTTTACCCCCGCACATCAGTTGGATTGGAATTGAACTCTCGAAGCACGCAGCTGAGTTTGCCAATACATTAAGAATATCGAGACTTTCGTCAAATACAGGAAATACAGAAAACGCAGGAAACAGAGCGAACTCTTGCCCTCTACAAGAACAGGACACTCAAGCCGGCGCCCCAGACTACAATCCGGGCTTGCTTCATCAAGCATTTGTTGGCGCTGTCGAGCATCGCTTACGAGATCACAGAGTGCTAGCAATGATACCTGATTCCTATACCTTGTATTTAAACCCACCCCGCTCCGGACTAACTGACGAAGCTCGGGAAAGCTTGATGGCATTGATACGCGAAAAGCCACCCGCCTCTCTAGTGTATTTATCCTGTAGCGCCTCGAGCCTTTCTAGGGACCTAACCGTCTTTGAAGAATTAGGATACCGAGTGAAGTTTTTGCAGCCTTACGACTTTTTTCCTCAGACGGAGCATTTTGAGACTTTAGCTATTATGAAAACTCATAGTTAACCTTATTAGCAGTAGCAATGGAGCTACTCACAAGATCGGCAAACGCATAACGGCTTATTCCAGTTCTGCGCAGAACTAAAATAAGACCCCCGCCGGGACTGATTTTCGTTCGTTTTCGTTTAAGACTTAATTTCTGGCTATATTCTTGCAAAATTGGTGTTTGTCAAAAGTTTTACATGGTAGTATGAGTTCAAGCATGTCGTTGAAGGAAGATTTCAAATATTTTGAAGAACGCTTAGCTGACTATCTCAAAGACCATCGTGGCCAATTCGTCCTAATTAAAGATAAAGCTGAACACGGCTTTTATCCAACACGGGAAGAGGCATTGAAGGCCGGCATAGGGAAGTTCGGTGTTGCAGACTATTTGATCCAGGAAGTGACAGATGTCATTCCTACCAATTATATCAATTCCTCATTTGTGGCTTAAATGGGCATCGTAAGTTTTTTGCAGTACCAGTTTCAAACAAGGCCAAATCCCAGTAACCCCACTCAACCAATAGTTCATGTTCAACCAGGTCAGGCAAGCCTTTACTTCGGTGGTGTGCTCATGGATGTTACGATTGGAGTGGATGCAATCACGAGTCAAGCACTTCTGGCTGCAGGGCACTTGGTTCCAAATCCCATCATTACCAAGGCTCTTGTAGATACCGGATGTACGGTTACTTCCATTGATCAAACATTGGTGACTTCACTGAACCTCCGAACACTAGGTTTCACAAGAATTGCGACTGCAAATGGGATAACGCCAGTAACTCAACACGAAATTTCTTTGAACTTTCCTGGAACGCCACTGAGTGGAAAGCCCATCTTATCAGTCCAAAGCGCAAACCTTGCTAATCAGCCTTTTCATATCCTCATTGGAAGAGACTTAATGTCAAATTGGACCATCACTTATAATGGTCCTGCCGGTTTTGTATCTATTGCTGATTAAGTTTTTCTGACCCAACCAGTTCTGCGCAGAACTAAAATAAGACCCACGCCGGGATTGATCTAAAAGCTACGCAGATTTTGTCTATCCTTTTTTCAAAACCTTTGTTATCAACCCCGGACTGAAGTCCGGGGTGCTCGATGAGCAATTCGGTTTTATGACAGGGCTAGTAAAATAGATATTCAAAGGGGAGTTTCGTAAGATGAATAGAAAAATATTACTTTTAGGATTTGCGTTGGTTCTGTATCAAACCCACTTATTGGTGGCCGCGCCAACTCCGCCTACTCAAGCGGAGGTCGAGGGGATTGCTCGAGAGGTTTTTGATGCTATTGTCGAGCAAACAGATACAACTGATGCGACGCTTGGAATGCTCAATGAATTCACGATCAGAAATGATGGCGGAGATGAGCACGAAAATCTAGTGGCGGAAGATGGTCGATCCGGGTTCACTTCGCAATTAAAACTCCCGTTTGTTAGGTATCCGGACGAAGTCGCAACAGAATTATGCACAAAAGGTGCATATCCTTGGGATCCTCCAAAGTACAAACATATTTTTGCGCAGGGACCTTATAAAGACCAAAGCCTTACATTTGAATGTGAAGGGGATTATTACTTCGTACCTCAAACCTTCCATAAGGCAAAGGAAGTTAAAATCAAAACGATTGTTCAGCCAGTGCCGCATTCCTGGTGGCATTAAAATAATACGTTACAGACTCTCGGCAAACGACGGATGCCGCTTAAATTTCCCTCCACCGCGCCAGGTACCTCCGTACCTAGTAGCGGCGGCTCATCGAAGTTTAAGCGGCGCCATTTTCAGCGTATCTTTATATCGCCACTGGAGAGTGACGGTATCACCATAATAGCCCGCCAATCTCCGATTCACTTCCCACTCATCGATATCCTCGGCGGGAATAGAATCAATTTGAGTAATCTCGGTCCCGTCGCGAAGACCTATTTTCTGTAGGACGTGGGCTTTCGAATTTTTCCCGATCCGCGATACTTTAAGGACGCGTTCTCCGTCCACCATTTCATATTTCAGTTTCAAGCCTGTCTTATTTTCAAGAATTCCGTCCTGAATCGGAACATCCTTAGAAAGCCAGACTCTTCCATGCGGGAGATCAAAAGTAATACTTTTCAATTCGGACATCAAAGGCATGCCGACGTCCACGGCGGGCATTGCTTCAGCTAAGGGACCGCCGTTTCCTGGTCCCGCGGCAGGTCTCGAAAGAAAGTCTAACTGAATATTCCGAGCGACTTGAACATCGTCACAGCTCAGATCCCTTAATCTCTGGGATTCAGAATCTAATTTACTTGCCCAGGGAGTGTGAAGATTCAGTGCGGCCTGGCTGCCGGTGTTCCACCTCACCCCTTCCAGGCGCACCCCTTCCGGCCCACCTTCGTGGCTAACCCCCTTCGGGCGCGAACCACGATTCGACCCCGACCTCCCCACCTCACATGCACTCACCAAGTCTCCGCTCGTATCCTGACTCACCTCAACCCAAGGCACATCGGGACCCCAATGAAATCCCTCTTTGGGCCAGATCCTCAGTTCCGTAGGTTTACCAGTGTAAAATTCCATCGGGTAGAGCTTGAGGAAGTCACTTCCGAGAACTCCATCACAACAGGTACCCATATTCTCAGGCGGAGTGAATAAATCCGTATCTAATAATAAGAAGTCCGTCATTGGGATATCCAAACCACTGACGGTAATCCCATCGACCACCGCTGGCTTTGCCAAGTCTTTGCGACCTTGCCAAAGATCACTCCACAAAGTACGAATCAACTCGGCTTTTGGGACTTCAACCCAAACGGGGTAAATCCCTTGATTTTCGAGCCATGTCGGAGAGATCACACTCTGATTCACACCGGAATCAATTAAGAATCGTCCATTCAATATTTTTCCAGAAATCTTAATGTCCACACGAACTGAATAAAGACCATTCCAAAGCTTGACTGGGGCACGAGCCAATAGAGAAACGGGTGTAGGAGGATTACCCGTCGGCACCGCTTCCATTAACTTCTCCCATGATTTTCTTCCCGAATTCGACGCACTTGCGTCCCCCCCACAAAACCCCCTCGCCGCAGCTTCTTGCAGATAGAACTCCCATTCCGCCTTTCGCACAGAGCGATTGACCGCCACCCTCCAGCTTTTTTCCGCCACCTTGAGCCATCTTTGAAAAACTTCATTTCCCTTCGCAAGTGCTTTTGCTTCCGTGTCTTCTAAAACCCGACTGAGAAGCGCCTTCAACTGCACTTCATTTTCTTTCAAAGCAGCCAGCCACAAATCAGATGCTTTAACTGCAGCTCGTCTTGCTCCATCTTCTGTTGCGAACCAAGAATCGGGACGTTCCTCGCAAGAAAAATCGGTATAAGGTTGGTACCACGGGCCCGGGCCTCGCACATAACCTTTCACTAGCGATTTGACCTTCGCTGCGGTGACTCCAAATTTTCCGTTGGAATGCCGCGAAGCCTTCAACTCAGAAAGTTGGCTTTGTCGATTATCGATCCAACGCTGGCGATGCGGGTTCGGCTGCCCCGGATCCAGAGTCCAGATACTTTCAGTCGTGAGTGGAGCGGTTTCCGTTCGGAATTCAGATTGAACTATAATTTCAGGAATGGCTAACCGAGCCTGCGCAAAATAACCGTGACAAAGCACTAAACCCACGCCCAAACTCGCCCTCAAAAACCGGGCCTTTAAATTCGGAATTTTTCTAACCCTAATTTTTGAGCCCATCCCTTTTCAATCCTTAATTTGTAGAATGTACCTTTTTCCAAGTGCCGATTCAATTCGACACTGCCGTAGCGGTATAGCTGGGATTCGAGTTTACTCTCACTATAGGGCACAAGTATTTCCCAAACTTCCATTTTATCGCGAAAATGATTCAAAATAACATCGCGCAGCTTAACAATATCATTCGGGTTCAGAGCAGAAATCCAAGCCGCACCAGGTGCCACCAGCTTAAGAAGGTTGCGAGAAGCTCCCTCTGTCGCGAGGTCTACTTTATTCAGGACAATCATTGTGGGTTTATCTTTCAAACCCAGCTCTTCAAGAACGGTTTCGGTCACTTTCAATTGATCACGGGCTTTAGCGTGACTCGCGTCAACGACATGCACCAATAGGTCGGCCTCTTCCAATTCTTCTAATGTAGAACGGAATGAAGCCACAAGGGTCGGGGGCAAATGACTGATAAATCCCACTGTATCAATTGCTACAATCGGTGGATGGCTGTTCGGGTCCAATGACCGGACACTGGCATCCAGTGTTGCAAATAACTTATTTTCTGCCCTCACCATGCTTTGTGTCAAAGCGTTCAATAATGTTGATTTACCAGCATTGGTATAACCGACCAGGGCCACCTTAAGAACGTCTTTTCTCCCAGCTCGTTGGACGATTCGCTCGCGCTCCACCGCTTCCAAACGCTGCCGGAGAACTGCAATTCTCTGTTTCACTAGCCTTCGATCGACTTCAATTTGTTTTTCACCCATTCCGCGACTGCCCGTAGATCCCCCGCGCTGCCTTTCAAAATGGGTCCAAAAATGAGTGAGCCGCGGCAATAAATACTGGAGTCGCGCAAGAGCAACTTGCGTCTTAGATTCTTTAGTCCGAGCGTGGCGGGAAAAGATCTCAATAATCACCCCTGGCCGATCCAAGATGGGCCGACCCAGTTCCTTTTCAAGATTTCTCAGCTGATTGGGTGATAATTCCACATCTACAATCACAGCATGGGCCTTGGTCTCTTCCAGGGCCTGCTTCACTTCATCAATTTTTCCCTTACCAATAAAAGTGGCAGGATTGACCCGTTTGGATACAATATGAATTCGAGCCGCGACTTTTGTCCCAAGAGTCTTCAGCAATTGCTGAAGTTCGTCCATGGAATCGTTATCAAGTCCCACACAGATGACATGGGGCTCGCTTTCATGAGCTAATATAGGTAAAAGAGAATCAGTAGTTTCTAGCATGCAAGGTGAGAGAGAATATGCAGAACGTTACTATAAACGTCAATGGACAGATTGTGGGATTTGACGAAGCCAAGGTATCGGTCTTTGATCGGGGTTACCTTTATGGCGACAGTCTTTACGAAGTGGTTAGATCCTATAATGGCCAATTTTTCCTCCTGGACGAACATTTAAAAAGGCTCGAAAAATCTTCCGAACTTTGCCACATGACACTCGGACAGAGTTTAAACGTCTATAGAGATGAGATCTACCGCACTTTTCAAGTATTTAAAACCCAGCCAGAGAACGAAAAATGCGAAGCTTATGCCCGTATTATCGTCAGCCGCGGAATTGGGAGCATTGGCTTCGGACTCTCCAGTTTATTATCCTCCACCCAATACACGATCATTATCCGGGAAATTGAGGCCCCCCCACCCGAACAATATAAGAAAGGGGTTAAACTCAAGATATCGGAAAGACTCAGAAATGATCGTAGGGCGCTGGACCCTGCTATGAAGTCCGGCAACTATTTAAATAGCCTACTCGCCTATTTAGAGGCCACTGCAGAAAATTATGAAGACGCCCTGCTCTGCAATGCAGAGGGCCACGTGACCGAAGGTACGACTTCGAATATTTTCTATGCGCGCCGAGGTATCCTAGCGACCCCTCCGCTGGATGTGGGAATTCTTGACGGAATCACACGCCGACACATCCTCCAACTGGCTGCGGAACTTCAATATCCGATCAGAGAAGTTCGGTTTCCAAGAGCAAGACTACTTGAGGCGGATGAAGTATTCCTCACCAGCACAATCAAAGAAGTGATCCCAGTGATCCAAATTGACCAAACTCCGATTGGAAATGGAGCCCCCGGACCCATGACCCGAAGACTTCATGAACTTTACCGAAAATCTCTTCCTAAACGAACACCCTAAAACAACACCTTAAAACAACAGAAGCCGAAAGGAATGCAACTGTCCCACTATGCAAAATAACACCATGAATAAAAAAGCTCCCCCTCTATCAAAAATCTGCGATGCAGCCATCTTATCCGCAAAAGCGGCTGGGAAGGTGCTGATGCACCACTTTGATAAAAAATTAAAGATCTCAGAAAAGCCCGGTGCCGGGCTCGTCACCAACGCTGATTTTGAAGCTCAAAACGCAGCGGTCAAATTATTACGCAAGAAATTTCCGGATTTCGGCTTTCTTACAGAAGAAACCATGGAAAAAGGCACACCCCAGGGGCAGAAAGGTAGCCAAAAAGGTAGATGGATCATCGACCCCCTCGACGGCACCACCAATTACGTTCACCGATTTCCGATGTTCTGTGTCTCCATCGCGGCCGAATGGGAAGGCGAAATCGTCGTGGGCGTGATTTATCACCCGGTCCTCAAAGACCTCTATGTTGCCGTGCGCGGTAAAGGAGCAAAGCTGAACGGCCGCCGTATCCAAGTTTCAAAAACTACGGACCTTGGTAATTCACTGCTGACTACTGGCTTCACCTATCGCAAAGACAACTCTGGCACTGAAAGTCAAAAAGAATTTCTCCATTCTGAAATGACTGCTTTTGAAAAACTCAGCGGAATGACTCGAGCGATTCGTCGCCCCGGTAGCGCTGCCCTCGATCTTGCTTACACCGCCCGTGGAGTATTTGACGGTTTCTGGGAGCGGAAACTTTCGGCTTGGGACGTCGCTGCAGGCGGCTTACTCGTCCAAGAAGCAGGGGGACAGGTGTCAGATTTTCGCGGGGGACCATTCCGAATTGATGCTGGAGAAATTCTGGCGTCAAATGGCCCACTTCATCAATCGCTATTGAAAGAGATTTCGATCAAATAGCACCATTCATGAACTAGGCAAAATAGGCAAGCCTCGCGCAAAATCCGCATAGAATCCGCGCAAGTTCCGCGCGAGTTCTAAAACGCAGGAATATTTGACAACTTAACGTAAATATTCGTAAAATCATGAGAGATGACTTCGTGGGTTTATATTTTTTCAAAATTCACTCCGGAAGCACTCCTCTTCGAGGCATTAGTTATTTTTCTACTTTGCTGCGGCTATACTGCGTTCTGGATTCTTAGAAAGAGACGCTATGGTGCGATAGACACCGCTGTTCCTTCCGGGCCTGTAAAATCCTATTTGAATGAACTGATCGTCAATGCCGAACAATTGAGACTCCAATTATTTGGGCTTCTCACCGGCGCAGATCATTCTGCCTCAAGTCTCTATAGGCTGATTGGGATGGCAGGTACGGGTCAAGGCGGAGAAGGAAGCCCAGAACTCTCAAAAAAACTCACTGATCTCGAAGCTAGGTTGCTTGAACAACTCAAAGCCATTGAAGCCCTCACACAGGAAAGAGACCGCCTTGCGAGAGAACTCGCTGAGGCAAGAGCTAAAGGTGGCGATAGTTCTGGCGAAGGTGCTGTTATCACAGCGGGAAGTGAAGATTCAGGCTCCATTGTCAGGCTCCAGCAGAGAATCCAAGATTTAGAAAGCAAGTTGGCTGAATACAATGTCATCGAAGATGACCTTGCAAATCTAAAACGGCTCCAACAAGAAAACACATCACTGAGAGCCACCTTAGAATCCAAAGGCATCCCAATACCAGAAGCCGGAGCCAGTGTCCCAGTCAATTGGCCTACCAAAGCCCCACCACCGGCAGCCGAAACTGAAGCAGCGCCACCGCCGCCAGCGCCTGAAGAAGAACCGTCTCCTCTTGATGCAATATCTACGGCTCCCAAAGAAGAAGCAAAGAAGGAAGAACCCATTTCAGAAGAAGCACCGGCAGCAGCTCCTGAAGGCGCTGCTCCAGCACCAGCAATTGAAAATGCGGAAACAGCTGAAGCCGCTCCACCGGCTCCAGTCGCATCCGGAAAGAGTGAAAATGAAAAATCCGAGGCTGATCTCGTCGCTGAATTCGAAAAAATGCTTAAGGGCTAGTTCTGCCGCCCCAAAGAAGGGCTTGATTGCAATCCTGCTTTTCGCCTGGGCAGGGAGCTACGCCAGCAATCAACTGACACAAAGTAATTCCAATTTAAATATAACTAAAAGAATTCAATCCGACATCGCCATCCAACAGCAAAAGGGAGGCTCCTTCGATACTTTGACCAAGCAGTGGGAAAAGGCCTATGGGTATCACGCCTATCAACCTCTTTTAGAAATTGCGGCAAACTCGCATATTTCGGAAATGGAACGCTATATCGCTATGATGAGCGCTTCCAAACTAGGTGGGACCGCCGCAATTCCGTCTCTCATTGTACTTTTGCGTGATTCTTCCTGGATGATTCGGAGCGGAGCATTACGTGCCCTTTCGGTCGTAGGTGACTCACGCACGGGAGAAGCAGTACTTCCGCTAGCACATGACCCTGCCCTCACTGTTCGAGTCGAAGCCGTCGAAGCAATTAGAAAGTTAAAGCCCAAAGGCACCACAGAAGCTCTGCTTTTTATTATCGAAGACAAAAATAACTATCACGCTGGCAAGGCCCAGTGGGCCCCACAGAAAGCTCTTTTAGCTCTGACCTCGCTTCACGCTAAAGAAGCCGTACCTCGACTGAAGCCCCTTCTAGCTAGCGTTAGCCGGAATCGAGACCCGGAGTTCAAGAAGGAGCTCGAGCGAGCGCTGAACTTATTGGAAGGGTCGGAGACGTTTTAGCGCACCAATAAAAAAAGGGGGTGCAGTTACGCACCCCCTTTTCATTTTTAGAATTAAACTACCTGCGAATTATTTATTCGCTTCAGATTTATTATTCAGCTCTTCGTCAATGACTTCAGAGAAAGTCTCGATCGGCATCGCGCCGCTCAAGATCTGACCATTGATAAAGAAGGTAGGAGTCGACTTCACGCCGATCTTCTCACCGGATTCAATATCCTTCTGAATGTAGCTAGAGAATTTCTTAGCAGCAACGCACTCAGAGAATTTCTTAGGATCTGCGCCCGCTTCCTTCGCGTACTTTTCTAGGCTTGCTTTGTCGAGCTTGTCTTGATTCTTGAACATCAAGTCATGGTACTTCCAAAACTTGTCAGTTCCTTGCTCGTTTACGCACATCGAAGCTTCTGCGGCCGGACGTGCATTCGGATGCATAGGCAACGGAAAGTGCTTAAATGCAAGCTTGATCTTGCTAGAGTATTTTTTCTTCAACTGAGTCACAGTTTCAGCTGCTCTTGAACAGAAAGGGCATTGAAAATCAGAATATTCAACAACGGTTACGCGAGCATCGCTCTTACCAAAAATAGGAGCGTCACCCACTTCAACTTTGACCTGACTTTTCGGTGCGTTGAAATAGACTTCAACCGGACGACCTTTTGTCAGCTTAGCCAAGTATTCGTTGACCAAATCCTGCTTCTTCATCGTCTGCAGATAAGACATGATTCGTTCTTTGATCTGTGGGTTGATTTGACTTTCAGGGATGTGTTTATCTGCGACAAATTTCTTATAATCTTTGTCGGAAATCTTAATCCCACCGCCGGCAACTTTTTTCATGATGTAATCATCGGTACTCATGCCTGCTTTTTTGGCTTCTGTACCAATGAGTTCTTCCACCATGAGCTTATTTAATCGATCCATTCTCAAGTCGTATTCGCGCTTTTTCAGCTCGAAAAAGTCCAACTTATCTTCACCGATCAAATCTTCTTCAGTAAATTCTTTATCACCAATCTTTGCAACGATTCCTGGTTTCGGTGCATCTTTATGAACGATACTAGGCTTTGCTTTCGCGTGATCAGTGCAAGCTGTGATCAGGAAAAAAGTAGAAACTACTGCAAAGCTGGTGACCAAACCAAACGAGACATATTTCTTGCGAAACTCGAAGTAACTCACGCTATTAGCCTCCATCTCCTTATATAGGAGATATAAATTTTGGACTCGATTTTCTAGTTTTTGATCGTAAAGGTTCGTGTCACGAAATGCAAAGCAAAACTGTTTGATCGTTTAAAAAGACTGCACCAAGTCATGCAGGCGAAGCAGCCCTACCCAGTTGCCTTCCGAGTCAACAATAGGCAAAACTGAGATCTGACTCGATCGATCTTCCATAATGCGCAATGCTGCATGAGCTAACATTTCAGATTGCACGGTGATCGGCTTACTCGTCATCACTTGAACAGCGGTCAGATCAAAAAACTTTTCTCGATGACGCAAAGCGCGTCGAATATCCCCATCGGTAATAAGGCCGAGAAGCTTTTTTCCTTCTGCGACTATAACTGCACCCAGTTTTTTCTGAGTCGCAATAACGATGACCTCTTCCATCTTTATATGGGGCAGCACAACTGGGACTTCGTCCCCTTGATGCATAAGATCCTTAACTTTCAGGTTCAGCTTTTTGCCGATCGATCCTCCCGGATGATTTTGAGCAAAGTCTTGAACCCCAAATCCGCGGAGCTTCATTAAAGTAATAGCGAGAGCATCACCGACAGCAAGTGCTAAAGTAGTACTAGTCGTAGGAGCGGAATTATAAGGACATGCTTCCTGTCCCACGCTTGCATCAATCCAAACATCGCTTCCAGTCGCTAATTTCGAATCGGAGTTCCCCCCGAGTCCCACGACTCGGACGTTGAAGGATTTCAGAGAGGGAAGCAGTCGGACGATTTCATCTGTATTGCCAGTGTAACTCAGCGCAAAAACAACGTCTTGAGAACGAATCACACCCAAATCCCCGTGAACTCCTTCTGTCGGATGCAGGAATATCGCTAAGCTCCCAGTACTGCAAAGAGTTGCGGCAATTTTTTGACCAATTTTACCAGACTTTCCCACGCCTGTGACAACGATCTTGCCACCTTGTTCAAGGCATTCCTGAAACAAGTGTAGAGCCTTTTCAACGGCATCTGCCTTGGCCGATTGCCCTTGAGAATTTGCAGTAAGCCCTTCTGCACACGCAAGAATTGCCTGACCCTCAAGATTGAGGACGCGGATGATTTCCGGGATGATTTCCATTTTTTCCATAATCCACTATTTCTCATGGGGTAAGGCTTGGCACAAACTGTTTTTGGGGTATCGAGTTTTTTGATGAAAAATATAGAAAGTCGGCACCCCATGCACTGGGGTCATTACTTTTTATATGTTTTATTCAATTTGCCCCAACCCCAAATGATAGACGCCGGCCCCAGCCTAAGTTAAACTAGATGAAATGAGGTTCCGACCCGCCCTCCTCTCCTTTGCCTTTTCACTTTCTGCCGTTTCCGCGACATCAGGGTGCACTTCTGCCTATATTCAAAGCGTGGGTGGCGATACCGCTCAGGTATTTGAGAGAATTTTTTTGACGGATTTTAATACTGCTTGGCAGGCGGTCGGAGAAGCGCTGAAGAACTGCCGCCCGGACGTCTCGAATCGCGAAGGGGGATTTTTTCAAACAAAATGGACGGACAACACATCGGAAAAAAACTTCACCGACTCCTTTGGAGGTTCTGATTCTTATTTGAAGGCCCAGTATCGGTTTCGAGTCTCAGTCTCTAAGGGGTTCTACAACGGGCAAGCGACTGTCAAAGTGAGTGTCGAGAAAGAACAACTCGTTCAAAGGGACGTGCTAGAGGGATGGCGCCCGATCGCGACGGACACTATTGATGAAACGACTTTACTCTATCGCGTTGGTAGAATTATCTATATGCGGATGAAAATAGCAAAGATTGAAGAAGAAAAGACGAAGAAGGAATTGGAAAATACAAAGTTTTAGGATTTCAATAGGACTGGGTTTTACACACCTGCTTGAGTTTTTCTCCATATTCCTTAGTGACTACTTGAGAATTCGCTTTGCTAAACACGAGGCAAGCCCAATGACGAATTACTGGATCTGGGTCTGATAAATAACTACTAACAATCTTTAAATCATCTTGCTCAGGGCCAATTCTAACGAAAAGTAAAAGCAAATCTGAGTTCAATTCGGAAAATTTATGATCTTTTGTAATTTCTCTGAGGAGCTTCCTAAATAAAGACAAATGAACTGGCGGGAAGTTTAGCTCTCGAATGGCTTTGATAGCTGTAGCTCTCACTTCGGAGTTCCTGTCTTCGCAGGCAGAAAAAAGGAGGGGGTAAATGTGTATACCCAGGGCGGCAGCATCGATGTGGCTCGCCATGGACAAAACCGCGGTAGCTCTTGTTTCTTCATGAGGACTCTTAAACGCAAGCTCTAGCAGATCCACTAAATCAGTCCCGTTATAGAAACCCAATGCAAGAGTGGCTGCGGTTTGGTGCGCTTGACTGTCTGATGTTATCTCCTTTTTGATTTGCAGCTGAGCACTCTCGTCCAGGACCAGGTCCTTTGAAGGAAAATAATGTCTGAATTGAGAAAACATTTGAACAAGAGCGCTATATTTCGGGTTCAATTCCGGCGACGCTTTTGGAGGATCAACCACGTCGTAAGCGCCAAAGGCCGAAAGAGAATCAAATACTTGTTGGCTCAAAGAACTGCCAAGGGGATCACTATATTCCAGAGCAATAGCATCGATGTTCAAGCCAGAGATAGTCTCCGGGATTACTGCTGAAATCACGACAGTGCTTATTCTGTTGTGAAAGCCAAAATGCTTGAAATATCTTTTGAGGTAATTGTCGGCCGCAGCAATACTCTCGCCCGTCTCGGTCGTATCGATAAAAAGTATGGACTTATGCGTTATCACTATGGGTTTGAGGTAGCGGTCGAAATGATCAAAGAGCCTTGTTACTTGCTCTTTGTTCAGTGCAGGAAATTCCGAATTGAACCCGTACTTAAAGTTCGTCAGCGGTAACTGTAGGGCATAGCTCGGATCCATCGATTGGAGATAAGCAAGAAAGGGCGTGGGGCTCCTTCCGATCCCAACTACAATACATTGATCCGGGGGGCACCTTTTTTGAATCTCAGATACTATAGAGACAAGGCTCTCATATTCTTTTGGACTAAAAGCATGAAAGTTCTCCGCGAACACGGCCGATTCAATGAAAAAAAGGATACTTGATATCAGTATGAATTTCGGTCGCAGCATATTCACCATTGATTAAGCATAACTAATAGTCAACTGAAGTCCAAATATATTCCTAAAGGAAATACTCTAGCCAGGGAAGAATTAATTACTTTCTGGCGCTCCGAAACACGGGAAGGTGCCAACCGCGGGTCGGGTGAGGCACGTGCGAGATACGATTCGTTTATGAATACGGAATCGGGTACATACTGGCGAGGGCGTGGGTTCAATTGAGGGTGATGAGAATTATATGGGGGTCGGAGATCACGCGCAGAACGAGAAGCGAATTTCGTTAGCGGAAGCTCAAGCTGCAACGATACAGGGCACTCCGCTGGGGAAGTGCTCTCGGCAAAGCGAGTTCGCTCCGCCGGGGGAGTGCGCGTTGGAGAAGCGTTCGCGGCAAAACTTGTCTGGGGAAGTGTGCGCCGGAGGTGTGTTCGCGGCAAAACTTGTTTACTCCGTAAGGGACAGTTCACACCACAGAATAAGGCCACTCCCCCAGCGGAGCGTTTTCCTCAAAACATTTTACTCCGCCAGCGGTGCTTTTGGGGCATTTATTCTGTGCAAGTAAACTAGTAAACGCAACCGGATTTGCACAAATTTTCAGTTCAGATTACTTTTAGGATATTTCAATTTTTGACGCTTTTTCCTCGTTTTTTCGTTGTTTTTAAGTTTGTTCGTGATAGCTTTCGTCCATGCACGCGAATTTAAAGAAGCTCTCAGATTCGGAATTATTGGTAGCAACAAAAGACATTGCGCGACACGAGAGGGAAACGACGACTTCAGTGCTGTGGCATCTCAAGGAAGTTTCTGATCGGCGACTTTATTGTGCGCTTGGTTTTGGAAGTATATTTAAATATACAGTAGAAGAGCTTCAATACAGCGAGGGGGCAGCTGCTAGGCGATTGAGTGCGATGCGATTGCTTTCGGAAATTCCTGAAATAGCTCCTGCGATTGAGAATGGAACATTGAATTTATCGACTGTCAGCACGGTTCAGAATTTTTTCAAACGTGAAAAAGTAGATCAAGGAAAGGAATACACTGAAGAACAAAAGAAGGACGTTCTAGATTCTGTCAGTAATAAGTCCAAACGAGAAACTGAAACGATATTGGCGACACTCTCGCCTGAGTCGGTAGTTGGACCCGAAAAGACCAAACCTCTTACAGAAACGAAGACTGAACTCCGAATCATTTTAGATGCTGATACATTAAATAAAATAGAAAAACTGCGTGATCTCACTGCTCATCAGAATCCAGAAGGTTCTTACGGCGTATTGCTCGGCATTCTCGCTGAAATAGCGTTGGATAAACTGGACCCAGTAAAGAAAGAAGAGCGGATACAGAAACGGCAAACGAAGGCACGAAAAGTAGCGGAAGGTAAAAGGGATGTCGAGGCGAAGGCGGAATCTGAACTGACCGCACAAGCGGAAGCTCACGCTGCAACGATACAGGGCACTCCGCCGGAGGAGCTTTCTCAGAAAAATAAATCCACTCCGCGAGCGAAGCCGACTCCGCAAAACAAGTCCACTCCGTCGGGGGAGTCCGTGTCACTGAATAAGGCGACTCCAATGGAGGACCTTTCTCCGCAAAACAAGTCCACTCCGCCAGCGAAGTCCGGTGGTATGGCGAAAAGGAATTTGTGTAAAAATGTAAACTTCCGCTATATTCCAGCAAAAATTCGGAGAGAGGTCAGTATCCGTGATGGCGGACGGTGTACGTTCCAAGATGCGCGTACAGGTAGAGTCTGTGGGGATACTTACAAGATTGAGGTTGATCATATTGTGCCGGTGGCGGCCGGAGGCAAATCGGAATTAAATAATCTTCGATTGGTCTGTTTTCATCACAATCAATGGGCAGCGATACAAAAGCTAGGTAAGTCTGCGATGGCACCGTTTATTAGAGTGGTCTGATAATAGAGTGATCTCATATTAGAGTGCTCTAATGTAATAGTGTGGTCTGATCGAAAGAGCGAGCTAATCTAGTCATTTTCTGCCCAGATGGGGCAGATTTCTCCGGGCAGTTTAGAAAAAACCTTAGAAGACCGAGTTATTTATTTAAGAATTGAAGCTAGCTATCCATCTCATTTAACTACGTTTTCGTTAATCAGTTTAAAAACATAGAATCATTTCAAAACCGCTCAAAAACGGCATGGCGCTTGCTTTAAGAACATTGGAGCCCAAGAGGTTAAACCAGAGGAAAAAAATGTCCAGTGTATCACCTTCAGACAACAGCGGTCTCCCCAATTACTATCACCAAACTCTCCGAGATATGCAGGACCAGATTGCGGCGGAAGGCAAAAGGAATCGAGACCTTCAAGAACAACAGACAGAGGCCCTAGAAAAGAACTATCAAGCCGCTATCGCACGAAAAGACAAAGAAACAGACGAAGTTGTTCAAAACGTCAGAGATTCGTCAAGAGAAGCCATTGCTCAAGAGAAGGACAAGTTCGACGCGGCCCTCTATGACAAAGACCGGAAACTTCGTAGCCAATCTCAAGCGAATGATCCAGGACAAGGTGGCCTTGCGAATTATTATCACAAAACAATTGAAGATCTTCAAGATCAGAGTAAAGCAGAGTTGGATCGAACCCACGAACACTTTGAAAAACGAGCTGAGGAGTTAGCAGGAGCCCACCGACAGGAACTTCTTAAAAGAGAGAAAGACCACGAAGATACAATTTCAAACATCAAAGAATCTGCAAACGATACGATTAGCCGTGATCGGCAACAGAATCAATCCGAATATGAGAAACTAAAAAATCAAACCTACAACTCCCGAGGCCAGATACCGGGAAGCGTTTCTCCCGAAGTTTATAAAAGAGACCTCCAAAGTGTCTATGATTCTGCTCAAATACAACACGATAATGACCAGTCAGCAATGAAACAGATTGAACGGGAACACCACGACCAATTCGAAGGCCTCAACTATCAGAATTCAAATCGAATTAAAGATCTCACCTCCAGCCAGGCAAAAGAAATCGACAACTATGAAGAACAGCTGAAAAGCTTATCCGACTTCAATCGACAGCAAGGTAAAAAGCAGGCTCAAGCGACACAAGAAGTTGCGCTCCAATCTCAACGTGAGAATCAGGATGACCGGAAAACTCTTAACGACTCACTTACTGCGATTACGGACAGACAGAAGCGAGAAATTAATGATAAAGACGCATTTTTCGCTCGAAAGAACGCCGAGGCAATTAAAGAAAAGGAAGATTACTTCACAAGTCAATATGCTAATCAAAATAGAGAAAACTACAGAGCGACTAAAAATTTACAAGATCAATTCAGTTCTCAAGTAGGCCAGTTTGAAAAAGAGAAGATGCACGATCGCGATGCAGCGGATGGTCGACTCTCCGCACTTTTAACCCGCTCATATCAGGATCGTCAGGATGCACTCGAAAATCAAGCCAAAGGCTACGCAGAAACATTAGACGCTTCACGCAAAGGCGATCAAGATACTATCAGTGTTTTAGAAAAGAGTTTGCAAAAACAGAAAACTTCGCTGGACACCTCCGAAGTGAGCCCAGCTGTCGAAGCTCAAGTGAGAAAAAATCTAATCAAAGACTATGAAAAGCAGATCAGTACTGAAGTCGAAAGAAACAAGATTTCTACTGACCATATGCAAAAAAAATACGTAGATCAGTACCAAAAAGCTTTGGAAGAAACTGCAGACAAAACTGCGCTTCTTTATCAACAAAATGCCAATGAGCGCACAACGACAGAAGGTCGATACTTGAGTTCAATGCAGGAAACTGAATACCGAGCAGACGCTAAAGCACGGGATCAGCAAGCAAGTCATGACCGAGAAAATGAAAACATGTACCGTCAATTCAGCAATTTGATGGATCGGCAGAGACGGGACTATGAACACATCCTAGATACAGCCCAATCTGACTCGGAGAATCGATTTTCCTCCTTCCGGCAGGAATCAGAAAATAATTCAAAAATGGCCCAACGGGCTTTCAATACGAAGCAAAATGAGCTAATCCACGAGTATGATAAGAAGCTCGCGGATCAAAAGTCAGAATATGACTTCAAATTAGAGGATCTCAAAGCTCAAGCTCAATTGGATGCTCGGAATGCAGAACGGCTCAGCAAAAAGGAAATTGAAGAGCAAGCGAAAGGCTACGAACAACGAATTGCCCAGCTTGAAGCCCAAAGTCAGGAACGCGAGCGATACATGGCTCAGAATTACCAGGATGAGCTAGACAGGACAAAGCGCTCGTATGAACTTATTAGCAAGAAGAAGAGTTAAAATAGTCTGCACCCTGGGACCCTCTTCCCAGTCATTCGAACAAATCTCGCATTTGATTGAAGAAGGAATGGATGTTGCGCGTCTAAACTTTAGCCATGGCACGCATAGCTTTCATGAGAGCTTGATCCAAAACATCAGGGAAGCGGCACGACAAAAAGGCCGACCCATAGGAATTATGCAGGACCTACAAGGTCCTAAATTGCGAGCCGGAACGCTACCTCCTGAAGGAATAGAATTGAAAGCCGGCGATATCGTCCTTCTCTATCCGGAAGGGTCGAACCCAAAAATTTCCGTCCACGGGAAGAGACCCGTTCCGATTTCAGCTGAGATCGCCCAGCCAGTTTCAGTCGATGCCCAAGTGGGTTCCCGTATTCTTTTCGATGACGGGAGGATTGCGACTCGAATCATTCAAATTGCTCCTCCTGAAATCGTTGTTGAAGTAGAAGTGGGCGGTAAGCTCACCAGTCACAAAGGAATGAACTTGCCGGGTACGCCCCTTTCCATTCCTTGCTTGACTGACAAAGACTTAGAAGATTTGAAATTTGGATTGGAACAAGGCGTTGATGCCGTCGCGCTTTCGTTTGTCAGAACCGTTCAAGACGTAGAGAAACTCAAAGAAGTCATTCGCAAACACACTCAAGATCCGCCGATCGTAGTAGCTAAAATTGAAAGACAGGAAGCCATCGAATATATCGACTCGATCATAGAGGCGACCGATGGACTCCTCATTGCGCGTGGAGACATGGCAGTGGAAATCGGCGCCGAACGAGTTCCCACTATTCAAAAAAGACTGATTCAACTCTGCAATCAAAGCGGAGTTCCAGTCATTACCGCGACCCAGATGTTGGAGTCCATGATTTCTTCACCGACTCCCACTCGCGCGGAGGCGAGCGATGTCGCTAACGCAGTATTTGACGGAACGGATGCAGTCATGCTTTCTGGCGAGACAGCGTCCGGATCCTATCCGAGTGAAACCGTGAGCACCATGACACGAATCGTCTTAGAAGCCGAGCGAGTCAAAGGACTCTATGCGCGCAACCCCCAGATTGTGCCCATTCCTGGCTCCGTAGTCAATGCGATCGAAAGTAGCGCCGCGATCATAGCGGATCAAGTGGGCGCTGTTGCTATCGCTTGCTTGACCCACTCCGGTACCGCGGCAAAGACTTTAGCAAAATATCGTCCCGACGTACCTATTGTAGCCATTATGGACAATGAAATCATGCTCAGACGCCTTGCATTTGTCTGGGGAGTACGTGGGGAACTTATTCCAAAAATAGTAGCAACGGACGATCTCTTCTCCATGGTAGAAAACGTGCTCAGGTCCAGTGGCTGGGCTGATCTAGAAGACTTGGTCGTAGTTACAGCGGGTGTGCCCACCCTTAAGCGCGGCACTACGAATATGGTTAAAGTACACCGAATCGGTGTACCATCCTCCAGAGAACTGAAACAAAAAAACTAATTATTTTTGAAAGTGATTGATCTATGTCCGAAGACCAGACTCCACTCATGAAGCAATACTGGGACCTCAAAAAACAAGCCCCCGATGCACTCCTGTTATTCCGAATGGGTGATTTTTACGAACTCTTTGATGAGGATGCAATCACTGCATCAAAAATCCTGGAGATAACCCTCACAAGCCGTGACCGAAATAAACCCAACCCAATGCCTATGGCAGGCGTCCCACATCATAGTGTTCAAGGGTATATCCAGCGCTTATTGAAGGCTGGAAAAAAAATCGCCATCGGCGAACAGATTGAGGATACTAGCCCAACTTCAAAAGGCACTTCTGAAAAAGGCGCCTCCTCCACAAAAATCGTCAAACGAGAAATAGTCAGAATCCTCACACCCGCAGTGCAATTTGACGCAGAAGGATCTGAAGCCAACTATCTTGCCACAGTCGTTCATACCGGAGAAAACTCTAATCAGAAAAAATGGATATTAGCGTGCCTTGAACCTTCCACCGGAGAAGTGCTCGTGGGCGACCCCATGGATCTCCCCTCCGTTCTGGATGAGATCAAACGTATGAGTATTCGTCATTTATTATTTTTAGATTCTCACGGATTGGGCGATTCGGGAATCAAGCCAGAACAGCTGGCCTTGCCCGATTCCGTTTTAGTTGAAGCATTGCCGAAGAATTATCTCTCTCGGGAAAAAGCAACGGACCTTCTCAAGCATCATTATGAGATTGAGAATTTAAGTACTTTTGCGAGCCACGAAGCCGGCCTATTCGCTCTCGGTGTGCTGGTTCTTTATACTCTAAGAACGCAGCAATTAGAGCGTCTGGCCCACTTACGCTTACCCGAACCATTACAAAAACCAAAGGCTCTCGTCTTAGGCCCCAATACGGCACAGCACCTAGATCTTGCAGACTTGTTCGAATTGATCAATCGAACGCGCTGTACTTTGGGAACCCGTCAACTCCGCCGCTGGATTCTATCCCCCCTTTGTGTTGAGTCTGAAATTTTAGCTCGTCAAAGCGCGGTCATGGAACTCTCGAATCGATGGAAAGAACTGGGCGAGAAAATCTGCACTCTGATCGCTAAAATATACGATCTCGAAAGGATCTGCGGCCGCATCAACACCCGCCTAGCAAATCCGCGCGACACCTTTGCACTCGGTCAGTCTCTTTCGGCGTTGGGCATTCTCTATCCCCTTTTGTCGAATTGCGAAGCCCCTGGATTGATAGAACTTCATCAAGCGGCAAAAAGTCTATTTGAAATGCTGAGCCCGTTGGCAGAAAAAATTACTCGAATTCAAAAAGAAGAAGCCCCATTAGTATCTAGAGACGGTGGAATCTTTAAAACCGGGACAACCCCGGAGCTCGATCATTTGATCTCTCTCACCGAGGATGGTCAAAAGTGGCTTGTGGATCTTGAAGCCAGGGAGCGCGAAAGCACCGGTATACCGTCACTGAAAGTCAGATACAATCGTGTATTTGGATATTACATTGAGATTACTCAAGCCCATCTTAAAAACGCACCTGCCCATTATCAAAGAAAGCAGACCATGGTGGGAGCGGAGCGATTTTTTACCGAAGAGTTAAAGAAATTCGAAGAAGAAATTCTTACTGCCTCTGTAAAACAAAAATCACTTGAACAGGAACTATTTAATCAACTTTTGAATGAAATTCAAATTCAGACCGCTCCCATAATGGAAGCGGCGCGAGTCATAGGTCAAATGGATGCACTGACTTCACTGGCGCAAATGGCTCGGTTTCCAGGATGGAACTTTCCACAAATTGATGGATCTTTAGCCTTGGAGATTCGTGCGGGCCGACATCCGGTAGTTGACCAGGCCAAACGAGGGAGCTTCGTACCAAACGACCTATCTCTGTCGCCTCAGACTCGCCTGACACTTCTCATTACAGGGCCCAATATGGGCGGAAAGTCTACTGTCATGAGACAAGTGGCGCTCATTATTATTCTCGGACAAATGGGAGCGCCCGTACCCGCTCAAGAAGCGCACTGGGGTGCGGTATCGTCGGTATTCACTCGAATTGGAGCGCAAGATGCGATCGCCAAGGGACAAAGTACCTTCATGGTTGAAATGAGTGAACTGGCCCATATCCTCCATCGGTCCGATGAACGCTCGTTCATTATTCTGGATGAAATTGGTCGTGGCACTAGCACCTACGATGGCATCAGCGTAGCTTGGGCAACGTTGGAGTGGATCTGCAAAGAAATTCGGGCTCGCACTCTTTTTGCGACTCACTACCACGAACTCATTAAACTTGCGACCACTCTGCCCCTCTTGGCCAACGCGCATATGGCGGTGGAAAGCACCAAAAAGTCAAACCAAGGAAGTTTGCGCTTCCTTTACGAACTGAGAGAAGGCCCGACTAACGAGAGCTTCGGTATACATGTCGCCCAGCTCGCAGGGCTACCCAAGGCCGTTATTCAAAGAGCGTGGAATATTCTCGGGGAATTGGAATCCGGCGCGGAGCCTCGCTCCCAAGCGCAGCTTTCGCTATTCGACATGCCTAGAGCAGTCGAAATGCCGAGAGAACCGGAAGAACCTATAATGGCTGAGCCCATTGCTCAGCTTGAACCCGAACCCCACCCGGTGGTCAAAGAGCTTGTCGGAGTTAAGGTCAACGACATGACCCCCATTCAAGCTTTGAACTTCATCGCGAAGTTACAGGAGCTCGTAGAGACGAAGGCAATCAACTGACTCGGTCAATGCCCCATCCTTCGGAGGATGGATCGTAATCGTTGGAATTCCAGTTAAAATGAACGCGCTGGCGCTCAACATGAAAGCGAATATTAAAGTAATAACCCATGCCATATTTAGTTTTTTATTTTTCATATGTAATGTATTAAAATAAGCGACGGGCCAATGAAAAAATGAAATAAACTCAGGTCGTTACTTCTTCGGTGGCTTGAAAAACCCGTTGAACTTCTACGCAACTAATAAGGGACTGTCGGGTCGATAAAGACATGAGTCAATCCATTACTATTCTATATACATGTATATATTACCAATTTCATCAACATTACCATACCCTTCCCCCAACCAACTTTAGGAACGGATCTTGAATTATCACCAGTATTGGAGATAATCATGAACGGTTTAATATCTAAATCACATATAATAATTCTAGTATCCGCGATGCTCCTGCTTGGCACTTGCATTTGTGACCTCCATCCTAATGCATACGCAGGCTTTACCTACCCCAATGCGCAAAAAGCAGCCGAAGCCTTAGCAAACTATTTTAATCTAGCCAATCAGACTCATGGTGACCGAGACCTATTCAAAATAAAATTACCTGTCTCGAAAAAGGATGAAATCAAAGTAAGTCTTTCTGAGTCCGAAGACTTTGAGAAAACAGGTGGATACGAAGTCAAAGTCACCCTCTTTAATTCTCGAGCCAAAGTTGAAGAGCTTGAGCGACTGGACACTCCGATTAAATTCAAGATTAGACCAGTAGATTCCGCTAATCGGGCTGCCGGCTACGTGATTGAACTCGACCAATCAGATAAGGCCAAACGTAAGATGAGCGAAGGAAGTTATGCGAACTACTATGACGTGGAGGATATCAATCAATTTCTGGAAAATTTCCATTCAGAGTTCATGAGCCAACTCAGTGGATCCTATCGGCGAGGGTCAGACTGCAGCCAGCAGGCTACAGGACCCGAAGTGATGGAAAGAAGCAGTTGGTCTATTCGCCGATTTCTGGGTCTTTCCAGCAAAGAAGTTGAGTTGAAATCTACAGAGCCGAAATTCAACGACAAATTCCAAGGTCGCCTCATCAATCTATTCAAGAAAGATGGTCCATTACTTAATTCACAAAAAGGTCCAAACGAAGACGACTTGAACGAATTCGTTTGGAGACTATCCAATTCCTTAGTAAATGCGGGCATTTCCTTTGAACGATTTAACGCAGTTTACACTTATCTCAGCGCGCGTAATTCCCCAAATGTTATTTATAAAGATTTAAATGAATTAGCAAACTTCTCTGGAACCTATTCTGAGTATGAAAGTTTCAGAAATCATGACTCAAATCTCAATAGCTATTTTAATAGGCGTATAACCAAAAGTGTTATAGAGCAATATATCGATCAAAGCTTAAAGCATCCTCAAGGCACTGCCTTAGCTCAGTATATTGTTAAAATCGAATCCAAAATAAAGGCACAATCCGACGCAACAACAAACGCAACGACCAACGCAACAAAATGATGCGTTAAACCCCGAAGGCTCCCTGATCTTGCCCCGTTTCCGACCGTTTTACTTAGGGTGCCACCACCGTCTCCAGCACCCGCTTTAACGTCCGTTTCAGCGCAGAACCGACCGGAACTTCAGGGTTGCGCATATCAACCCACTTTTCATCGGTGCCACCCCGCAAACCCGGCCCTAAATACTCCGCGGCTTTCAGCAGATTCATCTGAGCTGCCGGGCCCTTCACCTGCCACACTGCAGTCGTTCTATGAATTTTATGCCGGGTCACAATATGCTGAGTTTCAACTTCTCCTATTGAAACGGATCGAATACCTAAGCTTTTGGGCTCATCGTCCATCAGGTCCCATAAACCCGCCCTCCACTCTCCTTTTTGACGCCGGCGCAACAAAACACGTCCCGAGTCATCTAATAGACAGTGCAGCCGCTCTTTGACTTGAATCCACTTTTTGGGTTTCTTTTTAGGTGGATAGTGATCCTGGGTCCCTGTTTGCGCCGCCCGACACAGCTCTTGCAACGGACATAATAGACAAGCGGGCTTCCTCGGCGAACAGAGGGTGGCTCCTAGTTCCATCAAAGCCTGGTTTGTTATACTGGGATCGATTTGATGCCGATCCGCCGCCGTCACAAAGATCTCAGATATTCTCCACAATCTAGATTTAAATGCCACGTCCCCGTTTTTTCGAGACACACACCGCAGACGAGAAAGCACTCTCTCCACATTTCCATCCAGAATGGGTATCGGCTGATGGGTCGCTATCGATAAAATAGCGCCGGCAGTATAAGGTCCAATACCTGGCAACTCCAGCCAAGCCTCCCTCGTGTCCGGAAAGCGCCCGCTTCGTACGATTTCCTGAGCGGCCAAACGCAGGTTTCTCGCACGAGAATAATAGCCTAGACCGGCCCAATATTTCATCACTTCCTCTTCGCTGGCTTTCGCCAAAACTTCGACAGAAGGAAAACGTGCGATAAATTTTTCGAAGTAAGGAACGACAGCGACAACCTGTGTTTGTTGCAGCATAATTTCGGAAATCCAAACACGATAAATACTCGGTTGATCCCTCCAAGGTAAGACGCGCTTTTGACGCTGGAACCAACTCTCGAGACGCTTCAGTGAAATCAAAAACGTGGAAACCAAAACCTTGCCCATAATTTATCCTTCCCATAAACTTAAATCAGGGGGCAAGCTCGTTTGTTCAAATCTCGTAGTTTTGTCATTCAGACAATCTTATTGGAGGCTATTTCGTGGATGTTCCTTTTCACGGTATCCTCCCCAGCCAATAGCCTAGCAAGCTATCCAGCTAGCGCCTCCCTATTTAAGGTGGTCATAGACCCTGGACACGGAGGGGCAGATGAGGGCACGGTCTATCATGCCGGAGGCTTCCGCATTGCTGAAAAAGATGTCACTTTAAGGATTGCTCGTCAAGTAGCTAATCTATTGCGCGCCAAGGGCTATTGGGTCACGCTGACCCGAAATGAAGACCGGGAAGTATCACTTCCCGCCCGCACCGCTCTAGCGAATCAGTTGAAAGCAGATATCTTTATTTCTATCCACATGAATTCAGAAGGGGAAGATCTACAATCGAAAAGTGCGAACAAATATACAGGCAAAAACGCCTCCAAGAGCGCTGAAGGCGTAGAGACATTTATCCTCAACCACACGACCGATGCCGCGTCTAAAAGGCTTGCGAAGCTAGAAAACAGCGCAATATCAATCAACTCTCCCTATTCTTCCAGCTCCCCAAACGCCCCTAGCTCCGGAAGCCAGTCCCCAGAAATTCAGCAAGAAAACCTAGATGTAGCGCTCATTCTTAAAGACCTACGCCTGGATGCCAACCTCTCCGAAAGCAAGCACTTGGCCTGCGATATTCAGCGCAATCTTGTTTCAGCCACTTCTCGCTCCCTCTCTTTGCTTTATGGCCGATATTCCACCCCGATTGAAAAACGAAACCGGGGAGTAAAACAGGCCCTCTTCCACGTCCTTCTGGGGGCGGATATGCCCAGCGTGCTAGTTGAACCAGGCTTCCTAAGTAATGATAAGGATCGATCTCTAGTGCTTTCAGAGAAGGGAAGATTCAAGATCAGCCATGCAATATCAGATGCGATTGAGCAGTACCGGGGTCGGAAATGGAAGTCAAAACGTCTCTTGAGCCTGAGCAGATGTAAAGTCGATTAACAGTGATTTAGATCAAAGGTCGCCCCCGCTAAAACGACCCAAGAACCACACTTAAATAAAACTTCAATAATTTTAAATAGTTATTGAATACCAAACAAAGCAGTGACACACGTGTATTTTTTGACCCACTCTGGCATCCCACTTGCTTTAACTCAGCTCGTGAGAGTTCAGCGACAAGCGTCAAAAGCAGAGTGCGACGCTTCGCTAAAGTAGTAGTTGAGATGTGGAGGAATTTTTTATGAAAACTATATTTCCCAAAAAGGTTGCCATTGCCCTGGCAATTCTGGGTGCAGCCCTGGTAAGCAGTGGCTGTGGATCTTCGAATTCAGGTGGTGCCCCCGCTGGTGGTGCCGCTGGTGCTGGTGGAACCGCTGGAGTTGCCAACGGCGTCGGCGGAGTCGGTATGCCTGCAGGTTGCGTCAATCCGTTTCTTGCAACTGGCGTTGGAGGTACTGTCCAAACTGGTGCCTATTTCGATTCGAATTACATTATCTGGGGTACTCAAACAATGGATAATAACACCATTGCCCCAGGCCAAACCTTTGGCCAGGTGATAATGACAGTAGGAGCTGTCGGTGCCGCTTATCCCTACGTGGATAATCGATCACCTGACGGTACCGTTGAATTAAACTTTACCCCAATGGTGAGTGGAGTGGCAGGCGTTACAGGTATGACTTCCACCTTTTCAAGTGGATACGGATCAAGTACCGGTATGCTCACCTTTGTCGCCCTAATGAGTCAAGCCAAACAACAACTCGTATTATCCGAACTTCAAAGCCAATATCCTATGACCGGTGTGATGAGTGGTATTCCTGGAACTATGCCAATAGGAACCATTGGAGTCACTGGCACGACCTCTAGCTTGGCGACCCAAATTTGCGTAGTGAGCGCAGCGGGTAATCTGAGTCACAGTGGATACACTCTCTACGGAGATGGTGGATCACCCAACAACCCATTGCCTGGAACAGTTGAGCTTTACTTCTATATTCCAAGTCAAATGAGTATGTTTCCCGGTGTAACGGCAGGTATGTCTCCTGGAGCTATGACCGGAGCCGCTTTGTACAGCATGAACAAAATCATTTTGCACTATTAGAGAACACCTAGGCCCTCTTGAAGGGCGCATCAAAGAGCACTCTGAAGACACAATGACTATGTAAGTAGCTGGTCAGACGGTATTACAGTTCAAAGTTGATGTTCAAGCTGGGGCAAGTTGAAGTTGAGTTGAGGTGTCGCCCACACACACCATTAACGCAGTACGTTAGTCAAACTAGTTAATTACATGGAAATTGTCGATGACTCACAGTTTGGGCAGAAACTGTGAGTTCATAAAAAAGGGATCATCGCGCAAGCGCTGGTCCCTTTTCGCATTTCCGGTTTCGCATTTTTATTTAGGAATTTCTAAAATGTACCGATCTGGAGACTGTGAACACTGGATTCAAAGCTTTTCATTTGCACTCCTATCGACGTTTCTTGACAATTCAATCCTTCATCGGATTGGTCATTTTTCTGTATATTCTATTATTTCTACCAAAAGACAGCTTCAGCGAAGAAGTAAAACCAAAAGAAGACTGCACCTACGCGCGTGAATATATTACTTCGCTGGAGTATCTGAGATCCCACAAAGATTACAGCCTTTCAGAGAACGAATCCCGTCAAATTGCACAACGCGTAATTCAAGGATGTTCAGGGGCAGCTCAACGGTTTATAAAAATCTCGGCACTCCTGCACCATTCTGGAGTTCCCCCAAAAGATGCCATCCAAAAAGGCGAAGAATTTTCTAAACGAACGGACGATGAAACAGAATCCTTCATTACCA
>Ga0206877_10040_pt1 | contig 42153 bp, 31 predicted proteins | sample Alteio_BWOrgCont_7_FD_152623 | JGI IMG/M metagenome (GOLD analysis project Ga0206877, IMG submission 152623) | Enriched cells from forest soil in Barre Woods Harvard Forest LTER site, Petersham, Massachusetts, United States -... | ecosystem: Environmental > Terrestrial > Soil > Temperate forest >...
TTAAACAATCCCCTGGCTATGACAACCAGCCAAGATTTACAAACCCTTTATTATGGCTCTCAAAGTCCTATTCAACAGTATTATTCGAGTCATACGGGAGAGGAAGTTTGTCGAGATCAAGAAAAGATACTCAAGCTTGTTTTGACTCGCGATCCCCTGGGATTTGTTGGAACGATGTTTGTTCGAGTTTGGCAGGGATTTGGTTCCTGGGATTGGACTGAGCGCCCTCCATCAGAAAAGGAGCTTGAGAAAGCAAATCGATTGAAAACCCTAGATAGGGTCCTTGAGGGATGGGATGTTTTTCAATTTCTATTTCAAGGGTTTTTGTTGATTGTTACCCTCATGATGTGGATGCCCAGATCCCAGCGTTTTCGAAGTCCGGATATGGTCTTTTTTTGGTTGGGAGCACTAGGGCATGCTTTTGGAATTGGTCTGATCAATCCTTTTTTGACTTTGAGGTATGTCGCGGTGTCAAAACTTCTCATTTCGATTTGTTTCCTTTCGGTCGCAGTTGAAGGGGCACGTGCCAGGGTACGTTCGCGACGAGGAGCGACCGACACGAAGCAAACTCATGTTGAAAACGAAATTCTTGTGGGGGCGGCGGAATGAAAGTGCTGAATTCAGCATCTCAGTATGGGGTTTATCCTAAAAATCCATCTCCCCTGACTGAGGAACAGATCGAAGCTCGAGAAAAGTTTATGATGCTTTGGCATCAGGAACTTCCTACGAAATATGGACTTTTAGAACACTTCAACCACGGCGTTCTATCGAGGTTCTCGATCCAGTCGGGCAGCAAAACGCTCGAAGTGGGTGCTGGCCTGGGTGAACATCTAAGGTACGAAAATCTAACTATCCAAGAATACTACTGTTTGGAATACCGAGAAGAGTTTTGCAAAGAACTGAGAAAGAAGATTTCACCGGATCGAGTCATTTGTGGTGACATCCATGAACGTCAGAATTGGCCTGATGCGACATTTGATCGTATATTGTCCGTGCATGTTTTGGAGCATCTCAGAAACTTGCCAGCTGCTGTGAATGAAGTCCGACGCCTCTTAAAGCCAGACGGAGTATTGGATATTGTTATCCCTTGTGACGGCGAGCCTCTCTATGGATTAGCTAGAAAAGTTTCATCTGAAAGGATGTTTCGTAAGAATTTCAAAATGGATTTCACACCCATTATTCGCAACGAGCATGTGAGTACTCATCGGGAAATTCTTGAAGTTTTGGAACGCGATTTCATCGTGCAAAAGCGGATTATGTTCCCTTTTTATTTTAATCTACCGAAAATCAATTTAGTGGATGGGTTGAGGTTGATCCCGAAACGGTAGTAAAATGTTTTTAGTAGCCTAAGATTTGTTTAATCTTTTCCTTGTCACAAAGAAAACTTTCTTTCGCCCATTCGTGGGCATTCCGCTGCCAGGATTCGTAGGTCGTCGCTTCAACCTCAGAAATGTCGTGAATAGATTGTTGAATTGCTCGAGCGATCGAATCTTCGGAAAGCGATGAAAACCCGGAACAAATAGCACCGATGTTTTTACTCTTTGCGGTTTTTAGAAAAGATAGTCCTTCCGGCGCAATAATCAGGGCCGGCAGCGAAGCTCCCAAATAATCAATCAGCTTGGAAGGAAAGCTGAGTCCCATCATTCGGCTGGTTTCAGTAGTGAAACTATAGGGGATTAGCCCGTAATCATAGAGGGAAAGGGTAGGTAGCAAGTCCTCATCAGGGATTGAACCCCTGTAAGTGATTTTGTCTGGCAGAAGCCAATCTGTAGAAGGAGGATGCATCCCATAGAGATCGAGCTTTATGTCTAAAGCGTTCTTTTCAAGAATTTGCTTGATGATTCGAACCGGGCCTAAATAGTGTGGAATGAAAGAACCTACATAGACTAATTTGAGTTTCTCTTTTCCAGCAAAAACCTTGTTGCTTCCCTTCGATTGCAATTGTGGGTGCAATTGTGGGTGTGATCGTAGGCGTAATTGCGGAATTTCTTTTAGAGTTCTTCCCAGAATGTAATTCGATTCCTTTCCATATATCTGGAGATAATAGTCCCCCATAGATTCTGATACTGCAATTCGTTGCCTAGCTGTGCGATATAAGACCCCGAAAAGGAGAGAACAGAATTTTTTGAATACTCTCCCCTTCCAAGCATAGGTTTCGATAAAATCGTCCATAACCCAAACAGTAGTGTTTCGGGAAGTCAACCGGCAGGCCAATCCCATCAAAACGTCTCGGATCGTGTTTGGAATGATGATAAAATGATTCTGACCCTGCAAATTCCTAAATATCTTGTAAAGAGTCCCAAAAAAAACTGAAATGACACGGAAACCTGGCTGATTCGAACAGGGGACCTCTACATAATTGACGCCTTTTCGTCCCATCCCGTAATGCTTTTGCCCCGATAGGTAGAGTGAAGTGAGTGAATGGGGGGGGAGGAAACTTAAATAGGGCAAAATAGCCCTCATTCCAGCTCCGTTTTTTGGATCTAAGGGGACTTCGCAAACGATTACCCAGCGCATGAATTTGACCTCAAAAACCTATTGACTACTGCATTTATGAGAGTCTATCTTACAAGACATGACAAAAAAAGCGTTGATCACTGGTATCACGGGCCAAGATGGAAGTTATTTGGCGGAATTTCTACTTGAAAAAGGGTATGAAGTCCACGGTATTGTCAGGAGATCCAGTTCAATCAATACGCGAAGAATTGATTCTATCTACAAGGATCCTCATGAGCAGGGCGCTCGTTTCTTTCTTCACTACGGTGATTTGACCGATAGCAGTTGCATCAACAAGATTCTTGAGAAAGTACATCCGGAAGAAGTTTATAACTTAGGCGCTCAAAGTCACGTCAAAGTGAGTTTTGAAGTACCGGAATTCACTGGAGATGTTGTTGGTCTTGGTACACTTCGAATATTGGAAGCAGTGCGTGAAGTGCATTTGAAAACTAGAATCTATCAGGCTGGCTCAAGCGAAATGTTTGGCAAAGTGCTTGAGATTCCCCAACGCGAGACCACTCCTTTTTATCCGAGAAGTCCCTATGGTGCGGCTAAGGTCTATGCACATTGGCTTGCGGTAAATTACCGAGAAGCCTTCAATATGTTTATTTGTAATGGGATTTTGTTTAATCATGAATCTCCCCGCCGAGGTGAAACCTTCGTGACGCGGAAGATTACTCGTGGAGTGGCGGCCATTAAAATGGGCCTACAAAAGAAACTCTACCTGGGTAACTTGGATGCGAAGCGGGATTGGGGATTTGCCAAGGATTATGTTGAAGCGATGTGGCTGATGCTTCAGCAAGAAGTTCCAGATGATTATGTGATTGCGACTGGCGAGTGTCATTCTGTTCGAGAGTTCGCTGAGCTTGCTTTTGCTCATGTGGGATTGGATTATAAGGACTTTGTGGAAGTCGATTCCAAGTATTTCCGTCCGACGGAAGTAGATCTATTGATTGGCGATAGCGAAAAGGCCCGGAAGAACTTGCATTGGAAACCAAGAACTTCTTTCCAAGAATTAGTGAAAATGATGGTTGACGAGGATCTCAAAACGCTTCAACGGTGATCAATTCAAAATTGAAAGTTTCGCAAAGAAGCCAATTAGTTCTTTCAAGCCTACTTTGCGGAATGTTTATCTGCCTAGCTTTCTATCCTGGGTATATGTCCCAGGATTCTCTCAGTCAGTATCAGCAAGCTAAGAATTTTTCTTTTTTGAACATCACGCCTCCTGTCATGAGTCTGGTTTGGCACTTCACAGATAAGCTCATTCCGGGTCCACTTGGAATGATGGTCTTTCATAATTTGCTTTTCTTTTCTGCTGTAGTTCTTTTGATCGGAACTCACTTTTCGAAGTCCAAATTTGCATTTCTACTCTTGCCGTTGGTTGGACTATGGCCCCCTATTGCCGTATGGCTTGGGACACTTTGGAAAGATACCAGCATGTTTTCAGCTTTCTTGCTGGCCTATGCATTCATTCTTAGAGCTCTGAAGACGAGGTCGAACTTTGTCTGGTTCCTGAGTCTCTTGGCTCTTTTGTACGCCTCTTCAGTGCGGCATAATGCTTTGCCTGCTGCTCTCCCTTTTTGCTATCTATTATCTCGGTATTGGATTCGAAAGCGCGGTTTAATTCAATGCTTTAAACGGGTTACGGCAACAATTCTGACTGTGATTGGACTTTTTGGATTTACTAAAGGTGTTGAAAAACTACTCTGTTCGAATACTGAATTCTATCTTCAGCAGTATTTAATTAATTTTGATTTGGCAGGTATTGTAGTGAGATCCCATGATCCGCAACTCCTCAATAATATGTCAGAAGCATATCAGCGGCCACTGACGTTTGAGTGGGTATCGAAACTGTATGAGCCTTGGGATCATTTTAAACTGGCTACAGGAGATGCCGAACTTAAATTGCTTGATCTGCCAGTTATTTTTAAAGCGACTCAAAATCAAAAAATGGAGAAACTTTGGTTTAGCGCTGTAATCACTCACCCTTTTGCATACCTTCGTCATCGAATTGCAGTTTGTAGTTATCTTTTAGGTATATCGGCACCAGCATATTACCCCTATCATCCATGGGGAATTGACGCCAATGCATATGGGTTTGTTAAAACAAATTCCTATCTCAATCATAAGATCATGGCGTTTCTGCGAGTTTGTTCGAAGTGGCCGCCCTTTCAAGGGTTTTATTATTTAATATTCATAATATATCTATTGAGTTTGGACCTTACTGTCCGAGCAAAACTTAAAAGACTGCCGCTCAATTCTTCTGCACTAGTATGGAGTGGTGCTATCGCATTTTTTTGTAATTCAATAATGCTGCCAGGCGCGGAGTTTCGATATTTTTCTTGGACGCTAGTTGCTGGTTGGGTAGCGATTCTATTCTACTTTTTTCAGCAGTTTTTCTATCGAAAAACCGAATTAAATAAATTTTATCTTTCGCAGTGAAAACGCTACCATTTTCAGAAGCAGCCAACCATGCTTCCATCTCTGAATATTAGTAGTGCCGTAAGTTCTTTCACGGTATCGAATGGGAATATCCATCATCTTCATATTGAGTTTGCTTGCTCCAAATAAAAGATCGAAATCTCCAAAGGGGTCGAAGTCTCCAAAGTAGGATCGATTGGCAGCAATTTTTTGGTAAGCCTCTTTATGAAGCACTTTTGTGCCACAAAGAGTGTCCTTGATAGGCTGACCCAAAATCCAGGAGAAGGCGGCACTGAAAAATTTATTAGCGCACATATTCAAAAACCGCATGGCTTTGTCTTCCATTGGGTAGACTAGTCTGACCCCATTTGCAAATTCAGCGGTTCCAGAAGCAAGTGCGCTATAGAATTTAGGAAGTTCTTCTGGTGGGACAGTCAAATCGGCATCTAGAATCATGAGAATGTCGCCAGTTGCCTGAGCGAAACCCTCACGGACGGCATTCCCTTTCCCTTTGCCTGACTGCTGAAGGGTAATAATTTGCGGATTTTCTTTTTTAACTCGCTGAATTTCTTCCCAGGTATTGTCGGTAGAGTTTCCCTCAATAAAGATAATTTCAGTTTTGGAGCCCATCATAGGAATGCGATCAATCGCCGCTTGGATGTTTCCAGCTTCATTCCTTGCCGGAATAACGACTGTGACGGAAGGTAATTGGCTTGGACCTGTTACTCTCATTTTAGCGACGTGAAAAACGGTGACACAAAATGGGCTAAGGAAATACGCCAGATAATAGTTAAAGAAATGATCAATCCCAAAGAATGGAAATGGGAAGAGTACCTTTGTCTGTTCTTTGATCAGATCCCACGAGCTGAGAAGTAATAGATTTTTTACATCTGCATTGCTCAGCCAATTGGCTTCAGGCTGCTTAGACTTTAAGCCGAATAAAGTGACAAAAGCCAGAACGGGTCTCCAAAGTGAGCTGTAGAAGTTTAAAATGAGTCTGGATTGCGGAGTGACCCAGTTTTTAATTTCTTCTAGTACCAGTTGGACGTCTCCCGAGAAGTTGATTGTTTCGGATAGGATTACAAAATCAAATTTCCGATCAAGCTTCAGGTCATTTTTTAACATTTCAGCGCAAGCAACATAGAACTGTCCGTAAGGAAGTCTTTTTTTTGCGGCTTGGATTTGATTGGAAGAGATATCAATGCCGACGACATCACGATTCGGAAGCAAGGCCAGCAACTCTCCGCTACCGCAGCCAATTTCAAGAATACTTGCATTGGCTGGAATCAAATGCTTGTAGTAGTGGGCTAAAAGTTTACGATAAAATCGGCCGGCCCAAGTAGTTTCAGTAGGGGCCGAGTCGTAAAAATTTCGAAGGCGATCCAGATGCTTTTGAATATAGGCCAGGTTTGGTTTCATTGTTGAAATACCATACAATAAAATCCTTTATGTAACTATCGATATCAAGTACGATTACCAGATCGTAAAGAACAAGAAAGTTCTAGAGCTATTACTATGGCAACGCATTCAATAGACCAGCATAATGTTGAAATTCACGAAGGTTTAGAACTTTGGAAGAAAAAAGTCTTACTCCGGAAAGTATATCATTCCTTTTATCTAGAAATCTCAAAATACCTCCTTAGAAACCAAAGCGGTCTGACGGTTGAGTTGGGCTCCGGTATTGGAAATTTGAAATCGGTATTTCCAGAATGTCTAGCCACCGATATCTTCCAGAATCCTTGGATTGACCAAGTGGAAACTGCTTATAGTTTGAGTTTTAAAAATGAATCGGTGAAAAACCTGATTCTTTTCGACGTTTTTCATCACCTGCAGTACCCGGGAACGGCTCTCAGTGAACTTTATCGAGTTTTAGTTCCAGGAGGACGACTGATCATTTTTGAGCCTTGTCTCAGTCTATTGGGTTACATTTTGTATGGCGTATTGCACCGTGAAGGAGTGGGTAGGGCTAGAGATATTGTTTGGTCTGCTCCTCAGGGATGGACGTCTTCGGAAAACGGTTATTATGCGGCTCAAGGGAATGCTAGCAATATCTTTCTGACTAAGACTTACGAAAAGGAGCTCTCAGGTTGGAATGTCATTACAAAGAAGAGATATTCTGCGCTCTCCTATGTCGGATCGGGTGGCTATAGGGGACCTCAATTGTACCCTTCTTTTATGCATTCCTTCATGCTGCAAATCGACAAAGTGGCTAATCTTCTTCCTTGGCTATTCGCGACGCGATTATTGGTTGTTTTGGAAAAGCGGGAAAATACGGAAAAAGCACCGCTATGACCCATTTTCTTTCAAATTTCCTCTTGCTAGCAGCACTATTTGCGGGATTGGTTTTTGTAGGCCTGGGTCCCACCGCAATTTTATCAAATCGTAAGAGCTTTATTCTCAATTCTCTTCTCGCCCCAAGTATTGGAATGGTAATAATTACATCTTTTGGGCTATTTCGGCTGGGGATTCTGCGGGTGCCGTTAAAACCGGGGTGGATACTCGGCTTTCTTTTTTTGTTTTCGCTGTTTTCACTGGTTTGGTCTAGACATCTTTTCAAGGGAGTTAAATCTGTTCGGCCGCGTTCAATCGCAGGTTTTTTCATAATTCCTGTTTTATACGTCATTATGATGGCAGGGGTATTCTCTCCTTCTGGATTCCATCTTTTAAGCGGCGGAGAAGATGAGTTTCTGTATTCATCTATCGCGGATCATATGCTCAAGTACCAATATCAGGGAGGGCCTCTGGATACTTTGCAAGCCCGGCCTGATCATTGGCTTTATGATTCCTCCACCAGACAGCTTGGATATGCGTTATGGCATCGACATAGTGCAGAGATTTTTCTTGCTACAGTGTCTTGGGCCGCAGGTCGATCGACTTCTGAGTCTTTTCCGATTACGGTTATTCTTGCCATGCTTTCTTTTCTGACTGCATTAGTGGCTATTTCAAAAATTTGTTTTCGTTATCGTGGTTGGCAAATTTTACTTCTTCAATTTGGGTTTGCCTTTAGTTTTTATCCTCTACTACTTCATATCCAAGGGAGCCTCGCTAATCTTTGTTCAATGGGTATGTTTTTGTCTGGTACGGCGCTCGGTTTTCACTCCCTGCTTCGAGTTCCTGGAAAGCGAACGAGCTTAGCGGCAGTTTTAATTGCTGGAACTATCATTTTCTATTCTGAGGTTTCTCTGCCAGGAGCCTTAGTTCCACTCGGAGTAGCTTCTGTATGGTTTTTTATTTCGAAGCCAAGTCAACGACGCAAAATAGTGACCAATTCTTTGTGGATCGCTCTTGTGGCAGCTGCTTTGTCGCATCAAGCTATTTATACGATGATTCAAATGGTCTTCATGCATCTCCAGCGCGTTGGGGGGGCAGTTCATTCTGCTAGCGCTTTAAGGCTTACAGATTTGGCGAATGCTCTCGGGCCTGAAATAGGAGTTTATACTTATTATAGCCTATCTCCTCGAAATCAAAAAACGGCACAGTTTGCTTCCACTCATCCAAAACTCATTCTTGCATTTTTAATCGGTCTTTTATTTTTTGCGTGTGTTGGCATTTTTCGAGGTTCTTCTCGAGCTTCTTCTAAACAGAGTGAACCTCAAAAGGCACTTTTAATTGCTCCTATTATTTTTAGCGTGGTAGCCCTGACTTCTATATATTTAGGAGATGCACTTCGATTCTTTCGATCAATTGGCTATATCTATTCCTATCTTCTCATCGGCTTGGTAGGGGTTTCCCGAACATGCATGGGTGTACTTGCATTTCCGCTTGCAGCAGCGTTTTGTTTAATGAATTTTTTCTCGACCGGAAGTACTTTGCGCCACGTTTTTCACTACAATGTGGAAACGGAGCCTATTATTCGTCGCTTCAATCCAAACGATATGGTTTGGATTCGCCTTAGAGAAGAGCTAAATCGAGAGTCCGAAGGCATTCCAGTTTTAATTGCTGATTTTGATGACACCGTTCGACCTCATTGGATCACGGTGGGTATTGAACCCGTCGCGAGTTGGCCGGGAGAAAAAATTAGAAAATTTTGGCGACTGATGGAACCAAAGGAAACTAATCCTTATTTTGCCCAGGGTCGGAAATATGCCGTTCCCTGGGATCAGGTTCACGAGCTGAGTGAAGTGAATTTTCCGGACTGGCAAAAAATTCTCCCTGAGTACGTTGAGAAATCTCGATTGGCGATCGTTCCACTAGGGGGAATTTACCCATCGGATTGGAGGCATTGGGACGATATTTTTTCTCCCAGGAGGACGCGGTATTCCAATATTTGCGATGTGGTTTACAAGTTTGAGAAATCGGTCGAGATTTTGCCGGAGAAATCACTCGGAAAGCTCCAGTCTGATGAAAAGGGTCTTTACCGAGAACTTGTTGGAAGCTTTGAAATCAAAAACCTCAATGGCGGAAATAAACTGACTCTTGAATTTGAGGGAAGTGAAAATACTCTTCATATTCAAATAGCTAAATTGCCGGGAGCAGTCCCGGCTGAAGTTTCGCCCGAGGTGCAGATCGAAAGACACGGAAGCTTGAGGCAAGTGACCTATCTTTGGAAAAGTGATGAAGCTCCAGATAAAGTCGAGGTTGAGGGGCAAGCCGGAAGAAGTGTTAAAGTAAGGAAGATCTCTTGGGAATTTTCTCGAAATTGATAGACTTTTTTTATTCAGATGATTAATTGTTAAAAGTGCTCCGAAACACTCTATATAAAGTAAACCATAGTTCAGTTTGGCATCAATCTGTAAAGATTTGGGGGAGTGACTACGTTCCGCCAACTGCAGATAGACTTTTGGCTCTTTGGTTGCACCGCATAGGTATGATGGGCGTGAAAGATGTTGCCCTATTTTCAAAATTGGTTCGTCCTGGAGACCAGGTAGCGGATATTGGAGCAAACCAGGGACTTTTCACCGTTCTATTTGCAAAAAAAGTGGGACCGAAAGGTAGAGTTTTTGCATTTGAGCCAGAACCTGAATTGTACCGTGCCCTCACAGAGAACTGCTTTCGCAACCAACTCGAGAATGTAACCAATCATCCTATTGCAATTGGATCTGAAGAAAAAAAGCTCACTCTCCATCGATCTTTGTTTAATTCGGGAGATAATCGTCTTAAGGCTTTTGACCAAGCGGGTGGAAGCGTTGAAGTTCTTTCTCGTCCTCTGGATGACGTTCTACAGGGTAAAACTTTGAACTTTATCAAGATTGACGTACAGGGGCATGAACTTCAGGTTTTTCAAGGAATGGAAAAAACAATAGCCTGTAGCCCTAATCTAAAAATCTACTTTGAATTTTGGCCCTATGGGTTGAGAAATGCTGGAATCGCACCTCAAGACTTGATTCGATTCATTCGGAGTAAAGGGCTAAAGCTCTACTATCCTTCACATAGTCTTGACGTAGAATTTGAAGACACAGAGGTTTTGGAAGCCTCGTTGACTGGCACGAAATATTCGTATTTTCTGGCTGTAAAGGGAAGCTAAATTTGATCTGCAGGTGAGCTGGTTTGACAGGTAAGCCCCTGGTTTTGGCCGAAGGCCCTATGTTTGATCCACCGACTGTTTACCTTTTTCGAAAAATCTAACGACATGCTGATAAAGCTCATTATTCATCAACTCATTCGGTAGAAATCGCTCACTACTCAAGATGCGCCCTTCCTGAATATGCTTACCTGTCCGGCGTACAATCGCCTCGAATTCTTCACGGAATTTAAACAGGTGGCCGGGAGCAGTAAAGAGGGCATCGTCGGCGGCTTCATCAAAGAAAATAATACGGTAAAAAATTTTCAAGGGGTCTTCTACGTACTCGTCGACGAGAAAAAGGCTGGAATCTCCCACTCGAGCTTTCGTAAGAATTTCAACTGCACGTGCGCGGGATTCTGGATTATCAAAGAAAATATGCGCATCGTGGGTCATGTGAGGTTCAACCTTAGAAAAATTTACACCCAAGCGCTTTAAAAAACGAGTTTGATCCTTTTGCCGGTACAATATCCAGGGTTTCTCAGCGTCTGTATTCTTTTGTGACAGCGCGTTTGTTACAACAAGAGTATCTTCTAGCCCCATTTGAGAGAAAACATGACCGAAGCCACGATCAAGGTACCTGAGGCAATAAGCTATTCTCAGGTTGTCTTGGTAGGGGATTTTAGAATGCCAGTGATGATGCTGAACATGGGCTAAACTGTTGAGAAAAAGTACTGAGAAATCAGTCTGATACTCTGCCCGATACTGTAAAAATAAGAGGGTTGAAATATAATCCAATAAACAGATGAAGACAAAATGTTCGCCGTGGAATTTTTTCAAATTTAACACTAATTGCGGTAGCTCGGCAACAATGCTAGATGCGCAACCCGACTGAGCTAGAAACTTAAGGAGTGAGGCCGATCTTCTTATAATCTCGCTTTTGGAAAGGTTCAAATAGTTTTTGGAGAGATATCTAGCCAGTCCAAGCAAGGAATTCAGTTTTTCCGGATAAGCGGTTTCCGAATAAGTCCAAGGATCAGGTAGGAAAAACCTATTGTTTTCAGCACTCCCACGACTCGCATTCATCGAGCCCCAAACACCACTGCTCACTCCACGACTCGAAAGATCCTCCCAGATTTGCTTGTTCAGGAGGCCCGGCACGTCTCCCAAGTGCTTGATCTGGTGACTTGAAGAAGGAGAGCCTGTGTGAACCGAAACCCACTGAACCCAAGGTTCTAAAAAATCGCTCTCATACTGATCTTGAGTGAACGTCTTGCTCTCGTTTAGGGATAGTACTCGTTGCAAATTTTTTAAACTGAGCGCATCTGCTGCATCAGCTAAAAGATCGCGATTGAATTCGTTCAACTCGACAAAAATCATTCTTGATTTCATATTTGAGTGCCACGCCTCTGCTTAGGGTGTTTGCTTGGGCCCTAAGCATAATGGGAGCTGTTCTACGTTGTCAAGGACCTCCCAAGATTGCGATGCCGATTTTCCTGCTTGGGAAACAGCGGGTAGTACTCTCCGATATGATCTGGGCATCGGATTGGTTCTTGCCAACTTGCACCGCTCATCTATTTAGATTTTGTGAAACCCGTTGCCGAATATAAAGAATCGGATGAACTGATCAGCCACTGTCTTGCCCCAGAGCTCATAAAGGATGTCGTAGAGTTCCTGAGTTCGCGCTCCTGACTGGATCGTCGTCTGAGTGGTCGCGGACCCATGGACGCGAAGCTGAACCAGCGGGCGAGGGATGTAGATAAAAGGAAGCCCATTTCGAGCGAGCGTTAGCCAGGCCTTCCAATCCAGGGCGGTTTTGAGAAGAGGATCAAAAAGTGGTGTCGCATGCAAAGCGGATTGGATCTGCGGCAGATTGTACGCTACCGTTGGACAGGGGATGAATGGACCAAACTTCAAAGCTCGCTCCATTCGCTGAGCTGAAATGAGAACTGGCTTTCTTGCAAATTTACCCGGATTGAAGAGTTTCTTAACGCCCAGGAGGAAAGACAAACGGCGGGTTTGTCCTATATAAATATTTTCGCAAAATGCGACGCCTGCCTCCGGGAATTGATGAAAGGCATTCAAAACAGTTTCCGCATATTCAGGCTCGTAAAGATCGTCTGAGTGAGCCAGCGTCACAATTGGGGTGCGGGCGGAAAGCAAAGCCGCCGTCCAATCCGACCCAATGCCCTGACCGGTCGGAGCATGCAGGATCCGGATCTTTGACCGGAGTTCGGGCGAAAGCTTGAACTCGGGAGCCTCGGCGATACGAAGAGTAATGGAAGACCGCAGGCCTTCTTGAGAAAGGAGACTCCTCAGAGTTTCCTCTACGTAAGGTGCAGATTTGAATACGGGCACTACGAATTCAATTTCAGGCTGAGAGGTTCTCCTCATTGTCCGCGCGGCCTCATTTGAATCCTTCCATTCTGGACGAAGTAGTCAAAAGGAAAATGCTGGAAAAGGCGTACCGAGTAATAGTCGTTGAGCTCTCTCTGCCAATTCACCCAGGTATTTTTTGGAAAAACGAAGCTGAGTACAAGTACCAAGGCCACACTTCCAACTCCTATCAATTTCCACATCCTCAAAGAACCAAACCCCACGGGCGAACGGAAGCCCACGATAGTTTTTGCTGGGAGACGAAGAAGCTTTTCCATTCCGTATCCTCCCGAAAATCCAATAAACGGGAGAGCCAAGCTTAGGTTCGGGACTTCGTAACTGAAATAGAGCGCCCAAAGACATAAGTAGGGCAGCCCTAATAAGATCATTCCGGTCGCGGCCTGGTAGCTGAGAAGAATTCCCCATCCCGCGAGACAGAAATAAGCGAAAACGACCGCGGGATGGAAACAGTAGGCAGCAAGAGTTTCAAGAGCTGGCCCAAAGCGGCTCAATGCCGAGGGCCCCATATAGCTCATGCGCCTCCCAATATCCTCTAGATTTCCATTCGAGTTCAATTTGTGATAAGTGAGGTATTCATTTAGAGCCACAAAAGGCGCCAAGGCGATCAAGCTTCCAATGAGAGAAAGGGTCACCAATCGAACCTTTTGATTCCTGGAGAGATCGAGATCGCGCAGCAAGATCATTCCCATAAAGGGGTAAGTGATCAGAGAGAAGCCTCCAGCTTGTTTGGTGAGTGCGGCCCCGATGACGAAGACTTGACCGAGGAGCACCAGAAATCGAGCTTCTTTCCAGGTCCGCTTTAGGGAAGCCATGAGCAGGAATATCCACGCCATCACTCCAAAAAACGTGACGGCCAAATCGATATTCATAGAATTGAAGTAAAAAAGGACTCGCCAAAAACTGACTTGATTGACCCAGATGGCCGATCGTGTCCATGTGGTCATTGCAATCAGAAGCCAAATTAATAGAATAGCGAGACCATGAGCCGTTCGATTCGTGCGCTGGAACAATTCCCAAAACCCGAGCAAGATATAGATCGAAAACAGAGAACTTAGAGGTTTGATCAAAATAGCAAGGTAGAGGGGGGAGTGAAGGCAAAAAATCAGGCTTGCCCACGCTGCCGGAATCAATTGACCGTAAAACATGATGTAGTGGGGGAAATGATTCATCGACCAAGCTTTAGCCCAGACTAAGTAACCAGGGATTTCATCGCAGACGAAAATGGACGAAAGGGCATCGGAGCGAAGCTGGCCAAAAATCACGAGAAAAAGCGGGAACAAAAAAGCGATGCAGCCCGTGCGTAGAACTAGAACGTCTCTGATGCTCGCGCGAGTGAAGTATACCACTTCGATGAGCAAAATGAGATAGAGAGTGAATTTAAGAAGCGTATCCGTTTGCAGACCGAGTCCTTGATGCACCAAAGTTGTAACGGCGAAAAGAACAAGATTGGCGATCAGTCCGATGCCAAACGTTGAGATTAGCAAGCTAGTCGTTCCCAGAGATAATCGCCAATCGGTGAACCATTCGAGCAGGACGAAACCGTGTAAGAACGAGATTTGAAAAAAACTGAACGCCCATATGACAAGGGTGAACCGGTCAGGAGACATACATTCTCAAACCGGATAGCCTAGTCGGGCGGTAGATTCGTTTGAAATAGGGGCGATTGAGGGCGATTTAGTCTCTGAATGTAACTCGACCGGGGACTCGAAGTAGCTGTCTTCCGGCCCATTTTCGGAGGAGTTCGGAAAAACGAGAAGCCTTTGCACGGAGAAATTCCCGAGAAACAGTGTGCCCTGAACCAGAAGTTTCGCGGTGTAGACATTGTAGTGGTGAGTACCGATCAGTGTAGAAATAGCGTGGCTTGAAATGAAGGAGTAAACGACGACGAGAAGGATGAATCGCAATGCATCGATTCGAGCGGCACTATTGGAGTGGAAGACGAAATTCCTGGTCGCCGCGAAGTTGAATACGCTCGCTATGCCCCGCCCAATTGTGGAGGCGATCCATATTTTTCCTCCCAAAGTGCTCGTGACGTAGAAAAATGAAATATCAAACACCTCCGTCAAGATTGAGATCAGCGCGAATCTTACAAATACGAAATAAATACGCACGGAGTCCAGAAGGGGGTTGAAATGAGAAGCCGAATTGTTATCGATGTAGATCGTGGAAATTTCCACCTGCTCAACACGGATATGGGCGCGAGTTGCAGTCATCAGCATCTCGGCTTCGAAGTCATATCTGGAAGTCGGTGTCTTTAAGATCGTGAGCATAAGTTGTCGTGGGATCGCGCGAAGCCCAGTCTGGGTATCACGCACTGGAACTCCCGTCATGACACAGAAAACTCCGCGAGTCAGTGTATTTCCAAGCCGACTTCTCAGTGGCACAGGGTGACTGGAATTAAACTCTCGGCACCCCAACCAAAGCGAACGAGGCTTCTGAAGAAACAGTTGTCCCACCCGAATAGCATCGGAAGTAAGGTGCTGCCCGTCGGCGTCGAGTGTGACCACGCCCCGCAGGTCTGGGTACTCAATCAAAAGATAATTAAATCCAGTTTTAAGAGCGGCACCCTTACCGAGGTTGATTGCGTGGTGAAGTACGGTGACGCCTGGAATTTTCGCAGCTTCTTGAAAAATGGCCGCAGACTGATGCGAACTCCCATCGTTGACGATCAAAACGGGGAAGATAGATTGGCCACGCAAATCCTGTATAATTTCAATTAGCTTCCTTGTCGGTTGAAAAACTGGGATTAAAAAAGCGAGCTCTAAACTCATTTTGAGCAAATTCTCCTTTGTTTCCTAATCATAGTGCGTGCTTTTCATGGTTGTCAAGAACGTCCCCAGCTCGCGACGAGTTCGTCGAAGAACTTCCTCTTTGTAAGGCAAACTGGTTGATCCCAGCAGGATGGAAAGGTCCGTACAACTCGATCTTTCACTGTTTTTAGGACGATTGTGAATGGCTTCTTTTGGAGAACGCCATGGACGTAACCTGCGAAGGATTCGGCAAAGTCTTCTCGAATTTCGTTGGTAGCCAGAATCGAAGGAAAAGGGCTCTTTTGAAGTACCCCATAATAGTACTCTGCTGTCTCAATAGGTCGCCTAAAATTTGGGTCCCCAATATACAGAATTGGTCGCTCTCTTTCCGCAAAACTCTGATCATATTTGTTATGGAATTCGTCCTCCTTCACAAACCAGGAGAGACTAAGAAAAGGAGATCTCTTCAAAAACATCTCCTTCGACAACTCGGAGTTCAATGCGGCAGCGTGAAGTACGTCGAAAAGGATGTGGCCGAGTTCCCGAAGTAGAATGAACTGAATTGAGTTTTCTATAGAGTTGTTTTTGCCTTCCTCGAGAACTGCTTCAATTCGCTGGGCCGAGTCGGGCGAACCCGAGGTGTCGACAACAGGATTAAACGGTGAGTTCTCACGCCCTGAGAGCCACTGATTCGCCTTTTGCTGCAACTCGTTTACATCCAAGACTATGAGGCCGGAAATGGGCAATCCTACTTCGTCGAGTAGATCCAGAGTTTCACTCTTGGGGCCTAGGTTTTCAACCAAAAAAACTCCAGAGACGTATCGCCCAAATGCTGAAAGGATCGCGTTTGGCATTGACATCATAGCAGCTTTGATTCGAGAAATCGTGAAAGCGAGGCGGGGGGTTTGTTTTCCGGAAATTGCTTGTAGCTCACGTCCCTGCATTCGACTCTTGATCCGCAAATAATCGATGATATCTGAGGTCGCAGATCCTATTGAGATAGGTCGAAAAGCCCAGTGAGCTGCTTTACGAATCTGGGTATGAAGGTGAAACATCTCGCAGGCATAATTGCTTCCTTGACGGCAATCCGACAAGGCCACGATCGAACAAGTGTTCTCAAGTCCTAAGAACTCAGATACCTCTGAACTTGTGAATATTGACTGCGAACAGACGTGGGGAATTGACGTGTCACACGCCGATTCAAACCATTGAATAGAATTTGACTTTGAGCTACGTGCAAAGGCGTCGCCAAATTCAACCGCACGGGAATTAGTTACCTGGAATAGAGCAAAAAAAATAACCAGCGAAATCGGCCGCATGAGCAATATTTTAGAAGTTCTCATAGCTATTTCCTACTGTCAAATTTAGAATGGGATTGGATGAGTTTTCCCCTCGAGAGAGGAGCAGATCAAATTAGATGGGTATTATGAAAATAGAATATGGAAAAGATTACTACGAGTACCTCAGCTCCCCTAAAAATTCAAAATGGCGCAAGTGGCTTAACCCTCAAATTCCCTATGCATGGAATCTTACAAGTTTAAAATTGGGCTTTGTCTTGGATATTGGATGCGGCGTCGGTCGGAACTTGATCAATTTGAAAGGACAAGGGGTTGGAGTTGAGATTAATCCCCTTTGCGTTGAAGAAGCCAGGAAAAGAAAGCTCCAGGCTTTCATTCCAGAAGATTTTTTTGCCAGCGGGTTTTTCATTCCAGACCGATTTGATTCCATTCTCGTATCTCACGTAGTTGAACATATGAACTTTCAAGATGCGCAGAATCTGATTAGCCCCTACCTCCCATGTTTGAAGTCGAAGGGCCGCTTGGTTTTGATCACTCCACAAGAACGCGGTTTTAAAAAGGACCAGACGCATGTGGAGTATTTTGGGTTCGAGAAACTGAAGGATTTAGAAAAATCCCTAGGACTTTATTCACTCGCCCAATATTCATTTCCATTCCCTCGGTATTTTGGGTCTTTTTTTCCTTATAACGAATTTGTTTCCATTAGCGTAAGACCTTACCAAACTCAATCATTCTATTAAATGGAGCTTGCGGGCTTACTTTTGTAAGTGGAAAGAATAGTAACCACCGTCAAGATTTCAAACAGAAAGATTACTGGGTATTTGTTTTGAAAAAAAAGATTGCCATCTTCGAGAGAAGGAAGAAGAATTTGCCGAAAGCAGAGGAGAGTGAGGCTAGCTAAGATCAGCGGAAAAAAGCCTCCTTCTTTTCTAAAACGGTCTTGATGGAAGAGTATCATGGCTAATATGAAAGGTGTTAAGAGTACGAGTTTGTAATCCTTGCTTATCGCAGGGATAAAACACATCAGCGGAACTGATAGAATCAGGTAAAAAAATACATTGAGCTGGCTGTAGCCTCTTCTGAAGATCTGATAAGCTAAAATACCCCAAATGCTAAGCGGAACAAAAGTTGCTAAAGTAACGAAGGGACCAGGTTTCTGGCCCAGTAGATTTGCCCACCGACTACCAAAAGCAAAAGCTGAATTATTATAAACTTGAGGAAGGTTCCAGCTAGTAACAATCGCGACATTATGGATGAACTGCAAGGCGTTCTGGTATCCTAAGCAGAAAAGTAATCCCGAGTTGATGACGATGAGCGGTAGAATGATCTTTTTTCCGTATTTCCAGAGTAAGATCGGAAGTAGGATAGCTGGGTAGAGTTTCAGATGGATTGCCAAAGAGAGAAAAAGAGTTGGCAGCCAAAAAGATTTTTCGTGTCTCATAAGAAGGCAGGTGGATAAGATCATCAATAAGATTGGAAAATGATCCAAATTACCCACAGCGATATTGAATTCAAACGGGGCTCCGCTGAGAGACAAGAAGGTAATAACGCATGTTAAGATGAGCCAAAAGGGTAAAGTGTTTCGCCGATCTTCTGGGCTTTGAATGAGGAGTGTAGTCTGAGTAATTTTAAAAATGTAGAAGACGGAAGCAATATGGGCCAAGAAGGACAAGAATGTGTGGATCTGAAAGCCAATTTTCAAAGGTATAAAGGTAAATAGTATCGAGAATAAAGTAGCAAAAGGGGGATAATAGTTCAAGTTTACTTCAAAAGGCGAAATTCCAGATCTGAAACGAAGAGCACAGACTCGAATTGACTCAAAGTCACAACCTAACGAGGGAAAAGAAGCACAATTCTTCAAAGGAGTCCATTGGCCCTGAATACCTTCCAATCTTACTGAGTAATGATTTAGGAAAAAAATCGAGAACCCTACAAACATAACAAAAGTCGAGAAAATAACTTGACGTCCAAATTTGATATCTTCTTTCACGGCTTTGGAGCGTTCAAACAAGGTCTTGAATTTCATTTGGAAATTACTCTAGTGGAGGACACGGAAAGAGGGAAGGGAAAATTTTAAATTAACAAGAGTGACCGCTCGGTGCAAAAAATAGACATTAGCTTGAGTACTGTTGAACTGCTGTATTGAATTTCCATCGGTGAAACCCTGCGTGCGTTAGTTGTGATTCTGATTGGTATTTACGTAGCAACTAAGTATTGGCTGTAACTATCAGGTATTTGGTAGTAATAAAGGCTATAATATCTTCCCCTGGGAGTTCAGGGAAAGCTTTTTCGACGGTGGTTTTCTAAGGTGATCCAGGAGCCCAAGCCCCGCTCCGAACACGATGGGAAAACAAAACCACCAAGTCGCTAGAACCGTCTTAAAGAAGAAAGTGGGACCTTTCAACTTAAGGGAATTTAGAAAAATATCCCAGTACGCGTAAGTCAAGCTTATGAAGCTGAGGACGAAAAGGTAGACTCCTATAGGGAAAGGCAAGGCTAAACCGGGTATCCAAATCAATGCGAGGACTGAGCCGTAACCTACATTGGCGGTGCAACCGCCAAGATTATCGAATCTTCTCCGCATTACGAAAAGCTGAGTCCACAAACGGACGCGCTGACAGTAGTTTTTGTTAGTTTTCCAAAATTTGACATAGTTATGGGAAATGCTCATCCCTCGATCCAATTCGATCGGAATCAGCTGACTAAGTCGATAGCCGAACTCATATTCTTCAACTGTCGCACCTTTGAAAGACGTATTGAATTGCCCCGCTTTGAAAAACAGCTCGCGTCTGATCGCAGAGCAGCGAGGAGTAAAAAAGGTACAGAGCATGGGAGCGCGAAGCGTCGTTGTAATGTAGTCCAGGAGGGCTCGGTACTGAACGGTAAACCCGTCTTGAGGATTAGCCGCATCTAATTCAGCTGAACCGTTTAGGGCGCCGAGCCCAGTTTCCTGCTTGAAGCGTTTGATGGCATGAGTGATCGAGCCCCGTACAAGCTCTGTGTCCGCATCTAAAAATAGTAAAATCTCGCCCTTCGCCCGCGTAGCGGCTCCGTTTCGGGCTGCAGCTGCTCCCATGGGTACAGGGTGACGCATGATGGACATGCGCGGGCCCATTTGTATCTGCTCACTGACAGGATGCCGGCTCCCATCGTCGCAGATGACGATCTCGCAGCGATCATCGAATTCGGGCGAACTGACAATGGATTGAATAAGCCGATTGAGTAGGCTTGCCTGATTGTGGACAGGGATGAGAATGGATAGATAGACTGAAGGGCTCATCAAATGGGTTACCTCACCTCTAAATGGGTCGAATAGATGGTGGAAATGCTATGCAATGTAACAGGAAATGGCCAGTCAATATTTTAAGTAGCCATTTTTTCCCCTCTATTGTACGATTTCATGCCAATGGTCACCCCACTTTCCCGCCTTGCTAATCAGACTTATCATTATTTGCGCGCTCTTCAGTCGAGCGGCCCAAATTATATGATATTGTTCGTGACGGCACGCTGTAATTTGAGATGCCCTCATTGTTTCTACATCAAAGAGATTGAAAGTGCGGACAAAGACAGGGAACTTCGACTCGACGAATTTGAAAAAATCTCCAAGAGCCTTCCCAATCTCCTTCAGTTGACTTGCACGGGAGGGGAGACTTTCATACGAAATGATATAGTCGAAATTATTAAACTTTTTTATAAAAATTCAAACACTCGCTTCTTTACTCTAACAACCAATGGAACGCTTCCGGAAAAGATTGCTGAGAAGGTCGAAGAGATTTCCCTGGCCTGTCCGAATGCTATTATTCGCATCCCTCTTTCATTGGATGGCACGGCGGAGATCCATGACTTGGCGCGAGCTAAAACTGGAACTTGGAAGAAGACTCTGAAAACCTATGAGCTCCTTCGTGCATTGGCCGATTCTCGGGATAATGTCCGCTTAGATATTACCAGCGTTCTTTCCAAGTTGACGGAAGCAAAAATTCCAGAATTGATTCAGTATGTCAAAGAGCAGATGAGGATTGAAAACCACACTGTGCTTTACGCGCGAGGAGATATTCGAGACAAGGATAAGATCGTTCCCGAAGAGCTTCGGTACAAAGAGATGGTGACGAAGACTTTTGATCGTCGCCGGAAAAAGTATGATTTTCCTCTGATTTCTCGGATTTTTGTTCGCCTCCGAGAAGCGATCGAAAGTGTCATCGTAGTCGTTCAAGAAAAAGGTGATATGCCGTTGGCGTGCACAGCGGGCGAGCGACTGATTGAGATGAATGAGTACGGCAAACTTTTTCCCTGCGAGATCCTGAATTCCCTCATTCGCGAGAAGAAGGTTTTTCGAGAACCCGGCTTTGAAGAAAGCTGGATGGGAGACGTGCGTGACTATGATTACGATGTGATCAAGACGATGAATAGCGAGCAGGCGAAGAAAGTCAGGGATTTCATCCAAAACAAAGGCTGTGCTTGCACTTTTGAATGTGCGATCGGGGCGAGCATCGCCTTTGAGCCCTCCAATATTTGGAGGCTTTTCAAGTGGAAACCCAAGCTTCTCGATTTGAAAGATTCGGGAACTGACGCTTCAACGTCGACTTCTTTAAGTGGGCATATTAAGTAGGCATATTATGAATACTGAGCTTTCGATTCAAGACCGTGTGAAGCGAGAAAATCTTCATGGCAAAGCTATTCTTCAAGGGAATGAGGCGAATTGGGGTTGGCATACCCCTGCTGGTAAGATTCGTCAGGGTAGGCGCACTGAGTTTTTAATTCGTGAGTGCTCGGGGCTCTCAGAAAACCCCAAGGTTCTCGAGGTAGGATGTGGAACGGGCGTTTTTACAACCTATATATTTGATGTATACAAGGATCTCACGGGAATTGATATCTCCGAGAGTTTGATTGAAGTGGGTAGACAGCGATTTCCGGGTGTGAGCCTTCAACTTCAGGATATTCACAAGACTACTTTTCCCGATGAAACTTTTGACCTCATCCTAGGTTGCAATGTTTTGCATCATCTGGACTGGGATATCGCTCTTCGAGAGATGAATCGGATTCTCAGGCCTGGCGGACAAATCCGTTTTTCCGAACCTAATTTAGCCAATCCTCAAGTCTTTTTGCAGAAGAATTGGCCATGGTTGAAGAAGCGCATGGGTGAAAGCCCAGATGAGTATGCGTTTACTTCGGGTCAAATCCGCAAGAGTTTAAAGGTGGCTGGGTTCAAGGAGATCCATGTTCAGTCCTACGAATTCCTACATCCACACACCCCGGTTCGATGGATCCAGTCCGTGATTCGGCTAGAGCGTTTTATTGAAAAATCACCGCTAAGGAAGTTCGCAGGCAGTCTCAAAATGTCCGCAGTGAAATAATTTTCTATGAAGCGAGTCGCCAAATGAAAACCTTAGCCCAATGATCAGTGCAAGATTATTCGATTGAGTTGATATCAGGAAGATGAAAAATCACTTTCTTTGGAAATCGAAGTGCAAGTTCTCGTTGATCACCATTCTTTTTTCCGTCGAGTGACTTTGAAAAAGACAGATATAAATCACCTCCACCTTTTTCTACATTTGTAAGCGGCCTTAATGAGGCAATATATTCACCTTCTCGAGTTACAGAAATTGGAACAGTATATTTCAACGAGGTCTCATTGGTATTTGAATTCTGAGTTACCGTTATTGTTTGACCCACTAAGCCAGGGAAGAATTCACCTCTCAGCTCTACTATTCCTCCGCTGGGAAAATCATGTCCCAATTGAATATAAGCTCCATGTTTAGGAATCCAATCAGGCCATGGCGAGACTACTTGAATCTCATGGGTCAGAAAGAGTTGATATGCTACTCCTTCGTATTGGAATTCATCTGCAAGATACATATTCTGTTTAACAAATTGATTGAGTTTCGAAAAGGAACCGCTTATGGATTGCATAATAGGCCATGGAATGGTTTTCAAATGCTCGTCGTTTTTAGGGATAATTACCGCCTTCGCTTTACTGAGTGAGTCCCGCAATTCTTGTTCAGTTCTGGAAAAAATGAGTCGAGGCACTTCCATCTCAAAACTAAGGTTCAAATGAAGTCTTTCTCTCGCATATGCTGTTATGGAATTATGGTCAAAACCATCTTTCCAGTCTAAGTATGCCACCTGAGGATAGTCGTGTAGGCTCATTCCTCTTGATGCCAATTGTCCGTGAAATGCAATTTTCTCAAAGACTCGATTCAACCGTACTGCCTCGGCTCGAGCTACGCCTTGAAACGGAGTGGAAAGTACAAGTTGCTGCTCCCAAAAAACAAAACCAGTAAACAATACAAATAGAGACAGCCAAGATAACTTGCGTACGGACGAAGAATCAAAACCTTCTGAAAATTTCAAAATTACATACACAAATAAAATCAGGAGGGGAGGAACTGCAATACCTGCTACTTGAGGCGCGCGGTCGGGCTGTATAGTTAATACTAAGAGTGGCCATAAAATCATGAAGCTATTCAGTACAAAAGTGGGCCAACTTTCGAAGTACGAAAACCTCTTGAATTTTTTACTTCTCAGAAGAATCCAGCCAATCCCAACTCCGGACATTAGAATTTCCATTCGAGCATAAAAACCCAGGTGGTTTTTCCAAAGACTTTTTGGAAAATAAAGGAGTGGTCCCAGTCCATTATTAATGATTCCCATCGCCTGGCGACGAATCGAAGCTTCCCCATTGTGAGCAACAAAATAGTACTGGTAAATAAAAACACGATCCCAGAGGAGCAGGAGCAGCGTTGCGGTCCCTAAAATAAGAAGGCGCGGAAATACAATCCTGAATAGAGTTGGCCTTCGCTTTTTCAATTCCCACAAAGAATACAGAAATAGTATTAATAACGTTGGTCCCCAATAAACGAGCGTAAAAATCCGAAAAAAGAACAGTCCAAAAGTACAGAGACAAGCTAAGCTTGCGCTTCTTGAGGTTTGTTGCTCTAAAAATAATGTCCAAAGTAAAAGAGCTACCCCATTCCAACATGCGGCAGGAAAATCCATCCTGAAATCGCTCATGCCGCCAGCACCTACGAAACAAAACCCGGAGCTAAAGAGTAACCCAACTATCCAAGCTGAATATTCCCACCGCTTACTGAGTAATTTAAATACCCAAACGGATATAGCTAAAAGTGAAGCCCAGCTTAAAACTAAAACGCTCAATGCGCCCAAACGGCTTGCTCCTACAACTGGAAAAAGCAAACTTGCAAAAAAGGACATATGAAGACTGGAGGCTGAATTAAATCCCAAAGCAGAATAATTATGGCCAAAGTGGGCCTTAAGTAATTCCCAAAATCCATGGCCTTGAGCGTAGTCAAAGTATTCGTAGGCCGCTCGAAGATAATAACCTTGGTCAGAGTATCTAGGAAAAAACGGTGCAATCTCCTCTTGGATGAAACGAAAATAGGAGAATATACTTAAAAGTATTCCACCCAAAACGCATCCGATCAATAGAGGTTGATTCATCTTTTCTTGTTTTGCCAGTTCATGATTCGACTGTGAGGATTTCATTATGCAGCTCGTTTTTTTTTTTTTAGATAAATTGGTCAGCGATTAAATTAAATTCGTAAACGTGTATTCCATCTGGAGGTACATTGTTAAACTGAAGATCAACACTTTTGATCGAAGAGTCATTTAAATCGATTTTCTCATTCCCGACTTTTTCAGATTGCGTATGGTTCACGGGCGGTATGGGATCGCTCTTCGCATTAAAACGGTGGATCTGTATTTGAAGGAGTACTGGTTCCACGGAGTGGTTAGATGAATTGGATTCAGGCAACCAGTCAAATTTAAGAAAACGGTTTCCACGACCGTGGGTTACATCTAGGGATAGTCGAACTGAGTGATTCGTCTGTGATGGTTTTAAGAGAAATCTTCTTTTAAAGGGTAGCGGGCCTGAGTCGCCGTTCCATTTTAAGTACGTTGGGTCATACTTAAGTTCTCCTGAGGCCGCAAGGCGCGAAGCGTACTTGCTGATTGGAAACCATATCGTATGATCCAAATCAAATGAACTCTTATCCTCAGAAAGAGGAACGAAGCCTCGGACAATTGTTTCATTGACGTAGTAAGCTAAATTACTGATCGGAGGTAAGTCCTTTATGTCTCTCAATACATAGATCCCTTGACGATACCGCCATTGATTTTCGTCCAGTTGAACGGGGAATTCAATAATTCTTCTACTTGGATGCATTTCAAAGGGAAAAGTCTTAGTTTGTGAGTAATAAAGAATTTGAGTGCGATCTTGTCCTTGTAAATTCCAAATAAAGTCACTCGCCGCGCCTGTGTATACTTCGTCCACAGGTGTCAAATAGCCATTGGCTGAATATTTTTTTCGAAAGGGTTCCAAAGATGGATAAGGCATTTCCCGACTCATTGATCTAGAAAAATAGCGAGTGCCGACTACCCCAGCTCCTATGGTCATTACTGTAAGACAAAAAATCAGAATGGAATTTAAAACGATTCCGAATGCTAAATTTGATCCTTTGTTAGGAATCGTCCAATACTCTAAAGTCTTCGACGGGTTTATTTTGCGCTGATTGTACTTTTGAAAATATTGAGAAGCTTTATAAAAAAGTAAAAGTGTAAGAAGGTCTCCCGCAAAGACAAATTGGGCACCTAATCGATATCCAAGTGCATTGATTTCGACTGGGGAGTGCCCTGAGGCTGGGCCCCAAGTTCCTCCTACCAGAGCAAGAGCAGCCACTCCTGTCACCCAATAGGTTGCCAAAAAGAGGTGTGAAAGTTGTTCACTCCGTCTTCTTTTGAATAAATGGACAATTGTGAAACAAACTGAAGCCATAATGATCAGTGCAGGTCCCTTTTTGGTTAAGAGAAACACACTGGATATTAAAATAATGAAGGCAATACCTTTCCAATTTCGGTACTGGATGAACTGAATGAGTAAGAATATCAGAAAGAAACCCATTACGATTGGAGCAATATCCCATTTAGGATGAGAAGATATTTGAGGAGTGAACTTTGCATATGCCCAAAAATGGGGGAGGATTCGCTTAAAATGATAACGCCAGTACTTTTTATAGTTTTCAACCGTGAGAGACCAAAATTCTTGATTGATTTGAGTGCTGTTGACGTTTTGTAAATGAAGCTTGGATTTGGCAGAATTTGCCACGTGATCGTACATTTCATTATTCCAAACTTGGATAGCGGGGTCGCTTGCAGAATAGAACATGCTGGCATCGTTGGAAGAAACCGACCACTCGCCAATTGTGACTCGTTGAATCGCCATCCATCCTAAAGACGGCAGCATAAACAGCAAAATAATCGTAATGAGAGCCTGAACGCGCTTTTTAAGCGGTTCGTTTGCCCACAAAAAAATGGCTAGGAGCACAACTCCTAGAAAGGGAGTCAAAAGTGGTCTAGTCAAAGTGCCTAAAGAGAAGAAAAAAGCAAATCCGGCAAGGTAACGAAGATCGAGTTGTCCTTTTCGTGTTCCACTGATCAAGCAAGCAAGTGAAATGAGATGCAAGACCAGCCCCGTCGCATCTGTTGTGGAGGTAGCTACCCACTCAGCTGTGAAGGGATTAAGCACCAGGAGTAGTATCCCTAGGGCCGCTCCAACTTTTCCTAATAACTCCCTCAAATGGATATACAAGAAGACCGCTGCTCCTAGAAAAACCGTAAGAAAATATTTATGGAAAATAATAAAACGGGTACCTAAGGTAGCTAGGCTCAATCCAGTTAAAATAAAATAGCCTGGCCGAAAGCCCCTTCCAGGGTTGTTTGCAAAAATACCGTTGGCGAAGTGAATCGCACCGTTCCACCAAAATTCGGCGTCTCCGTATTGATTATTCCCTATATAGGCGGGCCCCCAGTGGAGTGGGTTCCAGTGATAGATAAATCCACCTAGGAGCAATAAAAAGATGAATAACCCCTCGGCACGGCTAAAAGAGCTCCCCTTGTCCAATATGTTCAATTTTGTAAAGGCATGAAATCGATTCAGCACTGAATTTCTAGGGGGATGGGTAGGCATAGTTTTTACCTTTTTCAATTCATTCAATGATAGCTGATAAGTATCTTTTCTAGATTTCGGAGTTTAATTGGCTTATCATATGGAGTCAAATAAAGGTGCATAAAGGTTCAGAAATGAAGAGAGTGTCTCCTAGTCTGCTTTTGAAGATGAAGTCCCCATTATTGGTTGGATTGCTGGCTGTCATTTTCACTTTTTATCTATTTAACTTTATTCGACATCGGGGTGTGCTTTATGGCGGCTATGACGGCATTCAGCATTTAACTTGTATTGAAGGCCAGATCCTGTCCTTTCGGAACTTTCAAGGCGCTGCCAGTTTTAGTTCGATGGCACGTTACATTGGAGATGCACGGCCCTTGATTGTCTATCAAGGGTTCTATTGGTTTGCTGGAGCAATTGGAGCATTGCTGCATTTGGGTCCATATGAAGCTTTAAGTGCGTCACTTTGTCTAATACCTTTCTTGTGCTTTATTGTTGCCTATTGTTCGTTTTTTTGGATTCGAGATTCTTTTCTCAGATCGATAGTTTCGTTTTTTTACTCCTTTAGTCCAATGCTCATTGGAATGTGCTTTCATACGGCGAGCTGGCCTCAGACCTTTGCTGCGGTTTTTATTCCGATCATTGTGGGCGGAGGTTGGTTGTTATGGGGTTATGGTAACCCCTATTTGCTTGCCTTAGGATTTGCGGTTGTTACGGTTTGCCATCCGGTGACTGGTGTTGTTTTTGTACCTTGGGCACTCATGCTGTCGTTATTTTCAGTTTATAGACATCGAGGTAAGTTCCCCGTTCTCTTGCTCCACGGGGTCATCGCCGTGGGATTGATAGTTGCTGCAATATCCTATTTGTTTTTCGGAAATATAGATCCAGGCTACGCTTTTGCGGGAAGCGGAGGCGGTGGATCAAGAAGTCAAATTCTTGAACAAATCAATATCTTAATGGATATGTTTGGCAGGTTTGAATCTTCGGCCCGATTTGCACAGATTTTTAGGTGGCCTCACCCAGATCCATCTTCTAGTCTTGGTTTTATTGGATGCTTGAGTGCGATTTTCGTGATTTTTTCATCGTTTTTTGGCGTGAAACCCGCCAGGACTCGCGATTATTTGGGAAGTTTTGGCTATTTACTTATTTCCGGAACGGTCTTTTATCTGATTACAGTATGGCCATGGGATTGGTTGCAAATCCATTTCAAGCTTATGGTTGCGCCTTACTTTTCCTTAGCGACGAATTTATTTCCGAATCGTTTGGTGCCGCTCTGTCTTATATTCTGTACCAGTACTTTGGGATTTTTGCTGGACACAAAATATAAGAATTTTATTATCAGCAAAAAATTCATGGGAGTAGTTTTCGGCTTACTTATTGTAAATTGCTTGCAGACAGCGCAAGGGTTAAAGGCGACGCCCCTTGGGGATATTGGACCATTTTCTAACAATGAAGATGCACGACTGAGCGAATTTTTTTACGGTAATAAATTTAAATTTCGAAAAGAATTTCTATGGGATGAAGAACGTAGGCCCCGCCCCAATACGGCGCATACTTATATTCAGCCAATGAGAATGTGGAGATGGAGAAGTGCTGGCGAGTCATGGAAGAAAGCGGAATGGAGTTCTACCCCTACTCAAATAATCCATTCACCCTTTCACGAATTTCAACCCGCCATTTCGCATCAGGGGCTTTTGCCGTTTGTCGCAGGCAGTTATAGAGTTGCAATCAATGATCTACCCAAAGGAGTGTATAATCTCAGAGTTCGCTTTAAGATTGCTGAAATGAATCTGAAGGAGGCGTATGCGGTTCCCCTTGAGGCTCAAATTCAACATGGCTATTCTTCTCTCGAGGGTTGGATTTTTCCTGATAAAATAAAGTGGGACCAGGTTCCTTTGAAAGTAGAGCAGACCTTAGATGTCCCATTCGAGATAGAAGCTGACCGTTTAGAAAATAGCTATTTGCTATTTAGAAAATTCACAGGCTATTCGATCCAATTATCATCAATTGAAATCTATCCTCTAAATCAATTGCCGTTTCAAGTTCAGAACTATCAAAATTTAGAATTCACTTTACCGCAAAAATTTCTAAACATAGATCGTGAATTGAGTCTGCCAAGATTTGCATTACCTGGTTATCGTCTATGGGAGAAAACCTCCGGAGATGGTCTGCGGGAAATTCCACTCGAGGAGACGGAATTTGCTACGCCAAAAGCGCGCTTTCCGAAGACAGATCACGATATGCAATTGATATTGACTTTTTCTCCTAAAAGCTTTGTCATGAATCATCGGTTTTTAATATTCATTGTGTCATCGATGATGCTTTTATTGCTGACAAAGCGGCTCTCTCATCGTCGCATTTCAGGTAAATCGTGATAATAGTTTATTCCACTATCTTTCTTTTGCACTGGAGGTAAGAAGCCAATTGTTTCTCGAATAAAATAACTATTTGATCCTCTTGCTTCAAAGTAAGTACGAATTAAGAGTTCGGCTACAAGTCCAATTCCAAAAAACTGAAACGCAATAATTAGGCAAACCATCGCAATGAGAAACACCGGGTTGCGATGAACATAAGCACCATGATAATATTTTTCCCAACCTGCTAACGCAGATAGAAAAATACTTGTAAGAACTAAGGCTACCCCGGTGCCGCCAAATACATACATCGGCTTAGTCTGGTAAGTCCGATTGAACCAAACATAGATCATGTCTAGCAGTACTTTAAATATTCGTCCTATACCGTACTTTGAAACACCTGCTGCCCTCGCTCGGTGATTTACTTCGACCTCAGCAATTCTAGCGCCCATATTTTCTAAAAGGGGGCAAATATACCTATGCATCTCTCCATAGAGTCGCAATTCTTTAAGCAAAGTCGAACGATAAACTTTCAAGGAACACCCTAGATCATGAATTCGGGTACCTGTAACTACGCGAATTATAGCATTCGCAATTTTCGAAGGAAAACGCCGGAAGAAAAGCCCATCTTTACGACTTTTCCTCCATCCAGTAACTACGTCGTACCCTTCGTTTAAAGTTTTTAGCAGTCTTGGAATATCGGCAGGATCATTCTGGAGGTCGGCGTCAAGTGTTGCAATTACAGATCCCGAAGCATGTTGAATTCCTGCATCAAAAGCAGCAGATTGACCGCTGTTTTTTCTCAAAACAACTACTTTCAAAAACGGATGAATCGGAGCAAGACTGCGAAGTATTTTATCACTTCCGTCTGTGCTGCCATCGTCGACAACAATAAATTCAAAATCAATATCCGCCTTTTGCATCGTTTGACGTACTTCCTCGATCAAATTCGGGATATTTTCAGCTTCATTATAAGTAGGAGCTATTACACTCAGCAACATTGTATTGAGCAGATATATTACATTTTCCTATGAAGTACAATGGGGAGATCAAAAAGTACGACACCGTTGGTCTGGATTGGTCGAGCACTTTGATAGGTAAGGTGAAAGTGATCCAAAAACCGGGTCATCGCGGTGAGGAAATTCGTCCTTTCAAAACGACTATCTCCATAATATAGTGAATTTTATATGGAAACTGAATTGTCTAGTTCTAGTCCCAACCCAAAAGGTAATACTGTCCAACCTTGCGATGAATCTGGTTCAGAATATATCAGAATTGCAGATTTTACTGAACTCAAACCCCACGGCCAGTTTACAAAATGGGTCGAGGATCACGATATTTTAGTGTACGAACATGAAGATCAGATAAAAGCGGTCAGTAATATTTGTCCTCATTTTGGTGGACCGGTTGGCTTTCATAAAATGCAAGGAGGGTATTTTACCTGCCTGTGGCATAATTACAAATTTTCGGCTGAAGATGGTCGATGTATTACGAATAAGCATCTCTGTTTGAGACAGTACAAGCTTAAAGTTGAAGACGGAGGGATTTGGGTCCAACTTGTGGAAGTTCCGTCTGGGACGAGTCAAATCAAAGGGAAGTGAGTTATGGCTATTTTTCAAAATACATGTTCGCTTGAAATGGACTGCCCGAAAGAAGTGGTGGTTTGGAATTATTACGATCATGAGCACGTGGTGGGGACGCACTACAAGTATTATAATCACTTTAAAATTATTGCTGAACGAGCTGACTGGTGCCTTGTGGAACGATTTTATAAACTTCCCATTATTAGCTTGCGTGCTTCTTCGGTGGGTTTCATGTGGAAAGAGAATCCGAATCTTTACGGTTCGATTCAGTTTGGCAAGCTTGGGACTCGACTGCAGCAAAAAATCATTCTAGATGACCTTGGGCCGGATCGATGCAAAGTAATTTCAGTTTATGAAATGCAAGTCCCGTTTATTTTTAAACCATTTGAGTTTCTATTTAAAAAAATTACTACACGCTGGTTTCATGCCACCTGGGAGGAAGATGCTCCCATGCGATTAAGGCGATGGAAAGTATGGAAACTCGGATTTCAAGATTTTACAGGCATTGACTATATCAACCAAAAAACTGCAAAGCCGGCGGACCGACCTTCATATAGACCGTATCCACATAAGCTACCAGTGCCAAAAACTCCAGAGTTGATTCAAGGGGCGGGATATTCTCGGCCATTTTCAAAAAGTGTTGAATTGGGTTATTAGTATAGATGAGCAATTGCCCTGCTTGCCACTCTAGCATCCATGACCCCCTCTATTTGGATGTGCCCGATTTTGAGCACGGGTTTCCTATTTCGGTCAATTTTCAGAGGTGTCACAGCTGCTATTCTATTTTTCAGAATCCAGCTCTTACCGCAGCACAGCTTTCAAATACCTATCCTACGGACTATCGACCCCATTTGAGTATTTCGCATGGCTCAATTATCTCCCGATCTATCGGCAATCTGAAGCGACTTCAAGCCTCCTTTCTGGCAAGGAAACTTTTGAAATATTTGCCGAACGATAAGAACACTCCTATTTTGGAAATTGGCTGTGGTCGAGGGTATTTCATAGAGGCCCTATTGAATCGAGGCTACAAAGATTTATCGGCGATTGATCAGAATTCAAATCTAGGGAATGAGCTGTCTAGCAGGGGAGTGTATTTCTATTCTCTCAATTTAGACGAAGATTCAGCATTTCCAAAAAATTATGGAACTATCTTCGCTTTTAATATTGTCGAGCATTTAGTTGATCCACTACGGGTACTTAAAGATTGTCGTTCGGCTCTGAGAACTGAGTCAGGAAGAGGAAGACTCATTCTTCTCACCCCTAACTCATGCAGTCTGAGTCGGAAATTATTTGGTCAGTACTGGGCAGGTCTACATGCGCCCAGGCATCCTCAAGTTTTTTCAAAAAATGGACTTACAAGTCTAGCTTTGGAAGCTGGATTTGAACGAGTTGAAAATTATCTCTATTTAGACCCCGCCTCCTGGGCAATTTCGTTTCAGAATTTCATAACAAGTCTTAGCGGTCGAAATGAATCCAAACGCCACGCTAGCGGAACTGCGTGGTATACCCTTTTGGGGTTACCTTTTTGGTATCCTTTTGCCGCAGCCGAGCTTTTGGTGGGCCGAACTTCGTCTTTTGTTACGATTTTACAATGAAGCTTTTGGAGACGCTTGATGTTGATGCTTGGCAAACCATTCGACAAATTGGGGGATCCCTTGCTCAATAGGAGTTTTGGGATCGTACTTCAAAATAGATCGAGCCCGTGTGAGGTCAGCAAATGTTCTTTTCACATCTCCTGGTTGTTCTGGCTGCCATTTTAATACCGCCTTTTTCCCAAGCGCTTTTTCAATGAGTTGAACGAGTTCGGTCAATGAGACAGTTCTAGATTCTCCTAAATTAAGAATTTCAAAAAGAGGCTGATTTGAGTTTTCTAACAAATGAACACTATGAATAAGGCCGTTAAGAATGTCATCAATATAGGTGTAGTCACGTTGACTATTTCCATCGCCATATAAAGTAATCGGCTCATTATTAAAAATTGATTGAGTGAATTTATGAATGGCTAGGTCAGGTCTCTGTCGGGGGCCATATACTGTAAAGAAACGAAGACAAAGAATATTAATTCCATAAAGGTGATGAAAAGTATGACAAAGGAGTTCTCCTGCACGTTTTGTTGCCGCATAAGGGCTAATGGGTGCGTCTACTGGGTCAGATTCAGAAAAGGGTACTTTAATATTATTTCCATAAACAGATGACGAAGATGCAAAAATGATCCGTTTGATGTTCTCTTTCTGAGCGAAATCGAGCAACCTAACAGATCCATTTATGTTTACGTCTGCATAGAGCGCAGGGTCGGCGAGAGAGGGCCTTACTCCAGCTCGTGCGGCCAAATGGATTATCATCTGATAAGGGCCCAGCTCTTTCAGTTTGAAATAGAGACTTGGGTCACGAATATCTCCTTCAATAAGGGTAACGTTTTTCAAATTTTCGTGACTTGCTTCGTGAAAATTTCTTTCTTTGATAAAGCGTGGATAAAATTTGTCAAAGTTGTCAACAGCCACAATTCTTCTATTGTTCTGAAGGAGGGCACCCACTAAGTGTGAACCAATAAAACCAGCAGCCCCTGTAATTAAAATTGCCGCAGCCATTATCAGACCTTCTCTTTCCGTTCAGCTTTAAGCCGTCCAAACCAAGTTTCAGCTGCCAGTAAAGCCCAAAGGATATACCCATGGTCCTCTTTCCGGCTTAAATGATCATCGCTCAGCCTTCTTATCTCCGTGGGGTCCAGGCAATGAGCCAAACTCATGTCAGGCTTACCTAAGTTATCTAAGCCCTCTCGAAGAGGGCCACAAAGCCATTCGCTCATTGGAGCGCTAAACCCACGTTTAGGGAGTCGTGAAGGATAAGTCGGGACCCTACGTTGCAAAGCCTCTTTGAGAAGACGTTTAGGTTTAGAATATCGAAATTTTAGATGGTCAGGCAGTCCCAGGGCAAATTTTACAATTTCTATATCGAGTAAAGGAACTCTAGTCTCGAGCCCTGACGCCATACTTGCTCGATCCATTTTGACTAAAATGTCATTCGGGAGCCAAGTCTCCAAATCAACGAAACTCATTCGGGTTAATAAGTCTCCCTCAGGGACAGATTGGAATGCTTTTTCAAAACGGTGCTTAGGATGAAATTCTTCTAGATTTTGCCTAACAGTTTCACGGCAGATTTTGTTAAGAATCTCGAACTTTGCAATTTCTCTCCAACCACAATGAGCCTGTCCTGCAGAGCGACTGGCGGCAGCGGCGAAAGCTTTGATCTTATAGTTGAGTGTAACCTTACCAAACTTCGTAGGGATACCTTTACTAATCATTTCAAGCCAGTGGTGAGATGTATTGCCTGCCCAGGCTAATTTTGATTTTAATACATCTGCTTTGTAAACATCGTAACCTAAAAAAAGCTCGTCGCCTCCATCGCCCGAAAGTACAACGGGTACGTATTTTCTGGTATTTCTACAGAGCTCATAGCTTGGAAGAAACGAGTTATCAAAAATGGGCGCGTCTGACTTCCACGCATATTCTTTCCATGAATCAAAAAGATCTTTTTCGTGAATCTCAAATCGTTCAAGAGGAATTCCAATTGAAGCGGCAGTTGACGAGGCATTTTTGAATTCAGAATAGCCCGGGGCATTAAAATCCATGGAAAATGCGCGTTTGGGACCGCTTGGAAGATTAAATGCAATGGAAGTTACTAAAGAAGAGTCGACACCTCCTGAGAGAAATGTTCCAACGGGAACATCGGAGATGAGCTGTCTTTTAACTGCTGCCACAAGTAGTTCATCCAGTATTTCTGACGCACCATCGTGCGAGAGGTTTTTACCGGCCATGGCGTTTACGTAATTGGACAGATCCATATATCTATTGATTTTTAGCTGATTATTTTGCCATTCTCCCCAGGTTCCGTGTTCTAGCTGTCGAACTCCAGCAATCATCGTATTTGGAGCTAAGGAATAACCGATTGAGAAATATTCGATAAATCCACGTGCGTCTAATTCAAGATTTCGAGGGGACTCCAGTGCTATGGCTCTAAGCTCCGATGAAATGAAGAGCGTCCCATTTACTTCGGTAAAATAAAGTGGTTTAATTCCAACGGGATCGCGGGCAAACAGCACTTTTTCGCTTTTTGGATCATAAAGTACAAATGCAAACATTCCATTTAATTTATTTAAAATTTGAATACCAAATTTTAAATAGCCTTGAAGGATAACTTCAGTATCTGATTGAGTTCGAAAAGTGCATCCCGCAGATTCAAGTTCGCTTCGAAGTTCACGGTAGTTATAAATTTCACCATTGAAAGAAAGCGCACAGCCTGACTCAGATTCTACCATCGGCTGCCATCCCGAATCCAAGTCGATGATAGAAAGCCGAGCGTGGCCCATCAGCACTCTAGAATTTGGAGATTTCCAAATCCTTTGACCGTCCGGACCTCGATGCGACACCCGGGACAAAAGTCGTTCGATACATTCTCGGGTTTGGGGTTGTTGTCCATCAGATGTAATGATTGCTACAAATCCACACATTAGGGTCTTTAGCCTTTAGTATAATTAGTGACGTGATTCCAAGGATTCAGGTTAGGATCAAAATGCTAGTATAGGAATTTTGGCAAGTCAATATTAATTGGTCTGAGCGACGGAATGGGGAACTTTCGAAAAGAGTCGGTTAGTGTTCTCGTTGATTTCGTTTTAAACTGGTTTTCATCAGCTAGTAAGATAATGTACATTTTAGGTTTGTGCAGAATTTGGACTGATAGGCATTAAGCATCCTTTTTAGATGTGGAGCAGGTCTCCTGAGACTTTTGGGTTCCGAATGAAACTATTTTTAAAAGTAAAAGCTCAGACTTTAGTTTTTCTATTTGCAATTCTTTTTACCTTTTTTGTCCTGCTCTTTATTCGACATCGAGGCGCACTCTATGCTGGTTATGATGGTATTCAGCATCTAACCAATGTAGAAAGTCAAATCGTTTCATTTCGGCATTTTCAAGGTGCGACCAACTTTAGCTCAATGTCTCGCTACATTGGAGACGGTCGACCTATGATTGTGTATCAAGGATTTTACTGGTACGCAGGATTCATTGGGGCTTTATTTCGTTTAAATGGATTTGAATCCGTAAAGTTTGCGTTGATATTTCTTCCTCTATTTTGTTTTATTGTTACTTATTTTTCTTTTTTTTGGATCCAAGATGCGTTTGTGAGATCAGCGATAGCGTTTTTATATTCCTTTAGTCCAATGTTGTTGGGGATGTGCTTCCATACTGCAAGTTGGCCGCAAACATTTGCTGTTGCTTTTATTTCAATTGTAATAAGTGGCGGTTGGCTCCTGTGGAGCCAAGGTAATCCGTATCTTCTGGCATTGGGATTTGCCATTGTGACTGTTTGCCATCCGGTAACGGGGTTTTTATTGGTTCCTTGGGCTTTGCCCTTGTCGTTTTTTGCAATTTATAAGCATCGCAATCGCCTTCCTCATTTACTATTCCATGGCCTTGTTGCGGTAAGTTTCATTCTAGTTGCAATTTCTTATCTATTCTTTGGTAAAATCGATCCAAACTATGCTTTTGCAAGCCCGTTTTCTGTTACTGGTGGACAAGTTTCGCGAGAATTGATTCATAAGCAAACGCTTTTTCTCATGAATTTGTTCGGAAAAGCTGAATCGTCTTCCCGATTTGCCCAAGTGTATCAATGGCCTAATCCAGAGTCCTCTTCTAGTCTTGGTCTAGCAGGCTGTCTCAGTGCGCTGTTCGTTTTCATCCTTTTTCCTCTTTTTAATAATCTGCGCAAATCTCGGTATCGCTTGAGTGGATTTGAATCTTATCTTGTTTTTGGAGCGGCCTTTTACTTGCTTGCTGTCTGGCCGTGGGACTGGCTACAAGTTACGTTCAAAGAATTTTTTGCCCCTTATTTTCCTATAGTAACAAACCTATTCCCAAACAGGCTGCTGCCGCACTGCCTTATGTTTTGTATTGCCTCAGCTGGAGCTATTTTAATTGAAAGATATCAAACTAAAATAAGCCGCAAAAAACTCTTGTGGATTGGTTTTAGTCTAATTTTTATGAATAGTTTACAAGTTGCACAGGGACTGCATATCACGCCACCGGGGGACGTTGGGCCACTGTCGATCTTTGAGGATGCTCGATTGAGCGATTTTTATTATGGAAACAAGGAAAATTTTCGTAAGGAGTTTCTTTGGGAGGAAGAACGTAGGCCTCGACCCAATACAGCCCATACTTATGTTCAGCCGTCGCGACTCTGGAGATGGAGAAATACAGGGAAAGAGTGGGAGAAAGCTGAATGGAATTCATCACCAAATCAAGTAATTCATACCCCTTTTCATGAGTTTCAACCTGAAATTTCAACTTCTGGTGTCATGCCAGAAGGTGCTGGTGATTACAGAGTTTCGCTTAAGGACGTCCCAAAGGGGGTGCATAAATTAAGTATTCGATTTAGGCTTTTTGGAAAAAATTTTAGTAATCATTTCACCGTGCCATTTGAAGCACAAATTGTGCATGGCTATCCTTCATTAGAAGCCTGGATTCTGCCTGAAAAAATAAAATGGGAGGAAATTCCATTGAAGGCGGACCAGACTTTAGAAGTGCCATTCGAAATTGAAACGGAGAGTAAGAATGCTCCCTATTTAATATTTAGAAAGTTTACAGGTTATATGATTCAGTTGGTATCAATTGAAATCTACGCACTGAATGAATTGCCGTTTAAGGTAAGCAACTATCAAAATTTAGAATTTACATTGCCTAAACAGTTTCTTAGCGTGGATCGTGAGTTGAGCTTGCCGAGATTTGAACTACCCGGATATCACCTCTGGGAAAAGCTCCCAGGGGGTGAATTGAAGGAAATTCCTCTGGAGGAATCGGAGTTTGCAACACCAAAGGCTTATTTTGCGAAGTCAAACAAGGATATTCGGTTGGCATTGACGTTTGTTCCTAAAAGTTTCGCAATGAATCACCGTTTTTTTCTATTCATTGTTTCATCTGTGGTCCTCTTGATGCTGACAATACTTCATTTCCGAAAGACCTCCCTTAGGGGTCTTTATTAGGTACTTACTTATAGGCAATTACTAGGCATCCACTGGACTCTTCGTAACTTCACCTGACTAATTTTGGGTGCTAAGGTGAGGTGAGCCGCTTCACTGTAGGAAATATTAGCTTGGATTTCGGTTTGATTAGGTGTGGTTTGGATTGAGTGTCCCACTATCCTAGCTGATTGCATCAGCTGTACCTGACCCGGTTTTCCGTCGTATCGGACTTTCAATAGAAAACAGCTTGATCTCCAGTCTTGGATTTGTAGGGATGTTTCTTTTTTCAATTTTCGATATATTCCATTTTGATCTTCTTCAAGTGGTCCCGTTCCTTCTGGAGCAAGCACAATAGACTTTTCTGTTTTGTACACAACTGCTCCGATATTGGCATACTCAGTTCTGCGTGGAGAATAGATGTCCCTCCATCTCGACCATTCGGGCGGATATTCTTCAGTAGTAGGTATAATTGCTTGTCTTGATTTCTCAAGCATCAAGGGTATGAAATAATTCCAATTGGGTCTTCTTTGTGCCTGAGCAATTTGTTTCCCACTGAGAAGGCAAGGGTATCTTTTTTTGATTCTCTCATATCGGTCGTCCGTGTTTTCAACGGGCTCAAAACCATAATGTTCGCCCCGAGGTACAGGGGTTAAGTCCATGATATGCCATAGTTCGTAAATAGACTTCCCTAGGAGGTGCGGAATTGGATCTATCGCATTTACAATCCAATGGATATGTCCTGTAAAAGTAAAACCTGAAATAAGTACTGGAACATCCTGGGAAGGGCGCAGTTCTTCTTTCAATTTAAGCCATACCCAACTACGAGGATTCAGACGATGAAGAATGGGGTCGTTAGAAAAATCATAGTGATTAATATGTCGTACTGTCCTAAAGATGGTCCACGAATTGGCCAGTAAAAAATATGCTACAAATGCAATTCCTGCTTGGACTAATCGCGTTTTCTTGAAGAAAAGTGATTCCTTGTCAATAGTTGAACAAAACAGCCCAAGTCCAAATACACAAAAAGGAGTTGTATATTCCGAACTACGAAAAAAACGAAAATCGTCAGCGCTAAGACGCGTAACTAGCGTAGTAGCTATATAAATAATAAAAACGCTCGCCATATAAAAGGCTGTGTTTTTAGCAGATCTAGAACAGTTATTTGAAAAAATGACCTTTAGATATCCAGCGATCGCAGTAATATAGGTCAATACAATTGAAAACAAAATCCATTTAGGGTGTTTAATTATAAGAGAAACTAATTTTGCTCCCGCATTCGACATATCGTGCTGAGAGATCAAGCCAAAGGCGTATGACATGTTAAACCATTGATGGGCGGCTAAATTATTGAAAAGACTGTGACCTAAAGTAGAAGAGTGAGAAGTGGTTAATCCTGCAAGCACGACTTGAAAATTACCCAATGTATTGAGGTACACCGCAAATAAGGCCCGATAGCTGATAACTAGGGTTACAAGGCTCATCAAAAATAAGCCTTGAACAAAATGAATCCGCCGGTCCCATTGAGTAAAAAGTTCCCAAATAACGAAGCATGCTAATGGGAGAAATAGGCCGATGACAGCAACTTCTGCATAATACAAAATAATACCACTCGCCAGAATTCCCGCTAGAATATATCCGCCCTTTGATTTTTCCGTAGTTGCCTGGCTTAGTACTCCTGCTATACCGAAAAACATTGGAAGAGAGAGTAGATTAGCTAGTGACCCTGTGAGATGGTAGAGCAAGAATTGAAAAGTTAAAGTAAGAAATATTTGAAACAAAATCGCCCGTTTTTCAGAAATACCAAAACAACGTGTGGCCAAAAAACCTGCTATCAACGTCAGCAGTAACTGAAAAACGCCAACAGTAAGGGGGAAGCATTCCTCCGGAGTTCTTTTCAACCAATTTGAAACTGAGGCAAGAGTGAGTTCAGCTCCTTTTCTATAGGTTTCATTATAGTTGAGACTTCTTGTGGCAAAGTCGTAGACCCAATGGTCGATGCGGGGGGCTGGGACATCTTCGGGAGCCCCGGTATGCAGGTAGCGCAACATGTGAGAAGCGTTGGCACAATATTGGAGTTCATCTTCGGTCCCAGAGAGCAACGTGAAGCCTTCTTTGTGAAAAACGAGAGCGAAAAAAACTAAAAAAAGACATGGGATGATCAAAAGAGTCTTAAACTTACGTGAGGTTAGATAGTCTTTTAAAAGCCCCAGTTTTGCCCGGGACAAATAAGTTAAGAAGCCTGAAAGTCCCAATAAAATGTATGCATCGAGCATGGGGGATAGAGGTCGAATAAGCACCAGTACACGGTAATAGCCCAGCGCTGCGACTAAAATTGCTCCAATCAGAGGAGCAAGAAGAATTTCACTTTCAACTTTCTTTTTAGCCGAAAAAAGTAAGGCAGGCCCGAAGCCAATGCATGTTAGAATAAATAGAACTAAAATCAATTGCGAAAGATTTTCAACAAAGTATGCCATATTTTTACAATAGCGCAGTCTTAATTATATCTGATGTCATTTTTGTTTCTTCAGCAGTGCTATAATAGGAAATAGGTAAGCAAAGCACTCTACAGGCGATATCTTCGGAGACAGGACATGGGTTCCCATTTATAAAAGGCAATGTATTGAGTGAAGGATAGAAATATCGACGAGGACTAATATTCCTTTCCAGTAGGAGATCCCTAACGTGAAGCAGTTGTTCCTCAGTTTTAAATAAAACAGGGTAGTAGGAATAATTATGTTTTATATGACTGGGAACAGAGGGTAAAAAAACGGGGACATTTTGGAGAGACCGGTTATATAGTTCTGAAATCCTTTTCCTATTTTCCAGAATTTCCTCTAAATGGTCCAGACTGCATAAACCCATCGCGGCATGAAGTTCAGAATTTTTGCCATTAATACCTACGCAGTAATAGTCGTCTTCTTTGTGTCCAAAGCTGCGATAGAGAGCAATCTTCTCAGCTATCTCATCATTATTAGTCGCGATACCTCCACCTTCCGCTGATTGCACTAATTTTGTGGCATGAAAACTGAAAGTAGAGATGTCTCCAAAATTGAATATAGATTTGCCCTCAATTTCCACGCCGAAGGCATGAGCACCGTCATAAATTAAATGAAGGTTATGTTTTGTCGCAATTTCTTGTGTTTTTTTGAGATCACCAGGTAGTCCATACACATGGACAGCCAATATGGCTTCAGTCTCGGGTGTGATCGCCGCTTCTATTAATTCTGATTGTATAGAAAAATTCTCGGGGTCAATATCTACGAATATTGGTTGGCAATTCTCCCAAAGAAGGGAATTTACGGTTGCAACATATGTAAATGGTGTGGTGATGACGTTTTTTTTGATTCCGAGAGCTTTTATCGCTAGTTGAATTGCAACCGTGCCATTGCTCGTGAAGAAAAAGTGTTTTACACCTAAATATTTTTTGATGCGTGCTTCAAGTTCCTGGACTAGTGGGCCGCCATTCGTCAGGTGATGGGATTCCCAAATTCTTTTTAGATACTTGACATAGTCTTCGAGGGGCGGGAGGTAGGTTTTTGTAACGCGAAGCATCTTTTGATTCTCCAAAAACGATTATTACAGAGAAGGTTTAGTAGCAACGATAAGACAGGAATCAATCATAGCTAAGAAGCCCAGTTTGATGCAAGGAATGACCTGTGCGTTTACTATGGCAAATGGTTTCTTAGCCCCAAAGAATCGACTGAATTCCTCCATATTACGAATATACTCGCCTCTATCTAATTGCTGGCAAAAGCGTTTCATAAATGGTCCATCATGATTTGGTTTGACCATATCAAGAACAATTAACTTGCCATCAGTTTTCAATAAATTTTGGCAGCAGCGCAGAATTTTTTCAAATTGCTCATCCGTTAAATGATGCGCCGTATGAGAAATGAGTACGTAATCGTATGCTTCACTGCTAATGAGGGGATGCTTTGTGACGTCTCCTTCCAGAAATCGAAACTGAGTCGCGGCAAATTTCTCTTTTGCTCTTTGGATACTGGCGGCATCCGTATCAATTCCCGTGTAGTCGAAATTAGAAAAAAACGGCGCAATATTGCCGGTTGAGCAGCCGATTTCAAGTATTTTTTCACGAGGTTGATCTGAACCGATTTTACCGAAAAATTGCCGCAAAATTCTCATTTTTTCCCGATTTCCTCCTAAAAACCACTGAAATACTTCCCAAAACAACGGAATTCGTGCCAATGGCTCAAGAATCCTCTTAACAACCAGAATTGTTTTTAATCTGCTGTCGAGGGCTCCATCGCTTGTTTTTAATGGCATATTTTCTCTCTTTCCTAGTTCGATTTCAACTGGTCATGCATGAGTTAGTAGTGCATCGAATCGGTAATGGGCCGTATGAAGCTTCTTGTTTTGAGCTAAAAATTTAACTGAAAATCCTTCCTTTTTCCCACACTCTAGAATTGTGCTTTGGTTCCACCAAGTCCC
>Ga0206877_10041_pt1 | contig 41900 bp, 43 predicted proteins | sample Alteio_BWOrgCont_7_FD_152623 | JGI IMG/M metagenome (GOLD analysis project Ga0206877, IMG submission 152623) | Enriched cells from forest soil in Barre Woods Harvard Forest LTER site, Petersham, Massachusetts, United States -... | ecosystem: Environmental > Terrestrial > Soil > Temperate forest >...
TCAACCGCTCGATAATCCTTTCCGTCATGCGCTTGCAACGCCAGCCTTCAAACGGGAACGCATCCATCATCACAGGACCGATCCGTCGCTCGAGCGCTATGCGCAGCAGTCGGTGTGCTCGATGCAGCCGCGTCTTGACCGTTTCGAGACGAAGATCGAGCGCGGCCGCCGTCTCCTCGGGGCTCATCCCCTCAATCATCCGCGCGACCAACACCGTGCGGAACAGGTCTGGAAGTTCATCGATCGCCGTTTCCAGGGCTGCCTGGATTTGCTTGTGCGCCATTGGCCGTTCCGGATCGATTTCGCCCGCAGGCCCGGGAAAGATGAAGACCTGCCCACCCACGCGGATCGCACCATCCTCGTGACAGAAGAAAACCTGCTTTCGGTTGCGGACACGGCCAAGGGCCTCGTTGATGTCGATTCGTGACAACCACGTCGTCAGACTTGATTCACGCCGGAAATCGGCGAGAGAAGCAAAGGCTTTCATATACGCCGTCTGCAGCGCGTCCTCCGCTTCGTCGTCATTTCTGAGGATGCTGCGTGGGAGCCTGTAAAGCCGCCGGTTGTGTTGCGTCGTGATGGTCCTGACGGCCTCCGGATCACGGCGCATTGCTCTTGCAATCAGATCCGCCTCACCGTCGCGCTCCGGCGTTTGGACTGGTTTGAGCATCAAGATCTCCTGCCATTGCCGGACGTTGGACGCGCGGGGCGGCCGACGGTTCCCGCGTGGCGGTGATTTTTGATGGGAACGCCCAACTGTCACGCGCCAGCCTGCAGCGTTGCGGCAGTGCAGGGTTAACGGAGCGCCAAAATCCGCCCTTGCTCACAAAGCTTGCGGGCGCGCGTCGCAGGCCGTCGAGGTGATTCCAAGCAACCTGCGGCCATAATCCTCGACGCCGCGTTCCGTCACCACGGCATCGAGGGCGATATCATGATCACGCGGAAAGATCGTCGGTATGGCAGCCTGGGCATAGCCAACGCCGATCACGCAGGGCCTGATTTGCAAGGCGGCGAGCGTGCGGTCGAAGTAGCCGCCACCGTAACCCAGTCGATAGCCCCGTTCGTCAAATCCCACCACCGGGGCGAGGGTGACGTCGGGTATGAGCGCCTCGCCGTTCTCCGGCACCGGAATGTTCCAAAAGCCCCTAACCAGCGGATCACCTGGTTTCCAGCCGTGAAAGACCAGCGGCCTGTTCTTCTCGACGACAACAGGCAGGGCGCAGCGCGCACCGCGTTCTATGAGCGCATCCGCCCACCCTCTCAGATTGGGTTCCCCCCGCAGCGGCCAATAGAGGCTGATCGTCTTGCCCCTGACCTCTGGGAGGAGCCTGTCGAGATGGGCTGCGATACGGGCTGCACGGTCGGCGCGCACGCTGGACGCCATTGTTAGTCGCTCTTCGAGCAACCGCACACGCTCCTCCCTACGCCAGCGAAGGATCGCGGCACGACGTTCGGGGCTGGTCTCAGGCAAGGGGGCCGCTGTACCGGCATCGAGTTCATGCAGGAAGCATGGCGGGGAGGAAAATTCGGTCGGTCCGGCGTCATCTTCGCCTGCCTCGACTTCGGTCACTGCCATTTCTCCATATCGCCAGCCCTGCCGCGCGGCGCTGTCTTCATAGACCGACCAAGCGTTCGGCAAGGTACCGCCTTTTTGGTTGTAACGCAGAGTGAAGTAAACTGCCGTCGTAATTCCAGGGAGCGAACCCATAAATTCAAATTGGTCGGACGATGTCCGCTTTGAAGCGGACTACCAACTCAAGCCGGACATCGCGCCGTGTCCGAAAGAGCCAGAGATTGGAGGCCGGGCGGCAAGCGGACGTTCGACACCCGCTGACTGGAGCCCGCTTCCGACACGCAGAGCGGACGGGTTCGCAGCTCGAGCCGACGCCAGCATTCTACCTAAACCGCCGACACTGTTCTTGTGCATATTTGACGACGATTATCAGCCCATCCATCTGCAGCAGGGCTTCAGTCAGCGCGCTGCGTTAGCGTATTCTCCCCGATCATTCATTCAGGCATCTTATGTTTTCGGAGCCGCGGCGCGATATGGCGCACTTAAAGGAGACGGGATCATGAGCAAGGTAGAGCGTGGCCTTGCCGTTTTGGCGGCTTTGTCGCTTTTCGGTTGGGCGTATGCCTGGGCTGCGGCAGACGGCCCCGACGCCACGGTACGGCGCGCCTACGCGGTGACGATGCGTGAGCTTGCCAGCCAGGGTAAGGTGGAGCCGCCTTGGCGCCCGCCAAATCGTGACAAGCTGATGAGCAAGCGGCTCGCCCGGCTTTTCGCGCGAGACGACCAGTTCATGAAGGAGAGCGGCGATGAGGGGAATCTCGGGTCGGATCCCTTCATCAGCGGCCAGGACGGCGGTGTAGAGGACCTCAATGTCACTGTTGGCTCCCAGGAAGGCGACAAAGCAACCGTGTTCGCTGATTTCCGTAGTCTCAGCGAACAGGTCCGCGTCGAATTCGCCATGGTGCGCGAGAACGAGCGCTGGGTCATTGACGACATCACCAACACGGTCGATCAGCACTCGTTCAAGGTCGGCGATCTCCTGTCGCAGCCCTATGCGTGTGGCTCCTTTATGAAGAAGCCATGCAAGCATTGAAGCTTCACCTTTTCATGAAGTTATTTGCCTGGCTGGCATTTTTCAGCCCTGCGCCAAAAACGCCGTTCTGACAGTGCGCTGCTTACGTCCGATCTTCCTAGGCGAGTCGAACATCTCAATGTTCGAGGACAGGTTTCAAAATGAACCGCGCCGTCCACATCATCACCCTCATTAAAATGCTCCGTGGCTGCTCTTCAGCCCTTTCGGGCTGTGCGGACAGGTATCAATTCGGGCTCTGGCGCTTCACTCCCAAATTAGTATCGAAGAACTCCAACGCGGCCTTGCCGATGTATTCGTGCAGCTTGACCCGGTCCACGCCCGGTGCATCGCTGCAGGCCTCGGGAAAGTTATCCCGCCCCAACTGGTCGCACTCATTGCCAAAGATCTCGTGACTGACCGGGCCGGGCAGCACATCGAGTTGGGCGTGGGGGATGTATTTCGCCGCAAACTCGGCGTTGTCCTTGGGCGGCGTCGTGGTGTCGCCAGCACCGACAATGATATAGGCGGGGATCCTCATTTGCCGGAGCCCGGCCTCGTCCATGCCAAATCCCGGAAGGTCGCCAGGTGCCATGGCAAATGCCGCCTTCACACGGTCGTCTCGAACATTGCGTGTAGGTTCCGCGTCAGGGCTCATTTGCTCACGCAGATAGGCCGGCACCATCAGGTTGTTCTTCCAACCGCGCTGGAACTGCACGAACAGCTCGGGATTGACATTGGCACCACCCAACCAGAGAGAAGTAAAACCTCCCTGCGAATGCCCTGCTACGCCAATCTGATTTGGGTCGATATGCGGGGCCCAAACCTTGTCCTGGAGCAAGTGGGAGATGTCGAGACTGATGTCGTGTGGCCGCTGCCACAGCCGGCTGCGGACATATAGCGCGCTCGAATCAAACGTGTTGGCTCGATAGTGATAGGCCATGGCCACGAGATAGCCGTGCGAGGCCAAATATTCACCGAACCAGGCATAGCCAGAGGCGTTGCCGCCTGCCCCGTGCGAGAACATGACGAGCGGGTGCTTCAGCCCATCGGACATGACCGGCGCGTCCTTGTAGAGGTGCAAATTCGTAGCCATGAACACCTTGTAAGGGGCAGCGCCGCTCTCGGGAGCGGCCGGGTAGAGCAGCATGTAATCCAAGGGTCTGCCTCCCTCGGCCGGGTCGATGAATTCCACCTGTGTCATCCCGACAGAGTACACAGCAGCTGGCAATACGGCCTGAGCGAGAGCGCTTGCGGGCCAAAGCGCAAGACAGCACCAAACAATACCACCCCCCCTGATCGTGCGCGGGGGAAAACGTGTAAGAGCACGACGGCTAAGGCAAATCGATCTCATATCCGGCCTCTCCCGATCAAAAGCTTACGAACTAGGTTTTTGCTCGCTCCACCGCTTGAACCTTTTGACTCTTCAACGGCCAAGACCATCGACTTATTTCCTGCCTGCCGGCAAAGCATAGTTCCTCAATACGCTCTGCGCGTGACAGGCCATGAAAACTGACGTCAGGAATAAGTCAACGATGACTTCGCGAACTACTCTTTCGGGCAAGATTCCGCCGACAAATCCGGACCTTGAAGTGTCGCTTTCGTCTTATGCCGAGACTTAGGCCAATCTTCATTCTCGTGAAGCGACCATCAGCGGGGCCGCGGACAATTGCAACAGAAGATTGGCCCTGAAGAATTGACTTATATGCTCTCTCTTCGAAGGTGGGGATGTGTGGGCCGTCTGCCCCTCCAGCGAAAGCCAGCCAATTGGATCCGCGTCGACCCAGGAGTTACGGGGACGGCTGACCTGGCCGGTCTTGCCCGTTTGGCGAAGCGGCGGGTCCAAAGCATTTGCTTAATCGAGAAATCTGTCGACTACCCTGGTAAATGCTTCAGGCAGCGTTGCAGCGAGGCAACTTCAAAGTCTCCTCAAATCAGGCGCCCACGATGACGCCGCCTCTGGCAACAACCTTCCCTTGCACACAATCGGCCAAAGTTTCGATGCCCGGAGGCACCAAGAATCGTAGCTCTGAGTTGCCGAACGCCGGGCTGGTCGCGCATATTGGCCCAGTGAAAGATTTGGCGGATCGAATCATCGACCACTATGAGCGGCATGCCCGCCAGTGGGATGCCGACCGACGCAATGCGGGTTGGAACGATAAGTCATGGCATGACCGCTTTATTGCTGCGTTGTCAGAGGGCGCGACAGTCCTCGATCTGGGTTGCGGATCAGGCTCGCCTGTCGCTCTAAACATGGTCGCATGCGGGCTTCAGGTTACCGGGGTAGACGCTTCGCCCACCCTCATCTCGCTCTGTCGCGACCGACTGCCAGAGGAGGAATGGATCGTTGCGGATATGCGATCGCTCACGCTGAACAGGCAATTTGACGGCGTCCTCGCCTGGGACAGCTTCTTTCATTTGAGCCCTGATGACCAGCGGCGCATGTTCGATGTATTCGCTGCCCATGCGACTTCCTCGGCGGTCCTGATGTTCAACACGGGGCCGGCCTATGGGGAAGCGGTTGGGCAATATCAAGGCGACCCGCTGTATCACGCCAGTTTGGATGCCGCTGAATACGAAGCGTTACTTGGTCGGGTGGGCTTCGATGTCGCGTCGCATGTCATCGAAGACAAGGAGGCAGGGGGTCGCACCGCCTGGCTTACCCGGCGAAGGACGACCCAGGGCGAGTTGGGATCGACTTTTCCCACAAGGTAGTGTGATGCAATCGACGATCGCTCTCCGAGCATTCGTGCTCGCAGTTCCGAACCTCGACAGGACCGCACAATATTCTCGCGATTTTCTCGGTCTCCAGATCCAATGAACGGATGCAACGGATTGACGGGTTGTCGAACGGGACAGGGCGCGGTGATGGTGGGCGCCGCATCGTACCTTGCCAAGGCCTCCGTCTCGGGATCTTCAAAACGTTCTTCGCTGCCGAGGCCGCTACATTTGGGTAAGCCGATAATCCTTTTTGTCAATCGAGGCCATCACGATTGCTAACTGTCTCGATTCAACGACGTGGCTTATATTGTTTCAATCGACTGGTAGAAAAATAAAAAGACAAATATTTTGAGGGGAAGAGCAATGTTAGATATTAATGGCTATCCGCCGTCGAAGAAATGGCTCGTATTAGGTTGTTTTGTTGCTACGTGGTTTATTGTTGTCGCGTCCTTGGGCCTTAAGTTGGGACTGGATAAATATGACGTTGCGTTCTGGATCATACTGAATAGCGGATGGGCGCTAATGCCCGCGATTGTTCTAAAGCTTGACGTTTATGAAGAGCTTCGTCGCCTTCTCCAAGGCAAACGAAGGAAGAGCGTAGAGCCCTGGACGTTGTAACGTTCAGGGAGTGTGAACTAGCGTTTTTTCTGCAGACCCCCTGACTAATATTCTTGCCCGGCCCAGTGCCGGGCTTTTTTTTCAAAACGCCTAGGCTGCGGTGCTGCCGTGCATGTGGAGGCGAGGCACATTGCAAAAACTTCGCGTCGGCGTGGCGGCCCTTCAATGAGCCTGTCGCAACCGTTCAATGGAGAGGTGCTGTTCCCTTTCGGAGTCAGCATTGCTGGTGGCGACGTGGCTGTGAGCGAGTGAAACTATGGCATCCGTGACGGTGGCAACATCCCATCCTGCTTGCTCAGCCTCCGCCAGGAGCTTTTGAAATTTGGGCTTGATCGCTGTCCGACAATCAAGTCCGTAGTCAGCGCTGCTGTGGACGGTGTTGGGCGCCAAAATAGCCATTAGCAGTTTCCTTTTATCTTGGGAGCTCTCCTCATGCCGGCTGTTTGATGCGCACCAGCCTCGGCGGGGCAATGTTAACTGTGCCTTGTATCGGCTGTCGAGCCCATAAAGCAGGCGCCTGGTTGCGTGCGCGATCCTCCGTCTTCCCAGGGGGCGTGACAAAGTTACAAGGATCTTGTGTCGGCCTTTCGGAAAAGCGCACTTACAAGGAAGGTGATCTCGGTGCGATATGCGACCTGATCTTGCGCATGATGTTGCGAACATGGACCTTGATGGCGTATTCGCCCATGCTGAGCTTGTAGGCGGTGATCTTATTGGGTTCACCCTTGCGCAATCGGTCGAAGATCTCGGTTCGCAGGCCGGCAAAAAGGGGGAAATCCCGGTTTGCCCTGCCGTTCGGCATTGCCGGCTGGCGCCGCAGGCGAGGATGTTCTTCTCGGGCGCCGGGAACAAATCCGGCGTTGCGCGATAGCTTGGCACGGGACACACCAGGCCGAGGTCAACGAGGGTTGTCGAGCTTCAGGCACTTTGCCCAGACCCAGCGAAAGAAGGCCCTCCGTCCGCGGCAAATATCAGGGCTATCGGGTAGACTTTTTGGGGGCGGGCCTTCGGGCCCGGTATCTTGGAAACGTCGCGTGGGCCGGCTGTGGAAGAGCTGGATCTGAAGACCCGCCCCCCGATTGGGCCATTCATCCCCCCAAAGAATTCAACTGCAGCAGACAATTGTTGTTTGACGCGATTGCCGTGTGCCAAACTCAAGCAGCCTCGTCTGCCTGCCGGAAGAAGTGGCAATAGTGCTTATTTTGATAGGTGGCTTTGGCACTCATATCATTTGAGTGACAATGAGCCTAAGGAGAGCAGGCGCGCCGCGGCATACCAGACCGGAAGTAGCATTACATTCCGTTCGATGCGACTGGATCGCCATGCGGTGCCTCGGGCTTAAAAGGCATAGACGGTCGGGAGCATCGTTCCCGGCGCGATCAAGGAGCAGCAGGAAAGCGAAGTGGCTGCTGATTCAAATGAGGCGAGCTCGCATCAAGCCAGATGAGCGCATGCGCAATTGACCCACACACATCTTGGATTGGGACGGCCCATGGCCTTCCCGGTGCACAGGCAAACGGGAGAAAACAACGTGCCGTCAAAGGATTACTCCGAGGAACGAAAGGCCATACTGGCCAAGACCAGCCGGCTGAGAGAATTACGTCTCGCCAAGGAGGCCGAAGATCGCAAGGCTTCTAGTCTTACGGCCGAGCAAGCCAGCCCGCCAAGGAAACCGCGAGCCACCAAGAAGAAGCGGATACCCGCACCATGGCCATGGTGAGTGACGAACAAGTCTGCGGCTTCGCCTTCCTTTCTCCTGCAGCATCGGACCCGATTTCTAAATCGGATCAGATGCTGTACCTTTGCATCGCTTTTGCCGAAAACCGGTACCCACTTTTCGGCGCGATGCCCTAGCTCGCGTCCCCATTTCTCGCCGTCAGCCCGCTCGCGGCACGGATGCGGGGATAGGTGCCGCGCCGGCAGATATTACCGGTCTTGGCATCGTCGATATCCTGCCTCGTCGGCTTGGGCGTCGCCTTGAGTAGCGCGCAGGCCGAAATCAGCTGGCCGCTCTGGCAATAGCCCCATTGCACCACGTCTATTTCCGTCCAGGCCCGGTGCGGGGCATCGGCCTCGCTGCCCTGTAGCCCTTCGATCGTGGTGATCGCGCGCCCGTCGGCATTCCGCGCCATGGTCGGGCAGGAGCGCACGGCCTGCCCAACGAGAGGGATGGTGCAAGCGCCGCACAGCCCCTCGCCGCAGCCGAATTTGGTGCCCACCATCTTGAGTTCGCCGCGTAGCACCCACAGCAGGGGTGTGTCGGGCTCGGAGCTCCGGAACCCGCTTACCGTTGATGATGATCGCCATCGGCGGCTTGCGCGTCGGCGGCGATGCCTGGAACGACGAAGGCGGTGTTGGGGATACCGAGGCCCATGCGCGGAAGGTGTTCCGCGCCATCGGACAGGAACTCGAGGGGTTCGGCAGATAGAGCGAAAGGTCTTGTGAAAGGCTCTGCCCTCATTGCGAGCAGAGCGAAGCAATGACGTTCTTCCCTGACGCTTTATGCTCCCCCCAAAGCAAGGCCTTGCCTTCCATCTTATATATAGGTAGCCTATCTATCAAGAATCAAAGGGCTACCATGAACCCACCCGCCACCCACGACGATGCCCTTGCGCTTGCCGATGAACTGCGTCCGCCGCTCCGTCGCCTTTATCGCAAGCTGCGGCGGGAGAGCGACGATTCCGATCTTGGCATTTCACCCATGCAGAAGCTGCTGTTGGTTGCGATCAGTGAAAATCCAGGCATCGGCACCGGCGAACTCGCGCGCATGGAGAAACTTCGCGGACCGACCATCAGCGGCCATATCAAGGCCCTTGAAAACGCCGGCCTGGTGACGCGCGCACCCATCGACCCGGTAGACCGCCGCCGCTTTGGCCTGGGCATGACCGGCGCGGGCCAGGAACTGCTCGAAACTCTCCGTCGTCGCCGTCGCGACTGGCTGGCGCAGCAGCTCGCCTCGCTGTCGGCCGAGGCACGCCAGGCCATCCGCAATGCAATCCCCCATCTGAGCGAGATCGGCCAATGAACGCGCAAACGCAAACAGCCATCGTTGCCGAACCGACGCGCCAGGAGATCCGCGCCGTCTTCGTCGGCCTGATGATCGTTATGGGGCTCGGCGCCGTCGACCAGAGCATCGTCGCCACCGCCCTGCCGCGCATCGTGGCGGATCTTGGCGGCGTCACGCACCTGTCCTGGGTCGTGACCTCCTACGTCCTCACCTCGACCGCGACCATGCCGCTCTACGGCAAGCTTAGCGATCTCTATGGCCGCAAGCCGATGATCTATGTCGCGGTGCTCATCTTCCTCCTGGGATCGATGCTGAGCGGCGCTGCGCAGAACCTTATCCAGCTCATCATCTACCGGGCGATCCAGGGCCTCGGCGCCGGCGGGCTGCTGCCGCTCAGCCAGATCGTCATCGGCGACCTGGTATCCCCGGCCGAGCGCGGCCGCCGTCAAGGCTCGATCGTCGCCGTCTTTGCCGTTTGCAGCATACTCGGCCCGGTGCTGGGCGGGGTGATCACCGATCTCCTGTCCTGGCACTGGATCTTCTACATCAACCTGCCGATCGGCTTGCTCGCGCTGTCCGTCATCGCCCGTACGCTGAAACGGCGGCATCACAACCAGACGCGTCGCATCGACTATCTCGGCTCCTTCCTGCTCACCGCCGGCACAACCGCCTTCCTGCTCGTGCTGGCGCTCGGCGGCACGCAATGGGCCTGGACCTCGCCGCAGATCGCCGTCAGCGCCATCCTCGCCGTCCTGTTCACGGGCGCGTTCGTCTGGCATGTGCGGCACGTCCCCGAGCCGGTACTGCCGCTCGACCTTTTCAGCAACAGGGTCTTCGTCATCGCCTGCACCGTGATGGTGCTGGCGTTTATGGGCCTGCTCGGCGCCAGCGTCTTCTTCCCGCTGTTTTTTCAGGTGGTGATGGGGGTCACGCCCTCCCATTCGGGCTTCCTCACGGGCCCGCTGATGGTCGGCGTCGTCATATCCTCGATGTTCAACGGTCGTGTGCTGCTGCGCTCGGGGCGTTACAAGCCCGCGCAGATCGGCGGCCTGTCGGCCGCTGTCCTCGCCTTCACTGTCCTTGCCTGGGGAGCCGCCACCGCCCAGGGCTTCGCCGTGATCGAGCCAACGATCTTCGTGCTGGGACTGGGGCTCGGCCTCGTCATGCCCAACATGACCATCGCCGTGCAGAACGCCCTGCCCGTTATCCACCGCGGCGTCGGCACGGCGACCCTCGCCTTCTTCCGCTCGCTCGGCGGCCTTGTGGGCGTGACCGGCTCGGGTGCCATCCTCGCCCGGCAATTGCACGGCGTCGACGTCGCCTCATCCTCGTCCGCCAATGTCGGCGTCGGGCAGATCAGCGCCCTCTCGCCGCAAGTCCAGACGGGGGCCATCGTCCTTTATCGCCAAGCCATCGCAATGACGTTTGCCGCCGGTGCCTGCATCGTGGCGATTGCCCTCGTGGCACTGCTATTCTTGCCGGAATTGCCACTGAGCGGACAGAAGGCTGTTGTCACGTCGGCCTCGATTGGCGACTGAGCAGCCGGCCCTTGGTCGCGCCAACGAACCTCGCCGTCGACGCGAGCATCGTGCCTTGCTGTCTCAACATGGCGTTGCTCTTCGTTCGCCAGGTCGACCAAGATGACCAGCGCAAAGGGAAAAATAATCGTGCCCCCGCAAGGCGCCAGATTCAGAGCCCTTGCTACTCTCAATTCAAACCACTGTAATCGTAGCACATTTACGAAAATCCTGCCGCCCCGCCGGAATCAAACTCCAAATATTCCTTGTGTTTTTCAGAACAATCCTTTACATGAACAAAGTCGATAGATGGCGAGACCGCCCGTATTTGTCTGACTCAATTCTGACATCGGGTTGACGGTATTCCCTCCGGAAAATGCGAATTCGACGGCCAGCGGCTTCGCGGGCAAGCAAAACCTGTCGCTGTAAAGGACTCTCCATGACAACCGGAACCGTCAAGTGGTTCAATATTCAAAAAGGCTTCGGCTTCATTGCGCCGGATGACGGGGGCAACGATGCCTTTGTTCACATCAGCGCCGTCGAGCGCGCCGGCATGAACAGTCTGCAGGAAGGTCAGAAAGTGGGCTTCGACCTCGTCTCGGATCGCAAGAGTGGCAAGATGTCGGCGGATAATCTCAAGGCCCTGAATTGAGCCGAGGTTTCCCGCTGCATTCATCATTTTGAACAGAACGCCTGATGCCGACCACGGATGTACTGGCGGCTCAGTTGTTTGGCCCCGCACCTCCTGGAGTTTGCGGGGCTTTTCATTGCAAAGATGGCACAGACAGGGAGGCGAGCATGGCCAAAGGGCAAAAGCGCAGCAACCGGGAGACCCGAAAGCCGAAGACCGACAAACAGCCGGCACCTGTCGCAGCTACGTCCCTGCTGACCAAGGGAATACTGACACCTTTCGCCGCACGCCCACCGAGGAAGAAATAGCAAATCCAGGCATCGAAATGTTTTCGTCGCGTATTCGGACGCGACTAATTCGAGAATATTTTAATATTTCTAAGTCTCTTACCTCTGAAAAATCATGTTGAAACTCCTTGGCCGACATGGATCGGAGCGGCCCGGACAAACTTAGAATCTTTGAGTTCCGCTCGAGCGGTGGCTGCGTTCTCTTGTGACGCGGTTGGGAGGCCGCTCGTACCTCGTCACAGCAGCCGAAGGTTGGTGAGGCAACAAAAGCCCAACGACCTGAGCCTTCCTTCAACACTGTCGGCCACCTTGAGCAACTATCAGCGCGCTGCTTGGGAACGACTTCGCTCAGCGTGACGTTATCGCAATGCCACCGGCGCAAACCCAGGAGATCGCGATGACCGTTGAACATGCCTTTGCAAGGGCGGTCGACAAGCCTTGGGGGAGCACCGACCTGCAGCCCTGGAGCAAACTTTCTCATGACGGCGCCGCCGTAGGGGAATTGTGGTTTCAACGCGCCGACGAGCGGGCGTCGAGCCCGGCTCTCCTCGTCAAGTTGCTGTTCACGACGGAGCCGCTTTCCATCCAGGTTCATCCCGACGACGCATTTGCGCGCTCCGTCGGCCTCGATCACGGCAAGACGGAGGCCTGGTACATTCTTTCCGCATCCTCGGGCGCCCAAGTTGCCACTGGGCTCAAGACTCAAATAACAATCCCAAAATTGCGGGCCTCCATCGAGGATGGCTCGATCGCCGATCTCGTGCAATGGCGCGGGGTGGAGAAGGATGACACCATTTTCGTTCCCGCGGGAACAATCCACAGCATCGGCCCCGGGATCATCTTGGCGGAAATACAGCAGAGAAGCGACGTCACCTATCGCCTATTCGACTATGACCGGCATCGTGAACTTCAGGTGGACGACGCGGTCGCGGTCGCCGATGCTGGCCCTGCTGATAGCCAGCCCGCTCCCAAACGCCTCGCCGATGGTCGAACCCTGCTGGTCGCCAACTCGCATTTTGTCCTGGAACGCGTCGAATTCTTACCCCACTCGATCTGGGAACTTACGACGCAGGGTGAGACGTGGTTCCTCGTCCTCGACGGCAACGCCCGGATAGGCCCGTCGTTGGATGTCTCCATTGGCGATGCGTTGTTCGTGGAGAACGACCACGCCGGCATTAAGACAGGTGCCGAGGGGCTGAAGGGCTTGTTGGCTTATGTCGGGCCCCACATCAATTCTGATCTCCTGCACAACCGCGATGGGCGGATCGACGCCTTTCAATCCTACGGACTTACGCATTCCTCGCCCCATCCTCAGAAGCCAGCCAACCTAGCCGAGGTGCAATAATGGCTCCGTTGCGCCGCGTGGCCTTCATCGGTAATTCGCTCCCTCGGCGGTGCGGCATTGCTACCTTCACAACCGACCTGCAGCAGGCAATCGCGTCATCTGAAATGGGTCTGGAAACTTCAATCGTCGCGATGACCGACCATGACCGCACCTATGCTTATCCATCGACGGTCCACTGCCAGATCCGTGACGGCCGATTGGAAGATTACGTTCAGGCGGCCGATTTCCTCAATGCGGGCCAGTTTGACGCCGTATCTCTGCAACATGAGTTTGGAATTTTTGGCGGCGATGCAGGTGCTCACATCATGGCGCTGCTCTCTCGGCTGAGTATGCCGATTGTCACAACGCTCCATACTGTGCTGGCCGCACCGACTCCGGTTCAACGCAGCATCCTCAACCGGATCGTTGAAGTGTCATCCCGCGTTATCGTGATGGCTGAAAAGGGACACGAGCTCCTGCGCACCGTCTACAAGGTAGCGGAGGAAAAGATCGAGGTCATTCCGCACGGAATTCCCGACTTTGCCTTCGTCGAGCCCCACGAAGCGAAAGCGGCATTGGGCTTCAGCGGCAAGCCCGTTGTCCTGACTTTCGGGCTCCTTTCGCCCAACAAGAGCATCGAAACCGTGATCGATGCCATGCCCTCCATCCTCGAAAGCCGTCCGGATGCCGTCTATGTCGTTCTCGGCGCAACCCATCCCAATCTCGTTCTTGATCAAGGCGAGGCATATCGCGAAAGCCTGGTGGCTCGGGTGCGCAGGCTCGGCATTGAAGACCACGTCGTGTTCCTCGATCGTTTCGTCGACAAACCGACCCTGCTCTCGTTCATCTCGATGTGCGACGTCTACGTCACGCCCTATCTCAATGAGGCGCAGATGACATCGGGCACTCTGGCCTACAGCTTCGGGCTCGGAAAGGCGGTGGTGTCCACGCCTTATTGGCACGCCCGGGAACTGCTCGCCAATGGACGCGGAATTCTCGTGCCATTCGGTGATTCTAAGGCGGTCGGAAGTGCGGTCGGTGGGTTGCTCGCCAACGATGACCGGCGAGAGGAAATGCGCCGGCAGGCCTACGCCGGCAGCCGCTCGATGATATGGGCGCGTGTGGCCGAGCGCTATTTAGCCATGTTCGAGACCGCCCGGCATGAATATCAGATAAGGGCGGCCGCCAAGGAAATCGCTCAATTCCAGGTGCGCCTGCCCGCGCGGGACGGACCTGCGCCGCCACAGATGAAGATCAGCTATTTCCTATCAATGTGCGACGATACTGGGCTCTTCCAGCATGCCATCCACTCTGTGCCCGACCGCTCCCACGGTTACTGTGTCGATGACAATGCCCGCGCGCTGTTGCTGGCCTGCGCGCTCAATAGTCCGGGCGAGCGCCAATTGCCCGATCCCCTCACCACCCGCTTTGCCTCCTTCATCCAACATGCGTGGAATCCCGACACCAAACGTTTTCGCAACTTCATGAGCTTCGATCGGCGGTGGCTTGAAGATACCGGGTCCGAAGACAGCCATGGACGAACCTTGTGGGCACTGGGAGAGTGTGCGCGAAGCGACGCCGACCTGCCACGGCGCCGTTGGGCCGCCATGCTCTTTGCTCAAGCCTTGCCGAGCGTGGAAGGTTTCAGCTCGCCGCGCGCCTGGGCATTCACGTTGTTGGGCCTCGACGCATATTGTATGGCGACCGGCGAGGATAGAGACGCTTTGCGTCTTCGGCGCATTCTCGCCGACAGATTGATGTCTCTTCTTTCCGCAACCAAGACCAAGGATTGGGTCTGGTTTGAAGAAAGTCTTTCCTACGACAATGCCCGCCTGTGCCAGGCCTTGATCGTGACGGGCGTTTCCGCCAATAGGCCCGCCTATGTCGAAGCCGGCCTGCGCTCCCTGCGCTGGCTCACAGATCTGCAAATGACCCCATCCGGCTTCTTCAGGCCCGTCGGCACCAAGGGTTTCGGTGATCTGCGCAAGCGGCCGCAGGCCTTTGATCAGCAGCCCGTGGAGGCCACCGCAATGATCTCAGCCTGTCTTTCCGCATCGAGGGCCAATGGTGTCGTGGCTTGGCAAGATGACGCAAGACGTATTTTCGGCTGGTTTCTGGGCAATAATGATCTGTGTCTGCCTCTTGCCGATCCGGAAACAGGGAGCTGCCGCGATGGGTTGCATCCCGACCGCGCCAACGAAAACAGGGGCGGGGAATCTGTCCTGTCCTATCTGCTCAGCGCCGCTGAGATTCGCCAACTCGCCTATCAAACCAGCGACAGCATAAGACCTTCTCCGCTGCGAGCCTTGCATGCTTGATGGTCTTCCCGGAATTTCGAAGCATTTCCGGTAAGACCGCCAGATCTTTTGATGACGAATAGGCATAAAACAAGGATAGTGCGGTCTCAGGATCAGAGAACACTCCAATTCAACCGAGCTGAGGCCATTTTGCCACAAAATTCATTGTTGAACCGCCAGCCTCTCTATCTGCGCCCCGATCCGGCGCGCGTGATCGTGCGCTCGTTTAAGCCGGCAACCGAGCCCCGCGATCTTAGCCCGACCGACAAGACCCGTGCGAACCATATCGTCGATCGCGTCCTGGCTCTCGATCCGGAGACTGCGGCCAACCAATTGGCGGACATTCTCGAAAACTTCCAATCCCGTCATCGCAACCTGCTTGCCATCATCGAGGCACGAGCCGAGGAGATGGAGGCGGCCTTCGCTTCGCACGCCACATTCACCAAGACACAGCGCCAGTTGGTCGGAGCCTACTTTCTCAATGAATACTCCTTCGAGGCCTCGGCCCTGTTCAATCCAAGCATTGTCGCCGATCCTGACCAGTCTGGTGCACCCGAGGGGGGACGCCGATTCATCGCCAGTCTTCGCGCTGTGGGAGAAGGGCATATTTCCTCGCTGACCTTTCGATCGGGTTGTATCGCGGGCAGCGGCGAGGTCAGCATCGATCCGACGGCGCACTTTGCGTCCCTCCCTCGGGTGCAAAGCCGAACAACCGGCTCCCAGGGAGAAGAGGTCGAGCTGTTCTTCGAGCAAGACGAGGTCATCAGCGAACGAGTGATCTTTCCAGTAACAATAGCCCAGTCGAACGGTATCGAGGACGCCCGATTCGTCGAATTCGATGATGATGGGCAAAAAATCTACTACGCGACCTATACGGCCTATAGCGGCCTAGCGATACGCTCGGAATTAATAGAAACCACCGACTTCAAAAGCTTCCGCCTTTCGCCTCTGAAGGGGCCTGCCGCGCGGAACAAAGGCATGGCTCTGTTTCCGCGCAGGATCGACGGCAGATACGCCATGATCGGCAGACAGGATAATGAGAATCTTTACCTGATCTATTCCGAGGATCTGCATTCCTGGGGTGATGGCATCCCCATTTTGAAGCCTGAATTTCCATGGGAATTCGTGCAGATCGGCAATTGCGGATCGCCGATCGAACTCGACGAGGGCTGGCTCCTATTGACCCATGGCGTCGGCCCGATCCGGAAATACTCGATCGGAGCCGCCCTCCTCGACAAGGCCGACCCATCGCGAGTTCTGGCCCGCACGCGTGAACCGCTCATCCGCCCCGAGCCTGCGGAACGCGAAGGCTATGTTCCCAACGTTGTCTACACATGCGGGGCCATGCGGCACGGCGACCAGATCATCCTGCCCTACGCAGTCTCCGACACCTTTACCCACTTCTCGACCATGAGGATCGCCGACCTGCTGGGGAGCATGGAACGCTGCGACGAGCCCACAACCGATGGGCGCCCCAGCCAACTTCTCGCCACCATCGAAGGTTCCGCTGCTGCGATGGTGCGATAGCGGACGAAGGGTCAGGAACGTCGGCGAAACGGCATCGCGTCTAGTCCCGCGAAACGCGCCTCCGACCCGAGCGCTTCCTCGATGCGCAGCACTTCGTTCCATTTCGCCATGCGTTCGGACCGGGCGAAAGAGCCGACCTTCAGCTGGCCGGCTTGCCAGCCGATGGCGAGATGGGCGATGGCGACATCCTCGGTCTCGCCCGAACGCGCCGATATGATGGTGCCGAAGCCGGCGCAGCGCCCCACCTCGCACGCGGCCTTGGCCTCACTCACTGTGCCCGCCTGATTAACCTTGATCAGCACACCGTTGACCGACCGCTCCAGAACTGCCTCTTCGACCAGCCCTGCATTGGTAACGAGGAAATCATCGCCGATAACCTGGATATGGTCGCCGACCGCGGCGGTAAAGCGCGTCAGACCGAGCGCATCGTCCTCGGAAAAGGGATCCTCGATCGAGAGGATGGGATAGTGCCGGCACCAGCCGAGCAGGTAATCCGTCATGCCGTCGCGATCGAGCTCACGCCCCTCGAGGCCAAGCTTGTAACGCCCGTCCTTGCCGAATTCGGAGGCGGCGATGTCAAGCGAGATCGCCGCCTCCTCTCCCGGCGTGAAGCCGGCGCGTTCGATGGCGAGCATCAGCGTGTCGAGCGCTTCCTCGTTGGAGGAAAATGCCGGCCACCAGCCTCCCTCATCGGCCACGCCCTGCAGCAGGCCGCGCTCCGCCATGATCCGGCCGGCCGCGATATAGATCTCCGCCGTAACCTCCAGAGCCTCGGCGAAACTTCTAGCCCTTGGCGCCATCACCATGAAATCCTGAATGTCCGTGCGTCGGCCCGCATGGGCGCCGCCGCCGAAGATTTGGATCTCCGGCAGAGGGATCGTCACCGGCCCTTCGCCGGCGAGATAACGCCACAGCGGGAGTTTCCGGCTGGCGGCGGCGGCGTGCAACACCGCCAGCGATACCGCCACGGTGGCATTGCCGCCGAGGCGTTCCTTGGTCGGAGTACCGTCGAGCGCGACCAGCGCCGCGTCGATGCCGGCCTGGTCAAAAGGATCGCAGCCCCCAAGCAACGGAGCGATTTCATCGCGCACGCTCGCCAGCGCCCATTGCACATCGAACCCGCCGAGACGCCGACCACCATCGCGGCGGTCCACCGCTTCCCGGGTGCCGCGCGACGCGCCGGCCGGGGCGGTGCCGCGCGCACGCGTGCCGTCGCTGAGCGTCACCTCGGCCTCGACGGTGGGCCGCCCGCGCGAATCCCAGATGCGCCTGGCGTGAACGGTCCGGATGGCGGGTTCGGTCATCGGGCAAGCCTCCAGAGTTCGGCAATATCACCCACGCGAGCAGACGGCTGGGCAATAAGCGGCACGGCGAAGCGGCGCACGGCGTTCCTCTCTGCTTCGGTGGAAAGGTATTCCACCGGTGACTTGCCGTCGATACGGGCGAGGAGCAGGCACGGCAGGAGCGCCGCGGCGCGGGCCTCCAGTACCGAAGGGTCCTCCCAATCGACCTCAGCGAGATAGGCGGCCTCGAAGGATAAAAATGCGCGCAGATAGTCGTCGCGCTTAACGCCCTTGCGCGCACCCTTGAGCAAGAGGTGGTTGAGGCAGAAGGCCAGATCGAAGGCGGGATCGCCGTACCAGGCGCATTCGGCATCGAGGAACACCGGACCGTGCCCACCGCACAGGATGTTCTTGGGGCTGACATCGCCGTGCACAAGCGCCTTGCGGGTGGCGAGCGTGCTAGCCGCCAGCGCCTTGAAGCGCGCATCGAGGGTAGGATGGGCCTGGCCGGTTGCGAGCAGATAAGGTTCGATCCGGATCGCCTCGAAGGTCTCGTCATTGGCGAAACGGCTCGAGATCTGCGGATTGGCGGCGCTCATGGCGTGGATGATGCCAAGGTGAGACCCCACGGCGGCGGCAAAACCGGGATCAATATGACCGGCCAGAAGTTCGGCCTTCCACACCGGATTTTGTTCCGGCGGCAGGAAGCTCATGGCAAAGAGCCCGAGTTCGGCGTCCTCGCTCAGGATTTCCGGGACGGCGTGGGGCAGCCACTTGCCCACCACCCGCATCCAGGCCGCCTCGGCGGCATTACGCCCGAGCGGCACTTCCCACACCGCCGCCACCTTCAGCCGCGCCAATGCACGCTTGACACAAAATCGGCGCTGACCGACCTCGACGAGGTGGATATCGGAGGAGACCCCACCGGCGAGCGGCGTCAGCCGCACCGCCTCCTGTGTGCCGACCAGGCCGAGGCGGACAAGCGAAGCGATGATCGCGTCATGCGGCATAGCTTAGTTCCGGACAGGAGAGTCCACGGCATCGGACCCGATTTCTGAATCGGATCCGACGCTGTAGCTTTTTGTTGTCGCATCGTTTTTTGCCGAAAACCGGCATCCACTTCTCGGCACGATGATCGAGTTTTGCCTAAACGGACGGTCGAGCCAAGGCCCCCAACCGGTCCCGCACGCATTTTCTGCTCAAAAGCCCTGGCATCCGCAGCCCGCCCAGACTGGCACACGCCGGCGATTGTGCGAAGGACCGACATTGATGTTGAACCAAAATCAAGTTTGCGCCACTTTGCCATCCAACCGCTGTGAATTCTCGTCCGGTGGCATCTCGATGTGAACTGTATTGGAAATGTCGAACAAGACCAGACCGGCGACAGGCCGGACATTGGAGTGGTCCATGCCGCCGCCTTCCGGCGATCAGGTATCCTCGTCACGGCTGAGCATACGCCTGCGCCTCGCGCGGCAGATTCGCGGCATGACGCTCAAGAGCGTGGCGGATGCCGCCGGTTGCTCCGAAAGCCTGCTCTCCAAGATCGAGAATGGCAAGGCCACTCCGTCCCTGCCCATGCTGCACCGGCTCGTCCTGGCGCTCGAAACCAATATCGGCTGGATGTTCGAGGAGGGAGATGGCGACGAAGGCGTAGTTTTCCGCCGCGGAGAGCGCCCTCTGATCACGCTCGATCCACTTCGCCAAGGCGAAGGCATCAGTCTGGAGCGGGTCATCCCCTATTCCAACGGCCACCTTCTACAGTGCAATATTCATCACATCGAAACCGGCGGCGAAAGCGCCGGCCCGATCCAACATGCCGGTGAGGAAGTCGGCTACGTGCTGGAGGGCGACATCGAACTCATGGTGGCCAATTCCACTTATAAATTGTCTGCCGGCGATTCCTTCGTATTCCGCTCGGAGTTGCCGCATCACTATCGAAATGCCGGCGTAAGCCCGGCCAGCATTTTCTGGGTGAACACCCCCCCTACATTTTGAACCAGATGAAACTTTTCACGCTCTTGACATCTATTCAAGTCTCTTGAATTCTGGTTTCGCGAACCCGTCAACCTCCAAAGAGACGAGGCGGCGGCTTTCGCCTTACCAGAGGGATAAGACGATGAACCAGATCTCCAGGATGCTGTCGCAGGGCATCGCGGTTGCCGCTTTGGCGATCGGGCTTGGCGTCAGCGCCGCCGATGCCGGCACCTATGCCTTGGTCACGATCAACCAGCAGGCCCTGTTCTTCAACCAGATCAATGATGGGGCGAAGGCAGCCAGCGAGGTCGGCGGCGACAAGCTCGTCATCTTCAACGCCAATAACGTGCCGAGTGCGCAGAATGACGCGATCGAGAACTACATCACCCAAAAGGTCGACGGCATCGTTCTGGTCGCCATCGACGTCAATGGTGTCAAGCCGGCGATTACCGCGGCTAAGAAGGCCGGCATTCCGATCGTTGCCGTGGATGCACAAATCCCGGACGGTGACAATGCCGCCTTCGTCGGCGTCGACAACTCCCAGGCGGGCCAGGATATCGGTAAGTTCTTTGCCTCCTATGTGAAGGACAAGATGGGCGGATCGGCCAAGGTCGGCATCGTCGGAGCGCTCAATTCCTTCATCCAGAACCAGCGTCTCGACGGCTTCAAAAAGACGGCCGGTGGCAGCGGCGTCACCTTCGTCGATACGGTGGACGGCCAGAACGTGCAGGACGTCGCGCTGACAGCCTCCGAAAACCTGATGACCGCCAACCCGAGCATGGGCGCCATCTATGCGACCGGCGAGCCGGCGCTGATCGGCGCGGTCTCGGCTGTCGACACCGCCGGCAAGAAGGACAGCGTCAAGGTGTTCGGCTGGGACCTTACGGCACAGGCGATCAAGGGCATCGATGAGGGCTGGGTGACGGCCGTCGTGCAGCAGGATCCATACACGGAAGGCAAGACCGCCATCGAGACCCTCGGCAAGATCAAGAAAGGTGAGACGGTGCCCGCCGTAATCCACGTGCCGGTAACGATCGTGACCAAGGACAACGTCGACAAGTTCCGGGCGATGTTCAAGTAGTATGGTGTCGGCGGCCGCCTGCCGCGGCCGCCCCCTCCGGAGACGGGTGATGACAGAGCAGCCGCCTCGCGTTCGCATGCGAGGAATTTCCAAGCGATACGGCACCGTCCAGACGCTGCACGAGGTGTCGCTTGATCTCAAGCCCGGCGAAGTGCTCGGCCTTGTCGGCGACAACGGCGCGGGCAAGTCGACCCTGAGCAAGGTTCTCTCCGGCGCCGTGATCCCCGACAGCGGCACCATCGAGATTGACGGTAAGGGCGTCGCGTTCCAGACCCCGGCCGACGCCCGCAGCCACCATGTCGAGATGGTCTACCAGGACCTTTCCCTGTGCGACACGGTCGATGTCGCCGGCAATCTCTTCCTCGGCCGCGAACCAAGGCGCCGTTTCATCGGCCTCTCCTTCCTTGACAAGGCGCGCATGCTCCATGATGCCCGCGAAATGCTCGATCGCCTCGGCATCGTCATTCCCGATATCGGCGTGAAGGTGGAGAACTTGTCGGGGGGCCAGCGCCAGAGCATCGCCATCGGCCGCGCCGTTTCCTTCGATCCACGCGTGTTGATCATGGACGAGCCCACGGCAGCCCTCGCGGTGGCCGAGGTCGAGGCGGTGCTCGAGCTCATCCGCAAGGTCAGCGCGCACGGCGTCAGCGTAGTATTGATCACCCACCGCCTGCAGGACCTCTTCCTTGTCTGCGACCGCATCCAGGTGATGTATGAGGGCCGTTCCGTGGCCGAGCGCCAAATCGAGGACACGAATATAGAGGAAGTCGTCGATCTCATCGTCGGTCGCAAGTTCAGCGCCCGGTCGGCCCGACGCGACACGTCGAACGAAGCGAGGCCGTCATGAACACCCCGATGACGGGCACCAGTTCCTCCTCGCCCGAACGCCTGCGGCCGCGTGCCTTGAAGGATCGTTTCCTTGCCAATGGCAGCGTCAGCTCGATCGCGATCTTCTTCGTCGCCGTGGTGGTGCTGTTCTCATTCACGACGGACGAATTCCTCACCGTCCCGAACATCCTCAACATCCTGCGTCAATCGGCACCGCTGCTGATCGTGGCGGCCGCGATGACCCTGGTCATCACCACCGCCGGCATCGATCTTTCCGTTGGTTCGATCCTGGCTCTGGTCAGCGCCGTCTTGGCCATTCTCCTGCAATGGAACCTGCCATGGCCCATCGTGATCGTTTTGATGCTGGCTGGTGGCGGGCTAGTGGGTGCCCTGCAAGGGTTTTTCATCGCCTATGAAGGCATCCCCGCCTTCATCGTCACTCTGGCCGGTCTCGGCATCATCAGCGGCCTCGCTAACCTGATCACGGGCGGCTATTCCATCCCGATTGCCCCTTCGATGTTCACCGAAATCGGCCGGGGCTGGCTGTTCGGCGTGCCCTTTCCTGCCTGGATTGCCATGGTGATCCTCATCATCGCCTACATCCTGTTCAACGAAACGCCCTTTGGGCGCTATGTCACCGGGATTGGCGCCAATGCGGAGGCGGTACGACGGGCCGGTGTCAACACACGGTGGACGACCCTCTTCGTCTATGTCCTCTCCGGAAGCATGGCGGCGCTCGCCGGCATCGTGCTGACGGCACGCCTGGGTAGCGGCTCGTCGAACGCCGGCCAGGGCTTCGAACTCCAAGTGATCGCGGCTGTCGTCCTCGGCGGCACCAGCCTCTTCGGCGGGCGCGGCACCATCGTCGGAACTCTATTGGGTGCGCTCACCGTCGCCGTGATCGGCAATGGGCTCATTCTCGCCCACCTCTCGCCCTTCCTGACGCCGATCGTCACCGGCGTCATCATCCTGGTGGCGATCTGGTTGAATTTTCGCATTTTCCGCGGCTCGATCCGCTCACGCTAAGGACTTGGCCGTGCCAGACACCAAACCTCCCAATATCGGCGTCGCCACCGGCAAGGTCATGACCGTTCTCGGTCCCCTGCCGGTCGAGGATATGGGCACCACGCTGATGCACGAGCATATCCTGCTTGACACGTCGAGCTGGTGGCAATGCCCCTGCCATGCCTCGGAACTCGCCATCGCCCAGCAGCCTGTGAATATCGAGATCATCGGCGAGCTGCGCATGAACCCCTTCATTAACCGCGACAATTGCTTCCTGCTCGACGTCAACCTGGCGATGAACGAACTTGGCCGCTTCGCCGAACTGGGAGGCGATACGGTCGTCGACCCAACCAATCTCGGTATCGGCCGCGATCCCCTAGCGCTGCAGCGCATCTCGCGGCGCACCCGCCTCAACATCGTGATGGGGACCGGCTTCTATCTCGAGGCCTCCCATCCCGATTGGTTCCGGAAGATGGATGCCGACGACGTCGCCGCCTTCATCGTCAATGATGTGGGTGGCGGCGCCGAGAAACCGGAGGTGATGGCGGGGATCATCGGTGAGATCGGCGTCAGCAAGGATTTTACCGCGGGTGAGCAAAAATCCCTGCGCGGAGCCGCGCGCGCCTCGCGCATCACAGGCGTGCCGCTTTCGATCCACCTGCCGGGGTGGGAGCGACTCGCCCATCGCGTGCTCGATATCGTCGAAGCGGAAGGCGCGGACCTCAAGCACACCGTTCTGTGCCACATGAACCCGAGCCACGACGATCCCAACTACCAGAAGACCCTTGCCGACCGCGGCGCCTTCTTGGAATACGATATGATCGGCATGGACTATTACTACGCGGACCAGAAGGCCCAGTCTCCTTCGGATGAGGAAAATGCCCGCGCGATCCGAGCGCTGGTCGATGCGGGCTATGGGGAGCGTCTCCTGCTCTCGCAGGACGTCTTCCTCAAGATGATGCTGACCAAGTTCGGCGGTTTCGGCTATGGCTATATCCTGCGCCATTTCGTGCCCCGGCTCATGCGCCACGGGCTCGACCGTCCCACCATCGACCTCCTGATGAAGACCAATCCGCGCCGCGTGTTCTCCGCCCTGCCGTGATTTCCGAGGACCAGTCATGACCAAGAAGAAAATCCTGCTCGCCGGAGAATCCTGGGTTTCGACGGCGACCCACATCAAGGGGTTCGACCAGTTTCCCACGGTGACCTATCACACCGGCGCCGACGAACTCCTCAAGGCGCTCGAGACCAGCCCCTACGACATCACCTTCATGCCGGCTCACGAGGCCCAGCGCGGCTTTCCGCAGACGATGGAGGCCTTGCGGGCGTATGATGCAGTCATCCTGTCCGATCTCGGTTCCAACACGCTGCTACTCCACCCCGACACCTGGATCCACAGCAAGCCGACGCCAAACCGGCTGAAACTCATCCGGGACTATGTCCGGGACGGCGGCGGCCTCCTGATGTTCGGCGGCTATTACAGCTTCCAGGGCATCAATGGCGGCGCGCGCTATCGCCGTACGCCGGTCGAGGACGTGCTGCCGGTAACCTGCCTGCCAATCGATGATCGCGTCGAGGTGCCGGAAGGGTTCAAGCCGGCCGTCATCGGCCCCTCCGATCACCCGATTCTCCAGGGACTCGGCACTGATTGGCCTGAGCTTCTCGGCTTCAATGAGGTGGAACTGAAGCCGGGCGCCGAGGTGCTGGCGACTGCACCGTCGGATTATGGCTCACTTCCCTTGCTCGTCACCGGCACCTATGGCCATGGCCGGACGCTGGCCTGGACCTCGGATATCGGGCCGCATTGGCTGCCGCCCGCCTTCTGCGCCTGGGAAGGCTTTGCCCGCATCTGGACTCAGGCGATCGCCTGGACACTCAAGGATGCCTGAGTGCGATCCCGGACATTGCCGATGAGGGTTCATATCGTGGGCAATGTCTGCGTCGACACCACGTTCTGGGTCGAGCGCTTCCCGGCGCCGGGCGAGACGCTTATTGCCCTTTCCTCCTCATCCAACGTCGGCGGCAAGGGGGCCAACCAGGCCATGGCCGTCGCCCGCGCCGGAGCCGAGGTGACGCTCCATGCCGCCATCGGCCGTGACGAGGCTGCTGGTCAGATCCGCGGCGCCCTGCGCGATGACAGGCTGGCGCTCGACTTCCTCGATGGCGCGGGGCACAGCGACACGTCGATGATATTGGTGCGCGGCGACGGCGAAAACCTCATCGTCAGCGACACCGGCAAGGCGCGATCCTTTGATCCGCTCGCCTCGACCAAATTCGCCGATGCCATCATGCGGAATGACATCGTCCTTCTCCAGGGCAATCTCGATCCGGCAGTGACTGTGGCCTGCCTTCGCCTTGCCCGGCAGAAAGCCGCCTTTACCGTCCTCAACCCCAGCCCGCTCACGACAGCGCCTATAAGCTGGTCCCTGGTTGATCTCGTCGTCGCCAATCGCGGCGAGGTCGAGGTGCTTGCCGGCAATCGGAATGTCGAGGCAGGCGCCGCCGCACTCCTGGCGCAAGGCGCCGGCCACGTTGCCGTTACGCTTGGCGGTCATGGTGTCTTGCTACGCGACGAGACCAGTATCACCTATATCAAAGCTCCGAAGGTCGAAGCGATCGATACGTCCGGTGCCGGTGACGTTCTATGCGGGGTCGCCGTTGGCCTGATCGCACAGGGCGTGACGGCCGAGGTCGCCTTCGCCCGTGCCGCCGCTGCGGCTGCCCTGTCCGTGACCCGTAAGGGTACGTTGGCATCATGCCCTTCCGCCGACGAAATCGCATCGCTGCCCCAGCCGTCCATCCATAGGAGGCCTTCTTGACTGGCCCTGCCAAACCGATTTCGGGCACGTCCTCCGACGCCATCCGTTCCATCTTCGGCCGCGACAAGGCGGTCATCGGCGTGGTTCATCTCGCCGCCCTGCCCGGTTCGCCGCGCTACGAGGGCGAGGGTGTCGCCGGCATCTACGAGCGCGGCCTCGCCGATGCGCGCGCTTATCTCGAAAACGGCTGCGACGGCGTCATCGTCGAAAACCATGGCGACGTGCCCTTCTCCAAGCCCGACGATATCGGCCCTGAAGTTGCTGCCCACATGGCGATCGCCGCCGATCGCATCGTCCAGGCCCTGGGACGACCGATCGGCATCAATGTGCTCGCCAATGCGGCGATTCCGGCGCTCGCCATCGCCTCGGCCAGTTCTGCAGCCTTCATCCGCGTAAACCAGTGGGCGAATGCCTATGTTGCCAATGAGGGCCTCATCGAGGGCGAGTCGGCGCGAGCCATGCGCTATCGCAGCGCGCTGCGTGCCCGGGGCATCCGGATCTTCGCCGACGCCCACGTCAAGCATGGCGCCCATGCCATCGTCGCCGATCGGCCGGTGGAGGAACTGGTTCGCGATCTCGTCTTCTTCGATGTGGATGCGGTCATCGCCACCGGCCAGCGCACGGGACATACGGCGGAGCTGAGCTATATCCGCATGATCAAGGAGGCCTCGCATCTGCCGACGCTGGTTGGCAGCGGGGTGACGGCCGAAAACGCCGGCGACATCCTCGCCATCGTCGACGGCGTCATCGTCGCCTCCTCCCTCAAGCATGACGGCGTGTGGTGGAACACGGTCGACCCCGACCGCGTTCGCCGCTTTATAACGGCCCTGAAGCGCACTTAGAGCCGATCACGCTGCTTCCCGCCGCAGGGACTGGGCCATGCAGTGGATGCCGCCACCGGTCTTGGAGATCTCGCTCATGTCGACAGCGGCGACTTCAAAGCCGCGCGCCTTGAGCTGGCCGATCAAGCTCTTGCTTGCCGTCGGCGCAATCACGCGATCCTTGCCGAGTGACATGCAGTTGCAGCCGAGCGCCATCGTATCTTGGAAAGGCACGTCGATGATCTCATGTCCCTTGTCCCTGAGCCAGTCGACGATGCCCGGCTCTGTGCAGGCAAGGCATACCGCTGTCAATTTCGGCGCGATCGGCACCACCATCAGATCGATATGGACGTAATATTCGTCAAAGAAGGCAAGGCGGACTTCCCAGCCTTCCTTCTCGAACCATTCGGCGACCTGCCTGGCACCTTCTTCCTGGGTGCGGGCACCGCCGCACCCGATCAGCACGCAACCATCCTCGATCACGTTGAAATCGCCGCCCTCGAAGGTGCCGGCCGTCACCATGTCGTAAATGGGAATGCCGAGTTTCTCATAGGCGCGGATCGCCGCATAGTTCTCCCCGCGGCGCCACCAATTGGCCATGGCGGTGATGAGGGCGCCATAGGGCGTCATCACGCTGGAATCGCGCGAATAGACCTGCATGGGCAGCTCCACCTGCGGTTCGAGCCAATGAATGCTGACGCCGAAATGCTCATAGGCGGCGGCGAGCTCCTTGTGCTGGGCCTGGGCGACCTGGATGTTGCTGGGCGCCTCGCGTAGATGTTTGCGCGAGAGCGAGCTCGTCGCCATGTGCCTGAGATAGGCGGGTGAGCCGAGCAGCACGTCCGTCAGCGGATCGGTCTCGTTACGAAAGCCCCAATGCGTGAGCGGCTTGGTGCCACCGGTCGTGTTACGCCGCTGCAAGGAAAAAGGCTCGGCTTCGATATGTCGTCCATGACGAGTCATCTCAAATCTCCTGTTCAAAATGATGGAATCCACCAGTCGCGCCCACGCGCGGTGGTGACATATTCGGGCCAGCGAAAGCCGATTGGCGGGGGATAATCGGCAAGCGGCGCCAGCCATTTCGTGCCGCCCACGCCCCCGCCGGTACGCTCCTCGAACTCGCGTTTCGCCCTTGCCCGCGCTGCGCCGTCCTCGATCAGCCGCAGGGCTATGAGCGCGATGGTCCTGGCCGCGCAGCTCACCATAGGATCGATGGTGGCGGGAATGCCGCCGAGCGCATTCATCACCCAGCCGGGATAGGCAAAGCCTTCGGGCGCCTTCAGGGCCGGACGCGCCACATAGAAGCGCACTGTCGGGGCGTGCCAGGTCATGTCGGTGTAATCATCGGAGGTCGAGTTGAGCTGCGAGGGCGGCAAGTCGCGGCGCAGGATCGCTTCGGCGTCCTGTGGGGCGATCAAGCGCTCGCATTCCTCCAGGAAGGGCGATTCCATCGGCTCCAAGCCGAGATTGGCCTGGATCTTGCGCCCGATGCGCCTCGCCTCCTCGCTCCAGCGCGGCGGCCCGACGGTCGACAGAGCCTCCCAGGCGATCGCGGCCATGGCGTGGTTGGCCAGGCCCGGACGCGACTTGGACACCCAGTGCCTCTCGACGCGGCACCCAGTGATGCCCGCCGCCATCGCTGCGTTGCGATCGAGCATGGCCATCGCCTGCTCGGCCATGGCGAGCGTCGGCACCCGGATCATGTATTGTATCTCGGCAAGGCCGGCCGGAAGGTTGTCCGCCGTCGCCTGCCCCGCGGTGAGGATCGCCTCGCTGATCGACCAGCCGCCCTGATGGCTGAGCATGGAATCGCGCAAGGCCTTGGAGGCCATGTACATCGTCATCAGCGCGTCGTTGGCGCCGGGCGCTCGCACGGCGGAATGGGATTGCGGGATCGGCGCGCCCGGATCCCGCGCCCATCTCTCCGGCTCTTCGCAAAGAAAGCGATAGACCATCGCATAGGCAGCACCGCAATGGGTGTCCCAGCGCACCGTGTTGCAAAGCGGCAGCATGTAAAACGGATGGAACGAGATCATGCCGTCGAGGCCGTCATAATAGCCCCTGGCGGCATGGATCGGTTTGGAGCCGCGCACCTTCTCTGCCGGTTCGCCGGAGAAACGCAGCGTGCCGGCAAGGCCGCAGCGCTCCATCGCGGCCTTGGTGGCGAGGAGCCCGCCGAGGCTCGCCATGCCGAGCCCCGAATGAGGGTCGGTGTGCCCGCCGGCGTGTTCGCTCAGGCCCGGGCGCGGGCGCTTCTCCGTTGCGGCATCCTGGCAATTGCCGGGCACGGCGTCATACTCGGCATACATGCCGATGGTCGGGCCGCTCGACCCCGCGTTGCTAGTCCAATGCGCGCAGAAGGCCGTCGGCATACCGCCCGAGCCTTGCTCGACGCTGAAGCCGTTGCGGCGCAGGAGATCGACATAGAACTGCGCGGACTGATATTCGCGCCAAGCCGTCTCGCCGAAATCAAAGATCGTGCGGGTCCACTCGGAAAGATCGGCACCGATCGCATCGACGAAACCGAGCGCAGCTGTTTGAGCCGAACCTGTCACACAGCTTCTCCCTGTCGACAGGAGGATTACCGGTGAACACTGCTTTCAAAAAGTGATATGTTTTCGTTGTTTTGGCAAATTCAATTCACCTTTGGCATGCAGATTGCCTGAAAAAAGCCGTACGCTCCCCAAGGCGGGCCCATCCGGAGGACAATTGCGCATACCCTCGACCCAAGCGCTACGCGCCCTCGACAGTTTCGCCCGCCACGGCAGCGTCTGGCGTGCGGCCGACGAACTCAGCCTGACCCGTAGCGCCGTCAGCCACCAGCTTCGCCTGCTCGAACGCGATCTGGGCTTCGAACTGCTCCAGCGCCAGGGCAAGGGCGTTACCCTGACGGCGCGCGGGCGGCGCTATGCCAATGATGTGCGCAAGGCGCTTACCGTCATCGGCGACGCCGCTCTGCAATTCGACAACAAGGGCATCGGCGGCTCGCTCAGCGTCAGTTGCACACCCGGTTTTGCATCGTTGTGGCTGTGTACCCATATCGCCGAGTTCCAAGACATGTATCCGGAGGTCGCCTTGCGCATCGTTACGCCGCGCCGGCTTGAGGATGTCAGCAATCCGGATGTCGATATCTTCATCGCATTCGGTGACGGTAATTGGCCGAACCGAGCCGTCGAATTGCTGTGCGAGGTCGAGTTCACACCGCTGTGCAGCCCGGCGCTGCTCAACAAGATCGGTGGCCTGAACGAACCGGGGGATGTCCTGCGCGCGCCTCTGCTGCATCTGGGCGACTTTGACGATTGGACGCGCTGGCTTGCGCTGACCAATGTCGAGAACCCGGATGTCGAATGCGGCATCATCTTCTCCGACATGAATCTGGTCTATTCCGCCGCCACCGCGGGCCAGGGCATCGCCATGGGCGACGAACTGACCTGCCGCTCCGCCATGATATCGGGGCAACTGGTCCGTCCTTTCGACCACTCGATAAAATCGCCGCGGTCCTATTTTCTGGTGATGGAACATGCCAAGGTCGGGCATGCGGTTTCGCTTGCCTTCATCGACTGGCTGAAATCCGGCCTTGCGCAGACCAGCCCCTCAAGCAGATCGGCTTATGCCTGAGGCAGGATGCTTGCGTCCTGGGCATATTAGGTGAATAAAATTTCACTGGAATTGGAATAACATTCAATTGTCGTGAGAGATTTAGGCGCATACCCTTGCAACCATGAAGTGGAGGTGTACGCATGGCGCAGAGCGGTCGGGCGGCCCGGGACGTGGCGGCCGCGCATTTGGCAACCGAACACGCAGCCGCAGAAATCAGAGCCGAGGCTATCGGCAAGAATTTCGGGACATTTCGCGCTCTGAAGGATCTTTCGCTGAACATCGGCCGCGGCGAGTTCCTGACCCTGCTCGGCCCTTCAGGTTCCGGCAAGACGACCTTCCTCATGATCCTCGCCGGCTTCGAGAAGCCGAGCAGCGGGCGCCTGATGCGGGACGGCGTCGACATAACCGCCCAATCTGCCGAGGAACGCGCCTTTGGCATGGTGTTCCAGGGCTATGCCCTTTTTCCGCACATGAGCGTGGAACAGAACATCGCCTTCCCGCTCCATATCCGCAAGATCCCGGCGGGGGAGATCCGGCGCCGCGTCGGCGAGATGGTTGCCCGCGTCGGCCTCTCGGGCCATGAGCGCAAGCTGCCGGCCAAATTGTCGGGCGGCCAGCAGCAGCGGGTCGCCCTGGCACGCGCCCTCGTATTCGAACCGCCGGTGTTGCTGCTGGACGAACCCTTCTCCGCACTCGACAAGCATCTGCGCGGTCTGATGCAGGAGGAGGTCAAGCGGCTGCACCAGGAATTCGGGACCACCTTCGTATTCGTAACGCATGACCAGAGCGAAGCGCTGTCGCTGTCATCGCGCGTGGCCATCTTCAACCACGGTCAATTGCTGCAATTGGGCACGCCTCAGGACGTCTATGAGCGGCCGGCCAATCGCTTCGTCTCCGAATTCCTCGGCGAGATCAACCTCCTGCCGTTGCAGGACATCAAGCGGGCCAATGGCAGCGCATGTGGCCTTTGTGAAGGCAAACCCCTCGACGTGCCTTCGCGGGCCCATGCCGGCAAGACCGGCATCCTGGCGATCCGCCCCGAACACATGGACCTCGCCGTCGTGCAGCGGACGGGGCCCGTCAACTGCCTCGCCGGCACCGTGACCGCTACGACCTATCTGGGCTCGGCAACCCGGATCGCGGTGGAAACCCAGGGCGGCACACCGCTCACTCTCACGCTGCCGACCGATCGCGCCGCGCTCACCTTGAGCAACGGTCCTGCCCTTTGGGTCACCTGGCCCAAGGACAAAGGTTTCCTCCTGCCGGAGGAAACCTGAGTGCAACGCCAGAAACAAAAACAATAACAACGATGAACCATCCAAACGGCCTTTTCAATCCAGCCATCAGGGGAACCAGGTCATGAACGAAGCCTTTCAGAAAGACTGCCTCGAAATCCTTGCCCAGAAAGTCGAACGGGGCGAAATCAGCCGGCGCCGTTTCACCCAGATCGCTGCCCTGGTTCTCGCAGGAGCTCCATTCGCGCTACGCGCCGGCCCGGCCCGTGCCGATGGCGGACAGCTCGTCTTCGTGAATTGGGGCGGCGACGCGATCAAGGCCTATGACGAGGCCTATGGCAAAGCCTTCCTGCAGGAGGCTGGCGTCACGGTCAAAGAAGACGGTTCGGGGCCGACCGAAGGCGGCATCACCGCCCAGTTCAAGAGCGGCAAGCCGACCTGGGACATCGTCGACGCCGACCCCTTCTCCGCCATCTCGCTCGGCAAGCAGGGCATGATCGAGCCGATCGACTACAAGATCGTCGACAAGTCGAAGTTTCGTCCTGGCTTTGGCTGGGACTATGCCGCTTCGACCTATTTCTTCTCGTATGTGATCGCTTATGACGCCTCGAAGTTCGGCGACAAGGCTCCGGCCGGCATGGCCGACTTCTTCGACGTCAAGAAGTTCCCGGGCAAGCGCTCGCTCTACAAATGGGGTGCAGGCATGTGGGAGGCTGCTCTGCTCGGCGACGGCGTGGCCCCCGAAAAGCTCTATCCGCTTGACCTCAAGCGCGCCCACGACAAGCTCGCCGCCTTCAAGGAGAATGTCGCGTCCTATTGGGGCGGTGGCGCCGAGAGCCAGCAGGTGCTGCTGAGCGGAGATGCTTCGATGGCGCTGATCTGGTCGACGCGTGCTTCGTTGATCGAGAAGGATTCCAACGGACAGATCAAGTTCATCTGGGACCAGGGCCTGATCTCGCCGGGCGCCATGGCGGTGATCAAGAACAATCCTGGCGGCAAGGACACTGCGATGAAGTTCATCGCCAGCGCGCAGGATCCTAAGAAACAGCTCGTCATGTTCGATCTGCTCGGCCAGGGCCCGGCCAATCCGGCAGCCGATGCGCTCATCCCCGCCGACCAGAGGCACATCAATCCGGTCGATCCTGCCAATATGTCCAAGCAGGTCGCGCTCGACATGAACTGGTATTCGGAGAATTACGGCGCAGCCCTCGACGCCTACACCAAGATCATCTCGGCATAGGGCCCTCTTCGCCCGGTTTCGTGCGAAACCGGGTGGTTGAGGTTAGACGTCATTGCGAGCGGAGCGAAGCAATCTAACGTGATTGCCAAGGCTCGCAGTGACACCGCACCTGCCTTCGTACGTTTGTTTCACGAGCCCCCTGTCATGCGCCAGCCGATGACGGCTCTTTCCTGCTTCCTGCTTGTCGGGCCGTTGTTGGCATTCCTCACGCTTGTCTATCTCGTGCCCTTCCTCGGCATCGTCGAATGGAGCGTCACTTTGCCGACACCTGGGGTGACGCAATATGAGAGGCTCGCCGGAGACCCGCTGGTCTTCTCGGTCTTCGTGCGGACGTTCCGCATCTGCGTCATGGTGACGGTCGTAACCGTCATCGCCGCCTACATGATCGCCTATGTCTGGGTGCGTGGAACACCGTTTCAGCAGCGCGCCGCCGAACTGTGCATCCTCATCCCGTTCTGGATCTCAGTGCTGACGCGCGCCTTCGGATGGCTCGCTTTGCTGTCGAGCCGGGGCCTCATCAATGGCTGGCTGCAGGGTCTCGGCTTCATCAGCGAGCCGCTCACTCTGGTGCGCAACGAGCTTGGCGTGGTGATCGGGATGACGCATTTCCTCATCCCTTTCGCCGTCTTTCCCCTCGCCTCCGCCATGCGGAGCCTGGATGAACGCATTTTCCTGGCCGCGCGCGGCATGGGCGCCAGCGGCATGCGCATCTTCTGGTCGGTCTTCGTGCCGATGACATTCTCCGGCATCATCGGCGCGACACTGATCGTCTTCGTCTTCGCGCTCGGCTTCTTTGTCACGCCTGCCATCCTCGGCGGCGGACGCAGCATCATGGTCGCCGAACTCATCTATCTACGAATGTTCCAGAGCCCGGACTGGGGGCTGGGCGCCGCCATCAGTGTGACGCTTGTCGTCATCGTCGGCGTGTTGATGGGCCTTCTGTTCCGCTACGCGCGTATCGGCGACACAGGGATGTCGAAATGAGCGCACATCGCCCCGGCCTGTTCGCCCTCATCACCGCCGCGCTGGTTGCCATCTTCCTGCTCATGCCGCTGCTCGCCGTAGTGCCGATCTCCTTCACCCCGGCGCGCTATCTGTCGATGCCCAACGGTTCTCTGTCGCTCACCCATTACCGTGAGCTTTTCGAGAATCCAGATTGGGGCAACAGTTTCCTTTTGAGCATCCGGATCGGCGTAGTCAGCAGCGTCATCGCCACCTTGCTGGCGACCCTGTTCGCGCTCGGAATCTGGATGTTCAGGCCCCGATTCACGGCGGCTCTCGTCGGCTTCGTGCTGCTGCCGATGATCGTACCGCCGGTTGTCTCGGCGATGACGCTATACTTCCTATTGACGTTCCTGTCGCAACTCACCGGCGTGATCGGTTACGATACCTGGCTCGGTGTCGTACTCGCCCATGTCGTCATGATCGTTCCCTTCGCCGTGGTGCTCATCCTCGTGGCCCTGAGCCAGGTCGATCGGCGCATCGACCTGGCCGCCCGCGGCATGGGAGCCACCGTGTGGCAGCGTGCGACCCGGATCATCCTGCCCAACATCAAGTTCGGCCTGCTGACCGCCGCAATGCTCTCCTTTGTGCTGTCCTGGGAAGAGATCGGCGTCACGCTCTTCATCACCAGTGTCAACGCCATAACCCTGCCCCGCCTGATGTGGAGCGGCGTGCATGACAATATCGACCCGGCCATCGCCTCGATCTCGGTGATCCTGATCGCCGTCACCACCATCATCCTGGTTGGCCGGATGATCTTCTCCCGCCCTGCCAAGGCGGAAAGGCACTGAGCGGGCGGCAGGCCTGGTCAGGCCATCGCGGTGTGCCGATCTCCTGATCGGCACAGCCGGTCGGGAGACCGGCCCACCAAAGAATCGCTATCCCCCGAAGGCCTCGCGCAGGCGAGGGTGGCCTTTTGAGTAGTCGCCTCCCTAGCGGCATACCCCAGCACCAGGCCGTAGGGCGGCCTGACATGGCGATAATGCCCGGAAGGCGAACACGTTCTCGGCGCACCCTTTCGCCGGAGGCACGGGCGGACAGGCAAGCGTGGGCCTCCGCAACGGCTAGGCCCTGTGGACGAAGACCCATGTCAAGATCCTTGGACTTGCCGATTATTCGGAACGCACCAGCCCCTATTTCGAGGACGAAACCGTCGACCTTGTCTTTCCGGCCCCGCACCTCAATCACCATCCGACACAATTGGAATGGCCCCGTTCGAACTGCGAGCAGCTTGAGTCGTCTGTGATCCCGCCAGGCTTCGGGGCTGCCATTATCGGAACCATCCCTCGGCGCAACACGATCGGAGAGGCGCGGCGAAACCAAGCTTTGTTGATCGCCATTGCCCGCATCGCCGCCGGACAACGCAGTTCCCTTAGACACCCCTCCGACGGCTATCAGCTCGCGCGCTGCCCTGGTCACAATGGGCACGTCCAGCGAGATGAACGTCTCAATTTCTCTCAAAAAAGGTCATAAGAAGAACTTTGGCGCATTGGCGCAGCACCATCCCTCTACACGGTGTTACCTCCCGGCTAACCCTTCCGGCATGCGGCCCGGCATGCGGCTCATTCTTTGTGTGTTTTTTGGCGTATTTCCAAATATTGCACTGGTTTGATATATTTTGATCGCATATGCTTGATGATGGATAGTCATCGTTCAACATCGTCCGCAACATCCTGCGTCAATTTCGAGAGAGAGCCTTCCCTATGATACATTTTGCAACTCGTCTTGATCAGAAGCTGAGCAATATCCGCTCCGGCCACTACAAGCCCACCGATTTCATCATCGCCGACGCCAAGGACGGCGACATGGGCTCCGGATTGGCCGCGACCGGCTTCGAGCGCAGCGCCGACGGCTCGACCTCGCGCCATCGCACCCGCACCGAATTCCTCGACCAGATTCGGGCCGTCGTCGCGCAGGATATCGTCGACATCATGTTACTATCGGCCTCGAACCTGGAGCTCCTGCATGAGCGCGGCGTCTTTCACAAATCCCGGGTGAAGCCGGCTATCCGAGCCAACGACACCACTGATTGCTGGGGCGGCGTCCGACATGGCCGCTACAATGCCCACCCCTCTCGCCCCTTTCGCACCGCCAGCATCTCACGCGTGATGTACGGCACGAGCACGCCCACGCCGGGGGGTACGATCACGGGCACCGACCTTGGCCTCTACTCGGTCACGTTCCTCAACGATCTGGAAGCCGATGCACGCGCGCTCGAGGAATTCGCGATTTTCCGCCAGGAGGCGGCCGAAAACGACTTCAGATACTTCCTAGAAGTGTTCAACCCCAATATCGAGACCGGCATGGATCGCGAGGCCATCGGCGAGTTCGTCAACGATTCCATTCTGCGCTGCCTAGCCGGCGTGACGAAGGCGGATCGGCCGCAATTCCTGAAGATCGTCTACAACGGCCCCAAGGCCCTCGAGGAACTCGCCAGCTTCGACCCTGGCCTCGTCGTCGGTGTCCTCGGCGGCAGCGCCGGCACCACGCGCGATACCTTCGAACTGGTGCACCAAGCCGAGCGTTACGGCGGCCGGGTAGCTCTCTTCGGCCGGAAGATCAATCTGGCTGAGGATCCGCTGGCGCTCCTGGTGCTGATGCGGCAGGTGGCGGACGGCACGATCGCATCTGAAGAGGCGGTGCGGGCCTACCACGGCGACCTCGCCAAACAGGGCATTCGCCCCAAGCGCGGCCTCGATGAGGACCGCCAGATCACTGAAAACGTACTCAAGCCCGGACTGATGCAGAAGGCAGCCTGAGTCTGCCGGATTGGAAGGGGGCGGCGCAGATTTCCTGCTGCCGCCCTTTTTTGCTGCATGACCCAACCCAGCAAGGCCGTCGAAGGTATTATAAAACCCTCAGATCTGACGAGCCGTGCGATTCCATGGCCGCTCCCATTAGGGGTTGCGGAATATTATGATAAATTTTGAAATGTTTTGGAAATATATGTTATTTCAGCCGTGAGCCCCGTTCGACGGGCGAACCGAGATCATCGACCGGACATCGCGTCGAGACGTGCTTAGGCTGCCCCCATTAGTGACGTGCCATCAAGACGATTGGGACCTTCTCACGCTTTGCGCGTGCGGCGACCGGCCCAATGCCGGTCGTCGATTGCAGCGACATCATCTGGTAGCGGAAACCGTATTGAAGCGAACGAATTGGTAAGGTACTTCGTTCCTCCTTCGATACTCTATTTTTCGGGCATCTCCCTATCGCGAAGCGCACGACTTTTAATAACCAGGCTCGAAGACTGGTTTTACAGGAGCTCACTCTATGGAAGTCCCGACCAGGCGCGTTGAGATCATTCCGGCCAAGAGACGCGCGATGATTCTTGAGCACCTGCGCGTCAACGGAGCCGCCTCGATCCAGGAACTCGCTGAAACGATCGGCGGCTCCCAATCAACCATCCGGCGCGACCTCGAACAGCTCATGGATGGGGGCTATCTCGAGCGCACCCATGGGGGGGCCCTGTTGGTGCCGCCCATGAATGCCACGTTCGAACGAGACACGCTGATGAATACACAACTGCACAGCGTTCAGAAGGCGGCCATCGGAGCGGAAGCAGCCCTTAGGGTCCGCACCCGCGAGAGCGTGATCTTCGAAGCCAGCTCCACCGTCATGGAGGCGGCCAGGGCATTGACGACGCGCGACCTCCAGCTGACGGTTGTCACCAACAGTCTCGAGATCGCTTATCTGAGCTCCGAGGTGCCGCATTGGCGAGTGATCATGCCGGGAGGCACGATTCGCCCGGGCGGCTGGCGCCAGCTGACGGGCGAGCCGGGCGAAGCGTTCTTCAAGACCGTGCACGCCGATGTCTGCTTTGTCGGCGCCTATGCCGTATCGGGCAATATCCTCACCGACGCGTCGCTCGAAATCGCGTCGATCAAGCGAGCGATCATCCAGTCGGCCCGGCGCACAGTCGCCCTGGTCGACAGCTCGAAATTCACGGCTCCGGCGTTCTCGACCTTCTGCAACCTGTCCGACATCGATGAACTTATCACGGATGACGGTATCACCCCCGAACAACTGGCCTCGCTGCGCTCGTTCAATACCAAGATCACCGTGGTATCCGTGGCGGAGGCAGCCCAGCGGGCCTGACCCAAACAGGAGGCTCGATCCCGTTAGACATTGGCGATCGTATCCTTCAGCTGGGCCAGCAGCCATCGCGCTGCCGGGCCTGGGGGCGAATCCGTCCGGTATATGCCCTGCAGGCGGTAGATCGCATTGTCCCAGGCCGTGACGTTGAGGCGCACGAGCAAGCCCTTTTCGATGTCCTCGCGTACCACTTCCTCGGGCATGCTGCCCCAGCCGATACCTCCCTTGAGCAGGGCATATTTCGCTCCAAAATCAGCAAGGCGCCAGCTTTTCATGGCGACGACCTGGAAATCCCGCCCTTCGGTAAGCTGGGAGCGATCGGTCAGCACCAGCTGGATATGATCACGCGCATGGGCATCCGACTCCTCGCCTAACTTGGCGAGAGGATGCGAAGGTGCGGCAACCGGGATCAACCGCACGGCGCCGATCTGGCTGCGATGGAGCCCATCATGCTGATGATCGAGCGGTCCACTGACACCAATGTCGGCGGTGCCGTCGAGAACACGCTGTGTCACCGCGCCAAGGGCTTCGACATAAAGGCGCAATGACACCGTTGGAAATTCGACCTGGAAGGCATCGAGAACCTTTACCAGGCTGCAAGGCGGCAACATGACGTCGACGACCAGGGACACCTCCGCCTCCAGCCCGGAATTCAATCCCCTCGCTTTGGCCAGCAGGTCGCCGATGCCCATGGTGATCAAACGCGTATCGCCGAGGATCGCCTTGCCGGCTTCGGTGAGCCTGGGCTTGCGGGTGCTATCGCGATCAAACAATTCGAGCCCGAGCTGCGCCTCGAGATTGGCGATCGTGTAGCTCACCACCGATGTCGCGCGGCCGAGGCGGCGCGCGGCGGCGGCGAAACTGCCGACCTCGACGATGGCCTGGAAGACCTGGAGCTGGTCCAGCGTGGGGCGGGAATTTGACATTTCAACTTTCTCGAACCTAACGGTCGAGATTATCTATATTTTCTCGAATGGCAACCTGAGGCATTTTCCGCGGCAAGTTCAATTCGGGCTTTTGCGATGCGTGTTGCCGACTTTGTAGACCACCTGCTCGGCAGGAAGTCCGTTGTTTCACCAAACGTCATTTCCCCATCGAACCAACCTAAGGAACGTCCCGTGTCTCAGCCTAAAGTTCTCATTGCCTTCTATTCGCGTTCCGGCGTAACCGAGGCCCTCGCCAACGCCGTTGCCGATGGAGCCCGCGCCAGCGGTGCCGAAGTGCGCCTGCGCCGTGCCCGTGAAGTCGTCAGCGCCGATGTGATGGCGCAGGCGCCCGGCTGGACCGAGCAGGCCGCCACTCTCAATGCCAAATATGAAGCTCCGACCGAGGCGGACGCCGAATGGGCAGACGCCATCGTGTTCGGCTCGCCGACGCGGTTCGGCGCGGTCTCTTCGGAGCTCAAGGCCTATATCGATTCGCTGGGCGGCCTGTGGTTCCAGGGCAAGCTCAACGGCAAGGCCGGTTCGGTGTTCGGGTCGTCGTCAACGCCGCATGGGGGCAATGAATCGACCCTGATCTCGCTCTACAACCCGCTCGCCCATCTCGGCTTGATCATCGTACCGCTCGGCTATGCCGATGCATCGATGTTCAAGGCCGGCACGCCCTATGGCGCCTCCGCCGTCTCGGCCAACCAGGCTTTGCCGCCCACCGCCGACGATATCGAGGTCGCCAACTACCAGGGTCGCCGCGTCACCTTTGTCGCCAGGGCTCTCGCTGCCGCTCACATCACCCAAACCAAGGCCGCCTGATCCGGCCGGGCTGGAGGCGTATTGCTTCCAGCCTCTCTCAACAAAGGGGGCTCCAATGTCCACTGATACCCGTTACATCCCGCTTCTCGGACGTGTTCTCATCGCCGCTATCTATCTTCTCAGCGGCTTCGGCAAGCTCACGGCGCCGGCTGCGACCGCAGGCTACATTGCTTCAGCGGGCCTACCCTTGCCAATGCTCGGCGTGATCATTGCCATCGGTGTGGAGCTCGGCGGCGGCATCCTGCTGGTCCTCGGCTATCAGACCCGTCTCGTCGCTGTGGTCATGGCGGTCTTCACGGTCGCTACCGCCGTGTTCTTCCACAACAATTTCGCCGACCAGAACATGATGATCCACTTCCTCAAGAACATCGCGATGACCGGTGGTCTCCTCCAGGTCGTGGCCTTCGGTGCCGGCAGCCTCAGCCTAGACGCCCTGCTCGGCCGCAAGAAGGCCCTCGCGACCGCATAAGAGTTCTACCCGGGTGCGCGGGCGTCTCGCCGGCTCTTGTTTGTGGAAGAAAGGAGCGGGCGAGGTGCGCGCACCTGGGAATTTTTTACTCCATCTCTCCCAGATTGGGGCTGGTGAGCATCGCCACCATCGCTTCCCCGTCGATCATAATGGGGGTGCGAACCGAGGGAATGAAGCCCACCTTTACACCTTCGTGCGGTAATTCGACGATCATGCCGCGATGAACCGCCTGCGGATCGTGCAGCGCGTCGGCTACCGAATTAATCGGCCCGGCCGGCACGCCAACCCCCTCGAGGGCAGCCAACAGATCGGCGCGAGTGCGCAGACCCGTCAGCCCCCCGATCAGCACCGCAAGTGCGTCGCGGTGCTTCACCCGATCCTTGTTGGTCAGATAGTCAGGATGAGCGGCGACATCTTGGATATTGAGCACCCCGCATAATTTGGCAAACTGGCCATCATTGCCGCAGGCGATGATGAGATGGCCGTCGCGGGCGGGAAACACCTGATAGGGCACGATATTGGGATGGGCATTGCCCATGCGCTTCGGGCTCTTGCCGGAGGCGAGATAGTTCATCGCCTGGTTGGCCAGCACGGCGAGCTGGACATCAAACAGCGCCATGTCGACATGCCCCCCCCTCGCCCGTCATCTCGCGCCGCCGTAGCGCCGCCTGGACACCGACAACGGCATAGATCCCGGTGAAGATATCGGCAAAAGCCACGCCGATCTTCTGCGGTTCACCATCGGGCGCGCCGGTCAGATCCATGATGCCGCCCATACCCTGGATCATGAAGTCATAGCCAGCCCGCGTCGCATAGGGCCCATTCTGGCCGAAACCGGTGATAGAGCAGGTGATCAGGCGCGGATTGATCGTCTTCAGGCTGTTGTGATCGAGGCCGTACTTCATCAAGCCTCCGACCTTGAAATTCTCAAGCACGATATCCGCCTCGGCCACGAGCGCACGCACCCGATCAGCACCGTCCTTTGTTTCGAAATCGAGGGTGATCGAACGCTTGCCCCGATTGCAAGAATGGAAATAGGCCGCTCCGAGGCTGTGGCCCTCACTGTCGAGAATAAAGGGCGGCCCCCACGCCCTCGTATCATCGCCCTGTCCCGGGCGCTCGACCTTGATCACTTCGGCCCCGAGATCGGCGAGCAGCTGCCCTGCCCAGGGACCGGCCAGGATACGAGCCAGTTCCAGCACGCGGACGCCGTGCAGAGGCTTGGGTGGGTTCTGGATGGGAAGGTCCGAAATGGGAGTCCACATGGGGCGATCTTATGCCTGGAGCTGGGTGGTGCCGAGGCCGGCAGGGAAGAAAGGTGGACGCAATGTCTCGATCCATTTGGCCAGGGCGAGCACGCCTCGATCGTCATGGCGGTGGCCGACGATCTGCATGCCGGCCGGCATGCCGTTGCGCGCCAGCCCCATGGGCAGCGATACGACCGGACACGAGCTGGTGAGATTGAACGGCCCGGTCATGTCGGTGGACCGGTAGCGCCCGTCAGGCAGCACATCCTCGTGGTCATGCCCCAGAGAGATGGGTGGCGCCGTGACGCAGGTCGTCGGGCACAACAATGCATCGAACTCGTTCAGCATGGCCGCGAACTCTCGCCACAGAGCCGTGCGCCGATGCTCGATGGCACGCAGCCTCACCGCATCGAGCCTCCTGCCCGTCTCGATCAGGCCGACCACCTCGGGATCGAGCTCATCGCGATGGCCCTCGAGGAGATGACCGACATCGCCGGCAAAGCAATAGGCCCACAAGGCATCCCAATCGCGGGCAGCCTGCAACGAAAACGGCGTCTTCACCCGTATAACCTCGGCCCCCTCCTTGGCGATATCGGCGATCAGGCGCTCGAAAAGCTCCGCCACTTGGTCAGACACGGCATAGAAATCGAGATCGAGGGAAACTGCGAGCCTTGGACGCTTGGGCACCGCGGCAACCGGAAAGACCGGCGGCAGCGTCGGCAGGGACAGGGCATCGGCGTCATCGGGCCCTTCACACACCGAAAGGAACAGCGCCGCATCATCGACGCAGCGGGCCAGCGGCCCGAAATGGGCGAGCGTGTCATACTGGGTGCGCAATATGTCCATCGGGATGCGCCCAAAGCTCGGCTTCATACCGACGACACCACAAAGCGAGGCGGGAATGCGCACCGAACCACCCATATCGGTGCCCTCGGCGAG
>Ga0206877_10039_pt1 | contig 41650 bp, 35 predicted proteins | sample Alteio_BWOrgCont_7_FD_152623 | JGI IMG/M metagenome (GOLD analysis project Ga0206877, IMG submission 152623) | Enriched cells from forest soil in Barre Woods Harvard Forest LTER site, Petersham, Massachusetts, United States -... | ecosystem: Environmental > Terrestrial > Soil > Temperate forest >...
TCGATTCACGATCAGATCGCCGACCTTTTCGCGTCCCCTGCCATACTCCGACATCAGCCCAATATGGAACGCTTCGTGGGCGATGATGGCTTGGCACGAGGTTGCCAGCATCCGTGCCGCCGCGCGAGGTAACCGGCCATATGCGCCGTCGCCGGTTCAGACCCGTTAATCTGACAGTGCCCAGGATATCCTGGTCACGCTTGCAGACGGCAAATGAGACAATGCCAGCGGCAGGCGAACTTTTGAGCAATGCGGCTGATTGGTCGAAAGCCGCAAATCTTGAACCGGCGCCAAGTTCCCACGGTTTTGAAGGGTTGATTTGATCCCGAGCTTGACCTCTGGGGCTTCCCTCCTGTCGCAACGCCCTGAAAAAAATCTCTCTTCAAGCGGGAATAAATGCGGCCAACCTCGGGTCTGGTTGATCAGAGGTGCCGTTGATTAACCCGTCACCGCTCGGCAATCGCCGCCTCAAATAGGAGAGATCACGATGCTTAACATCACACGCCGCACGGTGCTCGGATCCGCCGTAGCGGCCGCAGCTTTCGGCCTTGCGGGGAAACTGGAGTTCATCGCCCCAGCCTTCGCGCAGACGCCGGTCGAGCCGACCGTGGGCTTCCACAAATACAAGGTCGGATCGATCGAAGTCACGGCCATCTATGATGGCATTTGGCGCAAGCCCCACGATCCAGCCTTCATCAAGAATGCCTCGGTGGAAGACACCAAGGCTGCGCTGGCAAAAGCTGGTCTGACCACCGACTTCATGCCGATCCCGCTGACGGTCGTCGTTCTCAAGGTCAACGACAAACTGATCATGATGGATGCCGGGTCCGGCGTTGGTCAGTGGCAAGCCAACGCCACTCATCTGCCAGCGAACATGGCCGCCGCAGGTATCGATTATAATGAAATCGACACCATCATGATCTCGCATTTCCATCCCGACCACGTCTGGGGTCTGATGGAGAAGGGTACCAATACACCTGTGTTTCCGAACGCCGAACTTATCGTCAATTCGACGGAATATAATTGGTGGACGGATCCGGGCCGTCTGGAAAAGCTTGCCGAGGGACGTAAACAGGCCGGAAAGCGCATCGCCGACAACTTCCCGAAGTGGAAGAACTGGAAGCTCGTCGACGATGGGACAGAAGTTGCGCCGGGAATACGACTGATCGCCGCCCCTGGGCATACCCCAGGTCATTCGGTCTTCCTTGTGACCTCAGGCAACGAGCAGCTCCTGGTCTCCGCCGATACGATGTATGTGCCCGCTCTACTGGCTCCCCATCCGGAGTGGCAAGGCACTTATGACCAGGACGGTCCGACCGCCATCATGACGCGCCACAAGCTGATCGACCGTGTCATTGCCGACAATATCAAAATCTGCGGCTCGCATTTTCCATTTCCGGGGACTGGCACCTTCGTGAAGGACGGTGGCGCCTATGGTTTCACCCCGACCGCCCAGATCTGAGTTCGCACCACCAAGCATGAAAAGCGAGAAAGATCATGATCAAGCACGCAATTATTGGAATTATCGGTTCCTTCGCCGCTGTGATAGTCGTTTCGATGTTTGCCGCCATGCCAGCTTACGCGGTGGACAATATCGAATCGTCTGACGCCCCAGATCTGACTGCCGTCAAGGCGAAGATCGAGGCGAAGAACTATACCGGCGCCCTCGCTGATCTTCGCGATATTGCTGAAGATACGCAGCAGGCCGATGTCTACAACTTGCTCGGATTCACCCTGCGCAAGACCGGCGATTACAAAACGGCGCTGACCTACTACACCAAGGCGCTGGAGATGAAGCCGGACCACAAGGCCGCCCACGAATATCTCGGCGAGCTCTATGTCGAGACCGGCGACATGGACAAGGCCAGGCAGCAACTGGCGTCACTGGCCCAATTGTGCCCGACAGGCTGCGAAGAGCTCGAGGACCTGCAAAAGGCGATCGACACCAAAGTGACCAAATAAAACGGGGCAGGCGCGCAGTCGCCTGCCACTTCTCTTTCGGCTGGAGTCGATCGTGAAAACAATACAATCCACCTCGAAGGTTCGTTTGGCAGATTTAATCCAGCTGACTGGCCGTTTGCTGCTCGCCCTGATTTTCGTGCATGAGGGTCTGGTGCTCACAGTCAATTTCGGCGGCACCGTAAAGGGCATGGCATCGCTCGGCATCGGCCTTCCAATCGTCTTAGCTATTATCGCGCTCCAATTGGGCGCGGGGCTGTCTATTGGTTTGGGCGTGCTGACGCGCATCGGAGCGGTCGCGCTAGGACTGTTCTGCCTGGCAACAGCGGCACTGTTCCACACGAACTTTGCCGATCAGAATGAACTGCTGCATTTTGAGAAGGATCTCGCCATCGCTGGCGGCATGTTCACCCTCGCGGCCGTCGGTGCCGGAGCGTTGTCTCTAGATAGGTTTGTTCAACGCCTCTATAAGAGTCGGGCGTGAGGTAGGCGGCGTGCCTCGGTATTCCTTATATCCCGTCATGGGAGTTCGGCGCGCCCAGGTTAAAGGCAGAACCAACTGATCACCGCTCCGCGGTAAGCCCTTGAAGCCAGTCTTTCGTTAATGCGGCCTCCTCCAGGACCCAATCTTGAAATTGCACTGTTTGACTTCGTCTGAGGGCGCTCTCGCGGAAGCTCATGCAATAGGCATATCCCGACCAGGCACCCTGCGAAATCGGGAATGGCAGCGATACCTTCTCCGCCTTTCGCGCTGCTGCGATCAGAGCAAGCCCGCACACCATCAGGCCGGCATTAGAATACACGGCCTCAAGCGCATGGATGACCTTGCGATAGCGGATACCGCGCCCCGGCGCGGTGCTGCGGTAGCCGTAACGCCTTATCCATTCTGGCCAGCCGATCGCATTCGGGTCCGCGTTATAGCAATCCAGATGCAGCAAGGGGAAACCCTCGAGGCGTTCCCCCTTGGGCAGTTTTGAGATGCGGGTCGTATTCTCAGGGGAGCTGATCGGAACGAGATAATCGCGAAACAGCACCAGCTCGGCGCCGGTGCCGCGCGGCTCTCCGAACCAGACTTCACAATCGGCCTCACCGAGCCGAACCGGAACATCGCCGACGCCGTTGATGCAGAAGCGTATGTTGGGATGAATGTCCCTGAAGCGAGGCAGGCGTGGCTTCAGCCAGAGTTCGGCCCAGTCCGTATCCGCAACGATATGCACTTCGTGCACACGCTGGAAATCCAGAATCTGGACGGCCGTGTCCACTTCCCTGAATGCGGCGTTGAGATGGGCGATGGCTGCTTCCAAAGCGCGTGTTGGCCGAATGCCTGACCGCCCCCGAACCAGCAGATCCAGCCCGAGATAGTCCTCAAGCATCTTGATCCTCTGTCCGACCGCGGCCGGCGTTATCCCCAGCTCGCCCGCCGCGGCGTTCAGCGATCCTTTTCGAACCGCCATCTCCAGCGCCTGCAAGGATCTGAGATGGGTTACCAGTGCCATCGCATCTCAATAAAGGTTTTCTTTCGTTCAATAAAGATCATTTAGCTTGTTCTTTCGGGGGCGAGGAGGACAATGGCCTTCATTCAAGCAAGACGGAGGAACATCAATGTCACTTTTGAAAAGATATATCATCGAGCGCGACATCCCCGGGGTCGGTTCGATGTCGATTACGGAGCTCTGCGGTGCCGCACGGGCATCAAATCAGGCCATCGACCAGCTCGGCCCGGACGTTCAGTGGCAGCACAGCTATGTCGCCGGGGAGAAAACCTTCTGCGTCTATCTCGCCAAGGATGAAGCCACGATCCACAAGCACGCCGAACTGAGTGGCATCCCGGTGTCCAGCATCACCGAAGTGCCGCAAATCATCGACCCGCTTACGGCGAATAACTGACGCTGATCGGGGGGCTTGCTAGACACAGCCAGCAAGCCCCCGGGCCTGCGGAATGCATCGGTTTCCGCAAAGTTCGCGTTTCTAGGCAAGGCGGTCTTCATTTTGGCCCGCCTGGCCCGTGCAGTCCCCACAACGAATAGCTCAGCGATCCACAGGGGGCACCGCGGCCTATAACCATCGCTCAACATCAATCATGAAGGCGTAATGCTGGTCCCGGCCCCATAGGCTGGCCGGGCCCGCGTACGCCTTTGCTCGAAAGACGATCATCATGAAGGCCCCATCTTTGCTGGCGCACCTTCCCGCCGCGTATGTGCTTGCCCTCGCCGCCACCATCGCCCTGGCGGACGGAGATACCACTCTTATCGCCAAGGTGGACCAAGCCAATGCCCGGTTCCGCGGCCGGTCGGTGGCGACTGGCGAAGGCCACTCGCCGATCGCGTGCGCCAGCAGTCCGACCGGTGGTTCGATGGGGATCGATTATGTCAACGCCGCCTCTCTCAAGAACGATGCCGTCAATGTCGCTAAGCCTCAAGTTGTGATCTACGAACCTAGGGCAGATGGCAGGCTCGCACTCGCTGGGGGGGAATATATTACCTCCAAGGGTCCGGCCTCACTCGAAGGCCGGCTTTTGACCTTCAACAGTGCACCCAATCGCTATGGTCTCGGGCCGTTGTATGAGTTGCACGTGTGGTCCTTGAAAAATAATCCAAATGGCATGTTCGCGGACAACAATGCGCGCGCGTCCTGCGATGCCGCGAAAGCCGGAAGCCAATAGAGTGCCTTCAAGGGCAAGCGAACCATGCTTGGCCTGGGCGATCTAGGATGCGTGTCCCTCCCATGTGCGGGCGCGGTGAGCACCCGCCCTTGCAATCATGAACGGAGGCTCCGGTTAATTTGGCGCATTTTGGGAAACGACTATTGTTCTGAGCCAAGAGAGAGGCGATAGCTGACCAGATCGGCGCGGCATTTGGGACATGCCTTGTTCCGGGCTCCCCAAGCCCAATAGCCGATATTGGAGAACGCATGTCCGATTCCGATATTGATACAACCGCAATTTCACAACAAGCCAGCCTTTTTAGATCTGGTCCGGTTCTGCTGGTCTCAAGCGCGGCGGCAATGGGAGGATTTCTTTTCGGTTTCGACACCGCGGTCATCAATGGCGCGGTTGCGGCCATTCAAAAGTGGTCTGGCGTCAACGACGCGCTGCTTGGGTTTTCAGTTGCCAGCCTTCTTCTAGGCTCCGCACTGGGTGCTTGGTTCGCCGGACCTCTCGCAAACAGCTATGGTCGTCTTGCGGTCATGAAGGCGGCAGCCGTCATATTCGTCATCAGTTCTTTCGGCTCAGGACTGCCATGGGACATCTGGTCCTTTACAGCATTTCGGTTTCTGGGTGGCCTCGGTGTTGGAGCAGCCAGTGTGATTGCTCCAGCATACATCGCGGAAGTTGCACCGGCCGGCATTCGAGGGCGGTTGGGTTCGTTGCAACAAATGGCGATCGTCATTGGCATCTTCATTGCCCTGCTGAGCAATTACGTTCTCGCGCGTGCAGCTGGCGGCGCTAGCGAGCCTTGGTGGTTAGGGCTGTCTACGTGGCGTTGGATGTTCATCTTGGAAGCCATTCCCGCTGTCCTTTACGGCTTGATGGCCTTCGCGATTCCCGAATCGCCGAGATACTTGGTTGCAAAGGAGCATGTAGCCGAGGCGATTGAGGTTATTCGCGCTTTCATCGGCAACAAACCGCCCGCAGAAGTTAGGGTAGCGGAAATTCGCCGAAGTATGAGTGCCGAAGGCAAACAGTCCATTGCAGATCTGCGGGGGCCGCTTTTTGGACTACTGCCGGTTGTGTGGACCGGCATCCTTTTGTCTGCCTTTCAGCAATTCGTCGGCATTAACGTCATTTTCTACTACTCGTCCGTTCTTTGGCAAGCAGTCGGGTTTACGGAGGCGGACTCACTCGAGATTACCGTCATTACCTCGGTGACAAACATTGCAACGACCCTGGTCGCGATTGCCCTGGTCGATCGAATTGGCCGCAAGCCCTTGCTTCTCGTTGGTTCGGCCGGGATGGCAATCTCGCTCGGTGTCATGGCCTACGTCTTCGGTAGCGCGCCGAGCCAGACGGTCGGCGGCGCTTCGGTCCCCCTACTGGGCCATTCCGAAGGCCTGGCTGCGATTATTGCGGCCAACCTCTATGTCGTCTTCTTCGGCATGAGTTGGGGACCCGTCGTTTGGGTTCTCCTTGGCGAGATGTTCAACAATCGAATCCGAGCTTATGCGCTTGCATTGGCTGCAGCGGCACAGTGGCTCGCCAATTTCGCAGTGTCTCAAACCTTCCCGGCCCTCGCCGCATCTGGCCTGGGCATCGCCTACGGCATCTACAGCACCATGGCCCTTCTCTCTTTGTTATTTGTTGCTCTGGCTGTGAAAGAGACGCGCGGACGCGAACTAGAGGAGATCCAGTAATAGAAAAATGCCTCAAGAGGCATCAAGCTTGCATGCAGACCCGGCGGTTCGAGTGTGCCGCGGCTGGGCTCGTTTATCCGATTGTCCGCACGGGTTTCATCCCACTGATCTCTTCCAAACAACTCTCGGGAGACAGCCATGAAGACCTATAACATCGCCGCCATTCCCGGCGACGGCATTGGAGGTGAAGTCGTTTCCGCCGGAGTCGAGGTCCTGCATGCCCTTGCCAAGCGAGATGGGGGTTTTGTCTTCGCGGTCGACGAGTTCGACTGGGGCGGCGAATACTATAAGAAACACGGTCGGATGATGCCTAAGAACGGTCGCGATCTCATCCGAAATCACGATGCAATCCTGTTCGGCTCCGCGGGCCACCCCGATATTCCCGATCACATCACGCTGTGGGGCCTGCGCCTGGCGATCTGCCAGCCCTTCGATCAGTACGCCAATGTGAGGCCGACCCGCATCCTTCCCGGGATCCAATCGCCGCTTCGGAATGTGAAGGATAAAGAGCTCGACTGGGTTATCGTTCGCGAGAATTCGGAAGGCGAGTATGCTGGTGTCGGAGGGCGCGTCCACCAGGGACTTGCCATCGAGTCCGCCACCGACGTGGCCATGTTCACCCGCGCGGGCGTGGAGCGCATCATGCGCTTCGCCTTCCGCCTTGCCCAATCCCGTCCGCGCAAATTGCTCACGGTTGTCACCAAGTCGAACGCGCAGCGTCACGCCATGGTCATGTGGGATGAAATCGCCAATGAGATCGCCGCAGAATACAGGGACGTGACCTGGGACAAGATGCTGGTGGACGCCATGACGGCGCGTATGGTGATGAAACCCGAAGGCCTTGACACCATCGTCGCCACCAACCTGCACGCCGATATCCTTTCCGATCTCGCTGCGGCACTGGCCGGCTCACTTGGCATCGCGCCGACGGCGAACCTGAATCCCGAACGCGAATTTCCCTCCATGTTCGAGCCGATCCACGGGTCAGCCTTCGATATAATGGGCAAGGGGATCGCCAATCCGGTGGGTACTTTCTGGTCGTCGGTGATGCTTCTCGATCATCTGGGGGAAAAGTCGGCAGCAAATCGCCTCATGACCGCCATCGAGCGTGTTACCGGCAATCCACGCTTCCATACGCCGGATCTCGGCGGAAAGGCGCACACGGCAGACGTTACCGCAGGCGTAATTGACGCGATCTACAGCGCGAACGCGTGAGGCTGCCCAGTTCCGCCCCGGAACGGCCGCGTGGAACGACGCGATGGCCCGGATGAGCTTACGCGGCGCCTTCGATCCAGCCGTCGTGAAGGCTATGTCCGACGCGGCGGCGCGGCACCCGCTTTCGACGCCGCCTAGGGCTTCGCGCCGAAAGGGGGCACCGGTTTTCGGCAAAAAACGATGCGACAACAAATAGCTACAGCATCTAGTGCGCTTTAGGAATCGGGTCCGATTGTGCAGCCCTGCGTCGAGTTCTCTGGGTTATTGGACGATCCAGTGGCAGATTTGCAGCGGGCAGACTGCAGGCACCCACGTTGGACGTCCTTCCAGGTTCCCGCTGCGGGCCATCTCAAACTCTTTCGTCGGGCCGATGGTGAAGCGGCGTGGCGCGATGCCAGTTTTCCAGGATGCGGCCGTCTGTGTGCTTCTGTCGTGCCCAACGTATACCATTAGAAATGACATTCTGTACGTTCTTGTCATGATAAATGGGGTACGTTTCGTGCCCGGGGCTGAAGAAGAAGATCCGCCCTCGTCCTCGCTGGAAAGTACAGCCACTTCGGAACACTTCACCACCCGAGTACCATGAGATGAACACCAGCTCGTCCGGCTCGGGGATGTCGAATGGTTCGCCATACATCTCCGATGCATGGACCTCAAAAAACGGCGGCAGACCTTCGGCAATCGGATGCGAGGGGTTTACCACCCAAACCCGCTCAAGGTCGCCGGCGGGCGTTTCGCGCCAGGAAAGATTGGCGTTCGTGCCCATCAGCCGGCGGAAAAGTTTGGAGTGATGACCCGAATGCAGCACTAAGAGCCCCATGCCCTTGAGTACGCGCTGCTGCACGCGGTCAATCAGTTGGTCACTCACCTCCTCGTGTGCGATATGACCCCACCACAGTAAGACGTCCGTTTCGTTCAGCACCCAATCCGGTAGACCTTCGTCAGGCTCGTCCAAGGTTGCTCGACGAATCGTGAAGTCGGGGTGTTCGATACCGACTGCGATGGCGCCATCGATACGATCGGGGTAGATGCGCTGCACCTCTTCGTCCAGTTGCTCATGGCGCCCCTCGTTCCAAATTGTAACCCTGATTGTCATGACTTCCTCAAGTCTCATAAAGGTTGGGCCGATCGGACCACCCGACCGGCGGAATCGAAAAGATGGCAAACTGAAGGGTCGGCCGTGAGTGAAACGCGATCGCCCGGCCGGACAGCAATGTCTCCCTCAGCGCGAACAACGACTGGGACGTCCCTGCCGACGGTCAGATAGGTCTCCACGCCAAGTCGTTCGACTATTAAGACTTCGTCAGAAAATCCCCCTTGAGGCTCTGACGTGAGCCTGAAGTGTTCGGGTCTAATTCCCACCTTAATGTCGCCTGAGGGCATGCCAGGGTCAGGGACTTTAAGATCAAGCTGAAGGCCACTTTTGCCCACCAGGCGAAGTCCCCCGGCGCCTTCCCGCGTCGCCACTACGGGGATTACATTCATCTTTGGCGAACCGATGAAAGTGGCGACAAACTCATTGTCGGGTTCATGATAAAGCGCCATCGGTGGCCCCTGCTGGGCCACGACGCCCTTGTTTAAAACCACGATGCGATCCGCCATCGTCATCGCTTCAACCTGGTCATGCGTGACGTAGACAACAGTTGCTTTCAACTGGCGATGCAACCGCTGCAGCTCGGCGCGCATCTGTACGCGCAGCGCAGAATCGAGGTTGGACAAGGGCTCGTCGAACAAAATGAGTGAGGGTTTCTTGATAATGGCGCGACCAATGGCGACGCGTTGGCGCTGCCCGCCGGATAAGGCCGCCGGCCTGCGATCGAGATAGTCTGTCAGCTGAAGGGTCTGCGCGACGCCCTCGACCTGTTTGCGAATTTCCGCCTGCGGCACTTTCTTAAGACTGAGCGAAAATCCTATGTTCTCTGCCACCGTCATGTGGGGATATAGCGCATACGACTGGAAAACCATGGCAATGCCGCGTTTGTCCGGCGGCGTGTCGTTGATGCGCACCCCGTTGAGGATCAGATCGCCCTCGTCGATCCCTTCCAGACCGGCAATCATCCTTAACAGCGTGGACTTGCCGCAACCAGACGGGCCGACAAAGACGGCAAACTCGCCATCCTCAACAGTAATGTCGACGCCTTTGATGACTTCAAGCGAACCATAGAACTTGCGCACATTCTTGAGAGTTATCATGTTGAAGCTCTTTTCTGTCGCGAAGCGGGATGGCTTAGCCTTTGACGCCACCGGCGAAGGTTTGAACCAGAAAGCGTCGCGCAAATCCAAAGGCGATCACGGCTGGCAGGAGATAGATGAAAGCGATAGCTGCCAGCAGTCCGTAGTCGATCTGGTTGACTCGCAAGAACGCGCGGAAGAGGCCGAGGGGCAATGTCTGAAGCTCTGGTGATGAAAGGAAGATTAGCGGCATTAGGAAGTCCCCCCACGCTGACATGAACGAGAAGAGACCGGCGGCAGCCAATCCTGGCAACGCAAGCGGGATTAGCACGCGGCGAATACGTTGGGTCATCGTGGCGCCATCCATCAAGGCGGCTTCTTCGTAGTCGCGCGGCAACCCGTCGAAGAAGGTTTTCATGATCCAGAGCGCCAATGGAAGTTGCATTGTTGCCAGGACAAGGATCAGGCCGAAATACCCATCGATGAACCCTGTCCAGTGCATGATGGCGCGCGCGTAGCTTCCCAAGAGGGGCCGCAGGACGGCGCCTTCTGCATTGTTTAGTGTCAGCAGGATTTTATAGAGGGGCACCACGAGCGCCGTTGGCGGCAGCACCCGGACGAGAAGTATCGTATACAAGAACGGCAGCTTCCACCATGAGTGGGTTCGCGACAGAGCGTAGCCGCCAAGGCCCGCCAGGATCATAACGAGGACGGTAGCGCAGCCGACCACGAACAGAGAATTAAAAAGCCACTTCGCGCCGTCCTCCTTGGCGAAGACACGAACATAGTTCGCAAGGGTCCACTGATCGGGCCAGTGTAGAAAAAGCTGGGCGTTTGCGTCGAATGAAGCAAGAAGTACCCAAAAAAACGGGACAAAGCAGAAAATAGAGATAAGTGAAAGTGTCGCGTAAGCGAGAAGGTCTGACCGCCCTTTGTTGGCATTGTCAGCTGGAGAACTGGCTGGCATATTAGATCTCCACCTTCATGGCTTTAACGTAGCCAACACCTAGAGCAAGCGAGATCAGCAGCACGATAACAGCAACGGCCGCCCCATATCCGAGTTGGAACGCCGTGAAGGACTGATTGTAAATGTAGATACTCACGAGCTCGGTGGCTCCGCCCGGACCGCCGCGCGTAAGCGCATATACAAGGCCGAAAACTGCGATCGTGGAAACGGCCGAGATCAGCATGTAAAGCAGGATCGTGGGCATCATGAGGGGTAGCGTGATGCGCCGAAACATCTGCAACGGGCTTGCACCATCCATTCGCGCCGCCTCGTAGATCTCATTTGGGATCGTACTCAAACCGGCCGTCAAAAGGATCATAGCAGTGGCGATGCCGCGCCAAGTATTGACGATTATGATCATCGAAAGCGGAAAGGTCTGCAGCCAATCGGCCGGCGAAATGCCAAAGAACTGAACGATCCGACTGAGCGTCGCGTGTTCACCGCCCGCCAGCATGGAAATCCACATGAAGCCTGCGACAACTTCCGGAGCCGCATTCGGCAAGAGTATCAGTGAGGAGAAAACCTGACGAAATCGGATCTGCCGCTTGAGTGCGATTGCGGACACCAGACCCAGCGCAAACTGACCAATGACCGCGGAGCCCAGCACAAACAGGAAGGTGACCATTAGCGAGTTCAAGAACGCCGTGTCATGGAACAGCCGTTCATAGTTCCGAGTGCCGACGAAGTGGGGGTTCATTGCCCCCACCCCTGTCAGCGCCTCGTTGGTGAAGCTGAGATAGACCGAATAAATCGCTGGATAGATGACAAATGCCAATAACAGCACCATCGAAGGTAGCAAGATTATGAGCAACTGGCGTCCGAGGCGTTTCTCGTGGGCGTTCTTGCCAGCCATTTCGCCTATCTCCACCTTTTGAAATTACAGGCTGAAGACGCGATAGCGAGCCGCGACTTAGCCAATGGCTCAAAGATGGAACCGGGTTACTTGACCGTCTCGTCGCCAAGAGTTTCCTTCACGTAGTCGACAAGGATCTTTTGAGCACCTGCCGCATCGGTTTGCTTGCGCACGAGAGCATCGGTCGCCCGTGCGACACCTTCAGAGACGGCCGAGAAGCCTGCCGCTGACCTAAGGAAGGTGCCCTTTTCGACACCAGCAAGCACTTGCACAAGCGCTGTCAGCTTTTGAAAATCGGGATCGTTGGCTGCATCTTTTCGGCCGGGGATGTTCCCCACACGCGAAGCATAGGCGGTGTCAGCCTTGAGCGAGCCGAGTTCCAGTACGATCTTCTTGGCAAGATCCGGATCAGTCGATCGGGCATTGACGGCCCAGCCGCTTTCCACATCAACCATGACGTGCTCGCCGCCTTCTTCGCCTGGCATGGTCCAGGTCCCGACAACCTTGGTAACGTCCGGAATCGGATTTTTGCTTTCAGAACCCCAGTCATAAATGTAACACCAGGAGCCACACGTTGTAACAAGTAGCTTGCCGGCAGGAAACATTTCGTATTTCGGGATCACCCAGGGCTCCGGTCCCAGCAGAGGCTGTGTTGGCATCAGATCGTTGTTGATCAGGTCTGCATAAAAGCCGAGCGCATCCTTGACCCCCTGGCTGGTCAGATTGAGCGTACCGTCTTCGTTCGCCAGCTGCGGGGTTGAAGTGCCTGCAATCAGGTACTGAAAGCCTTCCCCGAATGCGCCGCCGCCCCAGGTGATGCCTGCCGGGAAAAGCAGTCCGTAGGCGCCTGTCTTCTGCTTAATCTCCTTCGCGCGGTCGAGCAGATCCTTCCAGGTCTTCGGTTGTTCAGTAGAAATGCCCGCTTTTTCTAGGAGGTCCTTGCGGTAGTAAATCTCCTGCACACTGAGCATTGCAGGTAGGACATGGATTTCACCATCCTTTTCGGTGACGAGTTTCTTGGCAACATCAAACAGCTGCCCATAGCCATCCCAGCCCTTTACCTCGGTGCCCATCGGCGCAAGGTAGCCGGCGGCAACCATATCAGAGACATCCTGTCCACGCGGCGCGGTAAAGATATCTGGGGCATTGCCGGCGCCCAATTCGGTCAGCAATTTGGTCAGGTAGTCCTTTTCTGGCGCAGGATATTCAACGATCTCAATCGTGACCCCGTACTTCTTCTCTATATCGGGCACGACCGTCTTCAACGCATCGATGCGCGCCTGTCTGTGCTCGGCAATTCGGATGGTCTCGGCATAGGCAGGGCTAATGGCAACCACCACGCTGATTGCACAGATACTCGCATGGAGTGTCCTTTTCAGCATGTCCTCTTCCTCCTTGTGTCCCTCGTGCGATCACTTAGCCCGCTTGGATCGCTGCAACCAAGTGTATACGTATTTCCATTTTGATCAAGGGCCAGTGTCAAACTTTAGAATCGTTTGACTTAATCATTGTAATAGCTTGCAAAAATTTGACATTAGGTTTAAAAAATTTTGTGTAACCGTGTACATTAAGGGAGGGAGCATGTCCAAGAAACTGCGCCTCGCCGTCATTGGCGCCGGCCTAAAAGCCGCTGATTATGCAAAGAGTTGGGTGCGCATGGCGGAGGTCGAATTTGTAGCGTCGGCTGACGTCAATGGGGCCTCACGTGCCAGGCTGGCGAAAATTTGCGCAGATGCCGGACAGGCACCCCCAAGGGAGTTTGATGACTATAGAGTAATGCTCGCCCAATGCCGCGATGACCTCGATGCGGTTTATGTTTCGACACCGCACACGTTCCACGGCCAGCAGGCCGTTGCAGTCAGTGATGCTAAGCTGGACCTGTTCCTCGAGAAGCCAATGGTTACCACGGTCGCTGAGGCCAAGGCTTTAATCGAGGCCCAGCAAAGGGCGAACAACCTGGTGGTCGTGGCGTTCAATGGCGCACTTTCACCTCTTGTGCATGATACTCGACAACGGGCCGTAGCGGGCCAGTTCGGGGATCTCGTGAGTGTCTCGGCGACAATCTGGGAAGGCTGGTCCTCCAAATATTCCGGACTATGGAAGCAGAAGCCAGAGCTCTCTGGGGGCGGCTTCATGTTCGACACCGGTGCGCACATGATGAACACAGTGTGCTTGTTGGTAGGTTCAGAATTTGAGCGCGTGTCGGCCTATATGAACAACCAGGGCAAGCCGATCGACATCGTTTGTGCTGTTGCCGCGCGCCTTGAGAACGGGGCTCTGGTTACATTTAACGCTGCGGGCGAAGGCCCTCCGGGCTGTGCTTCGCATATGACCTTTTTCTACACCAAAGCGATTGTGCGGATCGATGCTTGGGGCGGTTGGCGTGAAATCTCGACTGAAGGCGGACCGAGCCAGCGCGAAGAGGCTGAAACCATTGACAATCCGCTTAAAACGTTCTTGAGCGTGCGCGCTGGCACCCAGGAAAATCCGTCAACAGTCAAGAATGGACTTCGCTTTGCACGGCTGTGGGATGCGATAAAAGCATCCGCCGCCCGCGATGGCGAATCAATCCGGATCGCCGACATCGAGTAAAAGGTCGTCACAGGATCCGAAATGAATAAGCGCATCACATCAAGGGAACTTGCCAAGCTCGCCGGCGTCTCGTCTGCGACTATTTCGCGGGCTTTTTCCACCGATGCGCGCATCAATCGGGCAACGCGCAATCGCATCCTGTCCATTGCGGAGCAATATGATTATCACCCCAATGCGATCGCCCGCTCTTTGAACAGCCGGCGCTCGCGTTTGGTGGCACTGGTGGTCAACTCAATCGAAAATCCCTGCGAGGCCGAGCAGTTGCAAATGCTCTCTAGTCGCCTTCAGGAACGCGAGTTGTTGCCGATTATTCTTTGCTGCGCCGGAAATGAAGACCGATCGCAACTCATGCGCATGGCCTCTGCCTACCAAGTCGATCACGCGGTGATTTTTTCTGACATGGTCTCTGTAGAAGACGCACTTCAGATTTTTCGCAACGCGCGGCCAATTATCGTTTCATTTGAGCCCGTCGGGGATAGCCATGTTTCGCAGGTTCGCGTCAATGGCGCGAAGGCGGCAGCCGAAATCATTGCCAAAGCCGTCAGCGATGGTCGCCGTCACTTTGCATACCTCGCCGGGCGAAAGTCGAGCTGGATCGACAAACAGCGAAAGGCCTGGTTCGCCGAAGCTCTGAGCCAACATGGCCTGACGTTTGAAGCGGAGGGCCAAGGCGATTACTCTTACGACTCGGGCTTCAAAGAAGCAGTCATTCTGCTGCGACGGTCTAAGGTGGACGCAGTTGTTTGCGGAAATGACGTCATGGCGATTGGTATGCGCGATGCCGCCACCCGCATATTGGAAAGGCGAGTTCCAACGGATCTAGCGATTGTCGGCCAGGACGGTATCGCCATGGCGGCCTGGGAGAGTCACGATCTCACGACGCTTGCTCTTGATCACGAGGCGTTTATTAACGCCATCTTGGAGCTGATGGAATCTGACAATGCCGACCAAGATGACGCGCGTACCATAACCTTGGAATATAATGTTCGCTGGGGATCAACCTGTTGAGTCTTGATGATGCAAAGCCCCAATCAGTCTGACTTGGGCGCCAAGCGGAACGTGCGCTATCTGGCATAGTGCCAATGCCTACTCCTGGCAAAATCACGAGCGACCTTGCTGATGCGCAAACTTCCGCTTTGAAACTGCAAAGACTTTTGGACAAACAGCCGGCATGGGTGTCTAGCCGAATGAGCGAGGTTTGCTGGGAGCGGACTGGCTGGTTTGGGCAATTGAGATACCAAAGCCGAGATGTGCTTTTGCCGGCCATCGTTCCAGCTCACGACCCGCCGCGGATCCTGCTTATCTTTTGCCGCGCGCAGTTGAGGCTAGCCGAATGACGGTTTTCCTAGATTTGCACAAGCTGGCGGTCTCGCCGTTGACGGCATTACTTTTTGTTGGCCTTCCCGCGAGGCGTCCGCCGGCGTGGCTGGCCGAGCCCCATGGTTTTGGCAAGCGCTGAACGCTGCGCTGCATAGTTGGGCGCAACAATTGGGTAATCAGCCGGCAAGCCCCACTTGGCCCGGTATTCGTCCGGTGTCATGCCATAGGCTGCCGATAGGTGGCGTTTGAGAGACTTGAACTTCTTTCCATCTTCAAGCGAGATGATGAAATCGGGTGTCACCGATTTCCTGATCGGGACGGCCGGCACAAGCTTGACCTCGGTGAGGGGAGCCGGCGGTCCGTTCGCAATACCCTGCAAAGCAGCGTAAACATCGCCCAAGAGTTGGGCAAGGTCCGACGCCGCAACGGAATTGTTGCTGACATAGGCGGCGACGATTTCTGCCGCGATTGCGATGTTGGAGTCGTCCACGACCTGAATCCTAGCTGATTGAAACAACATCCCCTGCCATTGCGCTAATTGTGTGACATACATTGAAAGCCAAAGGCAAACGCTGAATATCGCTCACTTCTGTTATCCACTGCGACATAGGGTGCCGAGCCGTCACCTGTGCCTGGACTGCGCCTCCTCGCCGCGCTCAAGGAGGCGCAAATCGATATGCAGTAAGCCAAAGTAGGTCTGCAGCCGGCCAAAGCGTTCTGGTCCGTTACGACGTATGATTGCAAGTCGCGGTTGCTGGTCGACGATCCTATCAATCGCTATCTGACCAACTCGCAGATGCTGGCGGAGTTCAAGGCGACCAGGATGGAGGCCTCACGCTCTATGTCCAGCATGAGCGTCCCGGCAAGGACAAGGAGGGCAAGGGGCTGCCCGCGCCGGACGGTCCTTCCTACGCGATCATGCGGATCTACCCACCCTCGGCGGATGTGATCTTTTGAGAATGGCGCAGCGCTTAAGGACCTTTTTTGCCATCGGCAACTGCCAATGCGAACCGGCCAACAGAGCGGGTTTTCGTCCGCACAACCACGCTCGTGCTTTCCCCACACCGCAGTTGAACAATGGTGGGGATGAAAGCGACGCGACAGGAAACATGGCCGCTGCCGACGATTTTTGGCAGCCGCCCCAGATCGCCCTCAAAAGGCACGGCGGGCTTCAATGCGCCCAACATTAGGGCTGGCAGCCATTGGCAGAGCCGTTCGGGTTAGGTATTCCAGCCCAGGATGTCGTCGATGGAAATGGGAGCAGCCGGGAACCTCACCTTGATCGGTGGCTTGGCTAATCCAAGGGACACGGCTTTGCACGCCAGATTTCGGAGGCATATTGCGCGATGCTTCGGTCACTGGAAAAGTTTCCTGAACTCGCCACATTGAGAATTGCCCGTCGCGCCCATTCGCTTGAATTGGAGTACAGCGAGCAAAGCGCTGCATCCGCTTGGAGGTAGGCCCTGAGATCGGCTAGATGCATATAGCGATCGCTGGTTAGCAAGATATCGAGTAGCGGAACGAATGCACCTCGCTCATTCTGACTGAGATCATCATTGGCTATGACGTCGAGAGCCTGGCGTATTTCGATGTCGTTGTCATAGTGCCAGCGCGGATTGTACCATCCACGGCTTTCCGACACTTGTTGCGCCGTCAATCCGAATAGAAAGAAATTATCTTCGCCCGCCCGCTCCGCCATTTCGATCGTAGCGCCATCCCGGGTGCCGAGTGTGATTGCTCCGTTCATCATGAACTTCATATTGCTCGTTCCGCTCGCCTCATAACCGGCCGTGGAGATCTGGTTTGAAACGTCGGCCGCCGGTATCAGACGCTCGGCTAGTGACACGCAGTACTCAGGTAAAAAGACAACCTTGATACGACCGCGTATCGAGGGATCACCATCGATAGTGCCCGCTAGATTATTCAAAAACTTGATGATCAGCTTGGCGATCCGATAACCAGGCGCCGCCTTACCGGCAAAGAAGAATGTGCGAGGGGCTATATTGAGATCCGGCGCTGCGCGGAGCCTGTTGTACAATATGATGACCCTGAGCGCGTTGAGCATCTGTCGCTTGTATTCATGGATGCGCTTGATCTGACAGTCGAAGATGCTATCGGGATCCACGACCTGACCGGAGGCCGAGCGCAACCAATTACCAAATTGCGCCTTGGCGTCGCGTTTGGCCTCTAAAAAGGAGCGCTGGAAATCGGGGTCCTCTGCTCTGGCCTTCAGCATGCTGATGGCACTGAAGTCGTGCGTCCAGGTGTCGCCGATCGCATTGCTTATCGCGCGTGACAGTCCTGGATTCGCCATCAGCAGCCAGCGCCGTGGCGTGACGCCATTTGTCTTGTTGTTGAAGCGCTGCGGAAAGATCTCGGCCAGGTCGCGAACGGTCGTCGTGCGCAGAAGACCCGAATGAATCGCGGCTACACCGTTCGTGCTGTGCGAGCCAACGATTGCCAGATTTGCCATGCGGACTTTGTCTTCCTGTCCTTCCTCGATCAGGCTCACTCGCTCGACCAGCCCCTCGTCCCCCGGGTAGCGAGTGCGTATGTCGGCAAGAAAACGGCCGTTGATTTCGTAGATGATCTCGAGCTGTCGAGGCAGCATTTGCTGGAAATAGTGCACAGGCCATTTTTCCAGGGCTTCCGGCAGCAAGGTGTGGTTCGTGTATGCCAAGGTCTGGACCGTCAGATCCCAAGCCTCGTCCCAGCCCAGGCGCGCCTCGTCGACCAGGATTCGCATGAGCTCGGGAACCGCCAGCGCCGGGTGTGTATCATTGAGCTGAATGGCCACCTTGTCCGGCAGCAGGCGCCAGTCGGCGTTATCACGCCGAAAACGACGTACGAGGTCGGCGAGTGAGCAGGCGACAAGAAAATATTCCTGCGCGAAGCGCAAGCCCTGCCCCATCTCGGTCGAGTCATCTGGGTACAGCACCCGCGTCAGCGTTTGGGCCGCAATACTGCCGACAAGAGCGCCGACGAAGTCACCGGAGCTGAACTCCTGAAAGTCGAAATAGTCAGGAGCGACTGCGCTCCACAGCCGCAGGGTGTTGACGGTCTTTCCACCAAAACCGATCACTGGCCGATCGTAAGGAATTCCTATCAGCCTCGACGGGCGGCCGGCTACAATTTGAAGGCTGCCCTGGTGCATTTCGAAAGTGCACCCAAGCCTGATCTCAACAGCTTCGCTGCGGCGCGACACTTCCCACGGATCTTGTCGGCGCAACCAATTGTCTGGACGTTCGCGCTGCCACCCCTGCTCGATGGACTGTTGGAACATGCCATACTCGTAGCGCAATCCGTAGCCCATTGCCGGGAGTTGCATTGTCGCCATCGAATCGAGAAAGCAAGCAGCAAGCCTTCCCAGGCCACCATTGCCAAGCCCGGCGTCCGGTTCCTGTTCGATCAGGCCGAACCAGTCCAGATTCGCGTCGAGCGCTGCCCGCTCGATGAACGGATGCAGAAGCAGGTTGGTGACGTTGTTGGTCAGCGATCGACCGATCAAGAATTCCATCGACATGTAGTAGATGCGTTTTGGATTCGCCTGATCGTAGGCCTGTTGGGTTTTGATCCATCGCTTCGCGAGCAAGTCGCGTACCGAATGGGCCAACGCCTCGAAACGCTGTCGCTCATAGGAAGATGTGCGCTCTACAACTGCGTCGGAGAGGAGATGGCGTTCGAACAAAGCATCATCTTGCCCGACGAACGGCACGGCAGAGAATTCTTGAGGAACCGACTGCTTCGACGTGGTGTTAACTGATCCCTCGTCCATAATTTCCTCCTGTAAATCGGATCGGCTTTCTGATTGACGCAGCAGACAGACTATCTAGCCGCTTTCGCGGGGGAGTGAATTGGCGAGGTGGTGGGAAACAACTCGAAGCTTTGATTTAGGGCGCTCGGATTTAGCCTAGTCGCTCAAAGAGGGGTAGAAGCACCTGGCGAGATCAAGATTGCGCTGCGATGTGACGCGCGCATGAAAAAATAACCGCCAATGCAACCCTGGCACATCAAATTTGCCTTGGGATGGCGCCGTCGCCCTACTGTCTACCCACAGGTTTTGGCTCAAATCGCCCAAACAGACTGGCGGAGCAACATAAACAGTAGGAAGGACAACGCCATTGCTGCCCGCGATGCCTTGATCTGCGATACGGCCTCTTGCCGCACAATCATCAATTGCATTTCGGTCTTCTTAAGGAGGAGCGCCCGAGTTCCCCCGGGCTTTGCGCGCCAAGCGCCGCCGGGCGATCTCTGTGAGGGCGACCGCGATGAGGCCGAAAGCGCCGCCGATTAGCACGTTGGCCACCCGCTCTTCGGCGATTCCGCTTACGCCGCCAGCGAATGCCGCTGCGAGGGCGATCAGGAAGCAACGCGAGCCGAAACCCACGACATACCGGGTAAAGGCAATGAGAGTAAGGGTGGCCCCAAGCACGGCGAAGGAATAGCCGACCCGGCTTTCTGGCAGGGCCAATCCCAAGAAAAGGCCGAGCGGCGCGCCGACGATCGCCCCGATGGCCCTGAGCTTCAGCTTGCCGGTGGATGCGGAAAGGTCGCCGACAACCACGCTCGCCGCCGACCAGATCACCCATTGCCCTTGAGCCAGATTGAGCACCTCCACCAGCGCGGCCGCGCCGAGCACCGCAAGGGCCGTCGCGGCGGCGGGCGCGAACCAATCGCCCGAGACAGGTCCATAGTTGGAAAGCCCGGCACCTTGCCGTCGCCGGCCGTCATGGATCTGCACCGCACAAACGAGGGCTAGCGCCACAGGCGAGAACACGACGATCACGCCCGCATGGCGCAGCGCCTCGGCCGTGCTCACACCCTCTCGCACCTCGCACGCGAGATAGACGGCGGGGATGAATACCCAGTTGCCCAAGGTGCGCAGGCCGTCCCCATGGCGCGTCAGCGCTACGGCGAGGAAAGCGGCGAGCGCAGTGAGCGAAACGAAGAGTGGCTTTATAGGGGCCGCGAGGAAGAGCGCGGCGAAGGTGATCAGGATGGCGAGGAGATGGAATGCCACGGTCTTGGGGGCAAGCTGGAGCTTCAGCGCGGGTATGAGAAGCGAGATGGCGATAAGGCCCAGATTGAGAAAAGCCGGCTCGCGCCACACGAAATAAGCCGCCGCGAGGGGTCCAATAACGATCAGCGCTCTCAGCAATTCGCCGCCCTTCACTTCCTCATCGAGGAAGTCCCGCAGCCTTGCAGCAAGCGGGGAGTTCGGCACGCTCACAGGGGCACCCGATCGCCAGAGTAGACGACGCTCGAAATGCGCGCCTTTACCGCCACTGTTACGAACGCCGCTGTCATATCGATCTCCCCCGCCCGCGCAGCTTCATACCATATCGTCACCATAGCCCGTGACGGGCAATCCACAGGCACCTGCGCAATTGTCACGACTTGGCGGAGATCGCGCTGAGCTCTTCGAGATCGAGGTCGTGTTCCAGTTCGTGCAGCGTCGCTTCGTCGATGTCACCGGCGCGATGAAGCCGAATGAGTTCGGCGCGCCCGGCTTTGATCGCTTCCAGCACAAGGTCGAAATGAGCATGGAGTTGTGGGGCGTAGTGATCCTCCCGCCCCACATAGTCGACGATCATTGTGGCCCGGCGCTGATAGCGCTCGAATAGACGGGGATGGATCAGGTTTCCCTCCTTGTCATAGGCGCGGGTCTGGACAACCTTAAACTGTGCCTGTGCCATCGCCGCTTCCGCTGCGCTCATGGTGAGGCGCGCCTTGTCGAGGTCCGTCTCGCCCAGCCCGGCCCAGCCGATCAGAGCACCCAGGCTGGTTCCCTGGATGAGCACAGTGCCCAGGATGACGGCGAAGGCGGTCACCAGGATGAAGTCGCGGCCGGGGAAGCTCTCCGGTAGGCTGAGCGCTAGAGCCAACGTCACCACGCCACGCACGCCTGCCCAGCTCAGCACCGTCGCGCACGGCACACCGAGCGGCGCGTAGCGGGCTATCCCGAGGTTCCGACAAAGTGCGATCACGAGGTCCGAGCCGAACACCCAAGCAAAGCGCGCCAACGTCAGCGCCAAGAGAATGAGTAGGATTGGCACAGCCATGTCGTGGATCACGACGCCGAAGCCGCCGACCCGCTCGACGACACTGCGCAGGGACGAGCCGATCAGCAAAAAGACAGAAGCCTCCATCAAGAAGACCATAACGGCCCAGAAAGAGGAGCCGCGCATGCGCACCGACGCCGACAGCACGACATGCTGGTACCAGCCGCAGATCAGGCCCGTCGTCACCGTGGCGATCACACCGGAGACTTGGAACACCTCGCCCAGCAGATAGGAGGCCCAGGCACACAAAACCGAGGACGCGATCATCAGATACTCATCGCCGAGGCGACGGATAAAAAGGACCCAGGCCGCCCCGATGGCGGCTCCCACCAGGGCGCCGCCGATCGTCAGGACGAAGAAGCTTCCCACCGCATCCGTCATGCTGAAGGCGCCCGTGATCCCGGCCGCAACTGTGAAGCGGAACAAAACCAGGCCACTGGCATCGTTGAGCAGGCTTTCGCCTTCGAGTAGGGTTGTAAGGCGCCGCGGCAGCTTGACCCGCTGAAGCACAGCCCGGGCGGAGATGGCATCGGGCGGCGAGACGATCGCCCCCAGGGTGGCACAGGCCGCCCACGGTAGCGAGGGCATCAATATGTGGGTGACCAGGGCGACGATCAGTGTGGTGAATACGACGGCACCGACCGCCAGCGAAGCGATGCCAATCATGTGCCGTTTCAGATGCGCCAGGGCGATGACCCAGGCGCCGTCCATCAGCAAGGGCGGCAGGAAGATGACCAGGACCAGGGAAGGATCGAGCATGACGGCAGGCACTCCCGGCAGGAAGGCCAGCAGTGCACCGCCCGCCAGCAACGCAACCGATGGCGGCAGCCCGAGCCGATGCGCCACATAATGCAAGGCAATGATCGCGAGCAGCATCGCGATCACAAGTTCGAACAACTGCACTGGTTCCATGAGCCCTGCCCCCTCACGCCGCCCTCTCAGCCGCTTATCAGATTCTTCACAAAGCAAAGACCTCACCCAAATCACGGATGCTGGCAATCCTCGACGAGCATTACAAATATACTGAAGATCAGCAGTTCAACTAAGAAGCCCAACGCGTACGCACCCAAACACAACTTAGTGGTCCGTCGGTCAAAGCCGCTGATCTCGACGAGTTGGAGGCTACGCAGCGCACACTTTCAATCAATCTTTCATTGCTTGGCAATGCTCAACAACTTTTCAGAGCACCCGCCCGCAATTGAGAGCGACGGTAATGGTTTTGACGGTGCCTCCCCCGTCCCAGGCTGAATGATTGCCATGTATTTGAGGGCCGGAAAAACGTGCTGTCTCGATAAAGATGGATCGGCCATTATGCCTGCGATCACACCATGTCGCCGAATTTCCGCTACCTCGTTTCGGGGGTGCAGTCCATAACTTACCGTAACGCCAGGACCCGAGCTCGCCGCGAGAGGCGGGATGATCACGTCACCGAACAAACCGGGATCTGCAATCCAACGCTGTTCCCGAGCTGATCCAACTCAGGCCGAAATGGAAGCTTGCCGCGAAAAGCGTACGTCTTTAGAGGTACGAATGACCAACACCTGAGAATTGCCACCATAGGGGATATAATAGGCATGGTCGTATACTCTTTATCGCGTTGCGCTGCTCTCGCCCTCGTAGCCTGCACGGCAATATTTGCGACAGCGAGCCTTAAGCCCGCCAAGGCGGAAACCGTACTTTACAAGGGCATGGGCGGAGAGCCCCTCACCCTCGACCCTGCGCACACAACCACAAATATCGAGGAAATGGCCCTCAAGGATCTCTATGAAGGCCTGACGGTCTATGACCGTGCCGGCAACATCGTGCCGGGCGCCGCCGAAAGCTGGACACTTTCGCCCGATGGCATGACCTTGACCTTCAAGATCCGCCAGAATGCCAAGTGGTCGGATGGCACGCCCGTCACGGCTTCTGATTTTGTCTACAGCATTCAGAGAATGGAGAACCCTAAGGAAGCGGCGGGATACGCCAATATCCTTTATCCGATCAAGAATGCGCAAGAGGTCAACAACGGCAAGGCCGATCTGTCCTCTCTTGGCGTCAAGGCCCTCGACGACAGGACATTGGAGATCGATCTCAAGCAGCCCACGCCCTACATGCTGCAATTGCTCGCTCACCAGGCTGCACTGCCGGTCAGCAAGGCGGCCATCGAGAAATATGGTGCCGATTGGGTCAAGCCGGGCAATCTGGTATCGAATGGCGCCTACATGCTGACGGAAAACGTCGCCAATGATCATCTGACCTGGGTTAAGAACCCTAATCACTGGGATGCCGCCAATACCAAGATCGATAAGGTGGTCGCCTATCCGTCCGAAGATCAGGCCGCGATGGAGCGGCGCTTCATGGCCGGCGAGATCGACATGACCTACCAGTTTCCAACCGATCAGATCGTTTTTCTGCGCAGCAAGCTTGGCGATCAGGTCCATGTCACGGCGGGGCTGTCCACCTATTACTATGCGTTTGACGGGCGCCATCCCCCCTTCAACGACGTGCGTGTGCGTCAGGCCCTTTCCATGGCGATCGACCGCGACTTCCTGAGCGAGAAGATCTTCGCGGGCTCCAAACTACCGACCTATAGCTTGGTGCCGGATGGCATCTCCGGTTATACACCCGCAAAGCTCGATTATGCCAATCAGCCGCAGCTCGACCGCGAGGATCAGGCCAGGGAGCTTTTGAAACAAGCTGGCTATGGCGAGGGCGGCAAGCCTCTCAAAATCGAAATTCGCTACAATACCAATGAGGGGCATAAGAAGGCCGCCCTGGCGGTTGCGGATAATTGGAAGGCTCTGGGAGCCGAGGTTTCCGTCTTGAATCAGGATATCAAGACTCACTACGCCTTTCTTCAATCCGGTGCTTCTTTCGATGTGGCTCGCGCCGGCTGGGTGGCCGATTATGCCGATCCGGAAAACTTCCTGACGCTGACGCTTTCCACCAACAAGACGTTCAACTATGGAAGCTACAACAATCCGCAATTCGACGCCCTCATAGCCAAGTCCTACCAGGAGCGGGATCAGGCAGTCCGTATGAAAACTCTGCACGATGCCGAGGCACTGATCATGCGCGATGTGCCGATCACGCCGCTGGTCAATGATGCCGACCCCTGGCTTGTCTCCAACAAGATCAAAGGTTTTGTGGAGAATGCGACCAACCAGCACATGACCCGCTTCCTGACCAAGGAATAGCGGCCAGGGACATCGAAAATTGAGCCTGGATGCCGATCGCGGGCGGGGGCAATTCTGCCGCCGCCCCTGACATCGCCAATAGGCTTGCAAGCCCCATCGGGGGAACTTCGCAATCACGACGAGCACGGGAACGAGCCCGGCTCGTGTTGGCCGGCCGGAAGGGCAGGTGATGTTTCGCTTTATACTCATTCGACTTGCAAGCGCCATACCGACGCTGTTCGCCGTCATTACGGTCTCGTTCTTCCTGATCCGCTTTGCCCCGGGTGGTCCGTTCAACATGGAACGGCCATTGCCCCCACAGATCATGGAGAACATCAACCGGGTCTATCACCTCGATGACCCGCTCTGGCGGCAATATCTGACCTATATCCAGAACATCGTCCGCGGTGATTTTGGACCGAGCTACGTCTATCGCGATTTTTCCATCGCCCAATTGATGATGCAGAGTCTGCCCTACTCCCTGGAACTGGGTTCATGGGCGCTTCTCATCGCGGTCGTCGGGGGCGTTGGCCTTGGTGTTGTCGCCGCCTTGCACCAGAACTCCGTCATCGACGTGGTGGTGATGGGCTTTGGCAATATCGGCATCACCATTCCAAATTTCGTTGTCGGCCCGATCCTGGCGCTAGTGTTTTCCGTATTCCTGCGCTGGTTGCCGGGCGGCGGCTGGGGCGACGGATCGCCGCGCTTCCTGCTCTTGCCGATCATTGCCCTTGCCTTGCCGGAACTGGCGGTCTTCGCCCGTTTGACGCGCGGCAGCATGCTGGAGGCTTTGCATGCCGACCACATTCGTACGGTAAGAGCCTATGGGCTGCCTCCCCACGTGGTGGTCGTCGTCCATGCCATGCGGGCGGCGATGCTGCCGGTGGTGACCTATCTTGCCCCCGCAACGGCTCAATTGCTGACAGGTTCTGCGGTCGTCGAGAGCATCTTCGGCATCCCCGGTGTCGGGCGCTACTTCGTGCAGGGTGCTCTCAATCGCGATTACACGCTGGTCATGGCGACCGTCGTCCTGGTTTCGCTGTTTATCATCGTGTTCAATTTGATTGTCGACCTCGTCTACGCTCTCCTCGATCCGAGGGTGCGCTATGACTGACGTCGCCGCACCCGCAAAAAACACGAGGGGCCGCAGCCTTACCGGCCTGGCCATGCTGCGGCTGCGCCGCAACAAGGCAGCAATGGCCAGCCTCGTGATCTTCACCATCATGGTGGTGACCTGCGTCGCCGGCCCCTGGGTCATGCCCCACCGCTACGACCAAGCCTTTCAATCCTATGTCCAAACCCCGCCAAGTCTCTCGCCCTATCCGCGAGAAAGCACGCTCAGAGACGTCATGGCCACGGCGCTGGATAGGGCGCATGTCTCCGTACAGACTTTCAATGCGGCCGGCTCGACCTTCACGGCCACATTAACCTCGGACAGGCCGATTGACCCAAGAGTGACGCGCTATGTCGACCGGGCCAACGAATTCGGCAGTACTCAGGTCACCGCGACGGGCGCCGACGCCCACACCATCACCGTGGCAGGCCGCATCAAGCGCGAATATTTCCTAATGGGTACCGATGCCAATGGACGGGATCTTTTCTCCCGGATCATGCTTGGCGGGCAGGTTTCGCTGCTTGTGGGTCTGCTGGCCAGCCTGGTCAGCCTGTTTATCGGCGTGATCTATGGCGCCACATCGGGCTTTATCGGCGGCCGGGTCGACAATGTGATGATGCGTCTGGTCGAGATTCTATATTCCCTGCCCTTCATGTTTCTAGTGATCATGCTCGTGGTGTTTTTTGGCCGGAACTTCGTGCTGATCTTCGTAGCCATCGGTGCCATTGAATGGCTGGACATGGCCCGCATTGTCCGTGGCCAGACCCTCTCGCTCAAGCGGCGCGAATTCGTCCACGCCGCCCAGGCGATGGGCCTGTCTGACGGTGCTGTGATCCGCCGCCACATCATTCCAAACACCATCGGGCAGGTTGTGATTTTCATTACGATCCGGGTGCCCAGGGTGATCCTTTTGGAGAGTTTCCTGTCCTTCCTCGGCTTGGGCGTCCAGGAGCCCCTGACAAGCTGGGGGGTACTGATCGCCGAGGGGACGAACTTCATGGAGGCCGCGCCGTGGATGCTGATCTTCCCAGCGCTCTTTTTTGTGGTGACCTTGCTGAGCCTGAATTTCATCGGCGACGGGTTGCGCGATGCGCTCGACCCAAGAGATCGCTAATTCAAGAGATCGCTGATTGAACAGATATGAATTCAAGGAATCTCCAGATGATTTGGGACAGGCGGGATGATGTCTGAGCAAGGCGAGCGCGTGCTTGATATTGCTGATCTGCACGTCCGGTTTGCCACACCTGATGGTGAGCTCCATGCAGTCAAGGGCGTCAACATGACCGTTCGCCGCGGTGAGACGGTGGCGATTGTCGGGGAGTCAGGGTCCGGTAAGAGCCAGACCATGATGGCGGTCATGGGTCTTCTGGCCAGCAATGGCGGCGCCACCGGCACGGCGACCTATCGAGACCGCCAATTGATCGGCCTCCGGCCTCGCAAGCTCGATCAGGTGCGCGGCGTCAAGATCACCATGATCTTTCAAGAGCCGATGACCTCGCTCGACCCACTCTACCGCATTGGCCATCAGATCGGCGAGCCGATCGTCCACCATCAGGGCCTGTCCTATCGCCAGGCGCGGGCCAAGAGCGTCGAACTACTCAAACTTGTTGGCATTCCCCATGCCGAACGGCGAATAGATGCCTATCCCCACGAGCTTTCAGGCGGCCAGCGCCAGCGCGTCATGATCGCCATGGCGCTCGCCAACGATCCCGATATCCTGATCGCCGACGAGCCTACGACGGCGTTGGATGTGACTGTCCAGGCACAAATTCTCGCCTTGTTGCGGGAGCTTCAGGCCCGGCTTGGCATGGCGATCGTTCTCATCAGCCATGACCTCAACATCGTCCGCCGGTTTGCCGACCGTCTCTACGTGATGCGATCGGGCGGGGTCGTGGAATCAGGCACCACCCGTGCGGTTTTCACCGCTCCCCAGCACGCCTATACGCAAATGCTGCTGGCCGCCGAACCCACCGGCACGAAACAAGCGCCCCCCGCAGATGCCCGGTCTTTGCTTGATGGCGACAATCTCGACGTGACCTACAACATCAAGGCAGGCCTGTTCGGCGGAAAGCCGATCGTGCTCAAGGCCGTCGACAATGTCTCGATCCACTTACGGGAAGGCCAGACCATCGGCATAGTCGGCGAATCCGGCTCAGGCAAATCGACCCTGGGCAGGGCCTTGTTGCGCCTGGTGGGCGCCAGCGGGCGCATTCGTTTCGAGGGCGAGGACATTTCCCGCACCAGCAAGGTGGCCATGCGGCCACTGCGGCGGCAGATGCAGCTTGTTTTCCAGGATCCCTACGGCTCGCTGAGCCCGCGAATGACGGTTGGAGAAATCGTCACCGAGGGGTTGCTGGTCCATGAATCAGGTCTCTCCAGAACGCAGCGTGACAAGCGGGCCATCCAGGCGCTCGAGGAAGTCGGGCTCAATCCGGCGACACGAAACCGCTATCCGCACGAGTTTTCCGGTGGGCAACGCCAGCGAATTGCCATCGCCCGCACCATGATCCTGAAACCCAAACTCGTGGTGCTGGACGAGCCGACCTCGGCGCTTGACCGGTCTGTGCAAAAGCAGATTGTCGAGTTATTGCGCCATCTCCAGGCAGCCCACGCTCTCTCCTATATTTTCATCAGCCATGACCTGGCAGTGATCCGCGCCTTGTCGGATTACGTCATGGTGATGCGAGAGGGACGCGTGGTCGAAGAAGGGACCGTCGAAACCATCTTCGAGCAACCGCGCGAAGCCTACACCAAGGCGCTGATGGCCGCGGCGCTAGGCAGCGATTGATGGGGCAATGGGCCTCGCGCTCTGTGGCCTCGAGCTGCTTGCCGCTCTGGTAGATTTTGAAAAGAGCTCCACAGAGCCGGACCCGATTCTTGAATTTGATCGAATATATGAGCTCTTTTTGCCGAAATTGGATACCCACCGTTCGGCACGATGCTCCAGCTCGTTGTTTTGACGCATTGTCTTGACCGGGAAAGTATCAACTTCTCTGCCAAATGACTTAGGGTCCGTCGGAAGGCAGAAGCCGGTGTTGCCGCAACAGGTCAGACAGGGCTTCGATCGTGGTGTATCGATGCGCCATTAATCCCGCCGCCTCGGCTCCCGCGACGTTGGCGGCGCTGTCGTCGACGAACAAGGTGGCATCTGCCGGTATCCCATGTCGCGCGATGCAGCGTCGATAGACCTCCGGATCAGGCTTGCGCGCACCAAATTCCGCTGAGACACTGAAGGCACTGCCGAAGATCGCGGGAATGGCCGGAAAGATGGCGGCGATCTCCCGGGCAACCAGAAAATTGTTGTTGGTCAGCGCGGCGATCCGCACGGTCTGTCCCACTTGCTGCGCCAGGGCGAGCGCTGTTGGCAGCGGCGTCATCGATGCCCGAAGCGTGCCTACCCAATCGCCGAGCGTCAGGGGATGGCCAATGCGCTCGCCAAAACCCCTTAGATACGCGTCGGCTGCCATTGCGCCAACATCGGCGCTGTCCTCATATCCCGAGTCCCAGATCGCCGTTTCAATGGCCTCAGGCTCCCGCCCCGTGATCACCGCAAGCTGCGCAATGCGCCTGGCCCTGTCATAGCGGCAGAGCACGTCATTCATGTCGAACAGGACGAGGGCAATTGACATGCGTGAGGCTCGCGGACTCCTGCCAAGACCATAGGTCGACTTCGCGGATTGTCGCTGCAGCCTGTTACCGTCTTGCACAGGCACCTAGGCAATATACCGCCGTTCGGACGAGTGAAACCAGAACCATATGAAACGAATATGCAAGGCTTGAACTGGCATGTGCGGTATGGTCGCTTTGGTCGAGGGCCCCTTGCCGAGTCGGCCACCGCTTCATGATTCTACCCGCAGGTTTCTTGGTAGGGGCGATAAGGAAAGAAGTTCATCGCCGATTGTTGCCAGGGCCTCTATGATCGATTCGTCGCGGTAGCACCGCAAAGAATTGCAAAACGCTTCGACAGGAGAATTGGTCCGGTGCGGTTGAGATCTCTCCCTCTTGATATCGTCAATATCTTCAGCCTCCTCATCATCGTCATCGCCTTGTCGGTCCCGCAGCGGTCCTTTGCCGCGGAGCAAACTTCAGGCATTCCGTCCTGGCTGGCGGCCCATATCGGCGAAGGCGCGGGTCAAATCGCGCAACCGGTCCTGCAGAGGGCGCGCGCGCTTTATCTGCAGAAATTGAGCGAAGGCGCGGTCAGGAATCCTTGTTACTTTGCCATGGACGCGACGCGCCCCAACGATCCAAGCGCCGGCAGGTCTGGAGGCCGGTTTTACGTTATCTGCGAATCTATCCGGTCGTTTCGCACGATCGCGGCAGGTCACGGCAGCGGCCGCAATCTAAGGGGCGCCGCGGATTTCGCAAACGGAAGAGAATGCGCCGAGAACTTCGGCAATGCGATGGATTCGGATCTGACAGCTGGCGGTGCCTATGTGACAAGCGAGACCAAGACGTCTTTCAAAGGCTATTATCGCGTCTCAGGGAACCAGGATGCGGCTTTTGTGCGCACGTTCATTCAATTTGACGGCGAAGGCGAGACTGCAAACGCCAGACAGCGCGCCATTGGCGGGCATCCATCCGCGGTGTTGAAGGGATTATGTCTTCGAAAAAGCCCGGGCAGCCCATATGCGAACCCTGAAGGCTACGTTCCGTTCGGAAAGTTGGTGGATTACGTCGGCGGCCGTAGCGACGGTTGTACCAGCTGGTCGCCATCGGACGCTCAGCAGATCATCTCAATGTTGAAGGGCAACCCAACGACGCTCTACATCTATCCGCAATCATCCGACATCAACGCCGTCGCGCAAGCGGTTGCCGCCGGTCGTTCACTACCGCGCGCCGGACTGTATTGGAATGCATCTTGTTTGAGAGCCATCGGCGCTCCGAAATTTTGGTCCAGACAAACCCTTGAGCCAATCATCGACCAATATAAGAGGGATCATCCGGCACCGCCGCCACGACCGCTACCGATTTGCCCGGGACAGTGAAATTTTGCTGCTTGTTCCTTATCGCATTTGCTTGGCGTCGTGTCGCTCGAGCTCATGCATGCGCGACATAGCGGGCTTCGAACGCCGCAAATGGGCACTTTTGCGCCAAGCGTCGGATGCAACGAAGACGATCACCCGTAAAACGCGTGACCCGACAGTCGTTGGGAATCAATAAGCTCGGCTCGATTACCAATTGCGAACGCGCCACGCCCCCTCCCGCCAAGGGAGGCAGCACGACAATCCCGTCTCAAGCTGTGTCGCTGGACTGGAAGTCGGTGCTTCGTGTGATCTCCTCCCAGGCGTCGGTTTCCCTGCGCAACCCGTCGAGCTTGCCGCGCAGCTGATCCAGCGCGTCGCCGCCGATCAGCAGGTGGACGGGGGCCCGTTCCGCCTCCACGGCGGTGATGATCGCGCGGGCGCCGCGCATAGGGTCGCCCGCCTGCTTGCCGTGGCCGGCCTGAGTGCCCGCGCGAGACTTGCCGGCGGTGTCGCCATAATCGTCAATGCGCGTCGCCGACTGCTTGATCGAGGCGGGGCCGCGGAAATCGGTGCGGAAGGCACCGGGCGCGACCACCGTAACACCGATGCCGAGCGGCGCCACCTCCTTGGCCAGCGTCTCCGACATCGCCTCGATACCGAACTTCACCATGTGATAGTAGCCAACACCCGGATAGGTCACGAGACCGCCGATGGAGCTGATGTTGACGATGTGCCCGCGTCGACGCGCGCGCATCCCCGGCAGCACGGCCTTCACCAAGTTCAGCGGGCCGAACAGGTCGGTCTCGAACAGCGCGCGAACGTCGGCGTCCTCTCCTTCCTCGATCGCGGCGAGGTAGCCGTAGCCGGCATTGTTGACGAGCACATCAACGCCGCTGAAGCGGTCCTCAGCCGCACTGACCGCCGCACTGATCTGGGCCGGATCAGTGACATCGAGCTCGACCGCGAGCACGGCGTCGCCGTGTGCAGCCACCAGGTCCGCAATGTCCGCGGCGCGACGTGCAGTGACGACGACGCGGTAGCCTTTAGCAAGCACCTGCGCGGCTAGCGCCCGGCCTAACCCTTTGGAGCAGCCGGTAATGAGCCAGACGGCATCCTTTGTGATCATTGGTCTTTCTCCATTGTGTGGTGTTGAGGAGATGGTGATCGATGTTGCGTTCGATTAGACTGGACTGATTGGAAGGGTCGTTGAACACAATTGCATGATGACGCGCGCCAGCCTGGACGACCTTGCCGCCTTCGTGACCGTCACCCGCATGCACAGCTTCACGCGTGCCGCTGCGGCGCTCGGCACCTCCACGTCAAACCTCAGCCACACCATCCGGCGGCTGGAGGCGCGCCTTGGATACCGCCTTCTGCAGCGCAACAGCCGTAGCGTGTCCCTTACGGAGGCGGGTGGAACACTTCTGGACACACTGGGGCCTGCGTTGGAGAGCATCGGCGGGGCGCTTGACGCTCTCGAGCTGGGGCGCGATCGCGTTTCGGGGACGCTGCGCATCACCGCGACACGACAGGCCTACGACGCGGTGATCCGGCCCGTGCTGCCCGCCTTCACTGCCGCGCACCCGGATGCGACGCTCGAGGTGCTGATCGACTATGCTTACCGTGACATCGTCGCCGATCGGTTCGATGCCGGAATAAGGCTGGGCGAGAAGCTGGAGCAGGACATGATCGCGCTGAAGGTCGGGCCCGATCTGTGCATGGCGGTCGTCGCGGCGCCTGACTATCTTGAACACTCAAGTGCGATCACTCACCCGAGCGACCTGACGCGGCACCGGTGCATCAACTATCGAATGGTCGGGGCCGGGACGATTTACGCTTGGGAGTTCGAGCGCGACGGCCACGCACTGGACGTGCGTGTCCCCGGTCCACTCACCTTCAATGAACCTGAGCTGATGCTCGAAGCGGCGCTGGACGGGTTGGGCGTTGGATACCTCCTCGACCTGGAGGTTGCGCCATACGTCCAGAATGGCCGACTGATCCGGCTGCTCGCCGACTGGACGCCGCCATTTCCAGGCTTCCACCTTTATTACTCGTGCCGGCGACAAATGCGCCCGGTACTGGCCGCTTTCATAGAGGCGGTGCGTGGGCGCAGTTGAACAGGCACACTGTCTCACACACGAACCGCTCGAACATGACAACTGCGAATCCCGGCCGATCGGAACCATCGGGCACGGCTGATTGGGAGTTTATGGTCCACTGATTGGAACTTCATGGGCCGCGATCTAGAAGTGTGGGAAGGAGAACCCACATTTTGGCCGGCATTTCAATGTCGCGGCTGACAGTTCAATTAGTGCGGCAGCAGGCGGCGCTCGGCGTTCGCAATCCAAGCAAATTTAGGGGTAGTTGGCGCGCCCGGGAGGATAAAACTGGGCACTCGTATGTCATTGCCTGTGCTATATAATTTTTTGCTGGGGGCCGATTACCCCCTGGCGCTTTCAATCGCGAGTGACGATGACAAAGCACGCTGCGCATCAATTTCGCCTTGGAGTTTTCTGAGATTTGCTTCTACAGCGTCCATCGCATCCGCCCCTCCAACGAAGCGAAGTGGCAATTCCTTGGAATCGGACAGGCGCACTATGGCGCCAGCGAGTTTGGCGGGATCACCGCCTTGCAAGCCGTTCATGCTTGACCAGGCACGCACCGTTTGCGCCGTGCGCTCGGCGTAGTCTTCGATCGGTAGCTTGGGCCAGATTGTCGAGGCCCCTTCGACCAAAAGCTCTGTACGGAAAAAGCCGGGCTCGACTGACATCGTTTTGATCCCGAACGGGGCGACATCGAAGCGTAGGCACTCCATCCAACCTTCAAGCGCGAACTTCGAGGCGGCGTAGGCGGCGACGAATTCCTGGCCGATCAGACCCGCGAGCGAGGTGACGGTGATGACCTGTCCGGCGCGCTGCGCTCTCATAATTGGGAGAATGGCACGCGTGACATTCAAGGGCCCGAAGAAGTTGGTCTCCATCTGGGCGCGGAAGTGCTCGGGAGTGATGTTCTCAAAATATCCGGCGTAGAAATTGCCCGCATTGTTAACCAGCACGTCGATGTGGCCAAAACGGTCTACGGCGGCTAGTGCTGCGGTGACTGCGGCCTCGGAATTGGTGATGTCGAGCGCGACCGTCAGCAACTTTTCATGTGCGCCGATAGCTTCGAGCACCTTGTCGGGATCGCGGCCCGTAGCGACGACCGAGTGTCCTGCCTCAAGGGCTTTGCGCACGATATCAACGCCCAGGCCACGGCCTGCGCCGGTAACGAACCAAACTTTGCTCATGAGTTTCCTCTTTCAGATTTCTGGTTTTTGGTGAAGCGTGAGGGCACTCAGCGTGGCTGCTGCGCCCTCCCGCGTCCGCATCAGACTGAGTAGTCGATCGACGCCATGTGGTCCTTGCCCATGCGCTCGCCATGCACGGTGAACCTTGAAAGCGAAGTTGCGATTTCCTGCGTGTCGTCCTTGCTGAGCTGTACGTTCAGTGCGCCGAGATTTTCGATAAGGTGCGCTTCGTTGCGGGTGCCGGGGATCGGAACGATGTTTGGCCCTTTCGCCAGCAGCCAGGCGAGCGCGACCTGCGATGGCATCGCGCCCTTCTTCTGCGCGTACTCTTTCAGCCACTCGACAAGTTGCAGGTTCTCAGGCCGGTTTTCAGTTGAGAAGCGCGGGAAACCCGACCGGAAGTCAGTCTTCGGATCGAACACCGTGTTGCTATCGATCTTGCCGGTCAGGAAGCCTTGGGCTATCGGCGACCAAGGTACGAAGCCAATGCCGAGTTCTTCGCAGGTGTCGAGAACGCCATTTGTCTCGACATCCCGTGTCAGCATTGAAAATTCCGTCTGTACAGCACTAACAGGCTGGACCGCGTGGGCGCGGCGGATCGTTTTTGCGCTCGGCTCAGAGAGGCCGAAGTGTAGAACCTTGCCCTGCTGAATAAGATCCTTGATCGTCCCGGCAACGTCCTCGATCGGCACTGCCGGATCGACGCGATGCTGATAGTACAGATCGATGCGATCCGTCCGCAGGCGCTTGAGGGATTCCTCGACGACGCGCTTGATGCGCTCGGGTCGGCTATCCAGCGCGACGGTGCCGTCGATGGCAAAGCCGAACTTCGACGCAATTGCTACCTTGTCACGAATGCCCTGCAGGGCTTCGCCGACAAGCTCTTCATTCGTGTACGGGCCGTAAACCTCAGCCGTGTCGAAGAAGGTCACGCCGCTTTCAAAGGCCTTGCGGACTGTCTTGATGCCCTGCTCTTTGGGAGCGGCCGGTCCGTAGTTGGCGCTGATGCTCATGCATCCTGCGCCCAACTCGGAAACACTCATTGAGCCAAGTTTTCTCTGTTTCATTGCATTGCTACCTTTGTTTTGGATGGGGTTTGGCTCCTGCGCTTCGGCCCGGGCTCCCAAAAAGGGTCCGACAGATAGCGCCGCACCCAGCAATGCAGAATGCTTGAGAAACTGCCGACGCCCGAATGCGTCGATTTCCTTCTGTTCTTCTGTCATGACCTTTGCCTCATCGCTCTTTTACCTGGGCTTTACGCCAGCGCATGCCGACTATTCTCACCAAGGTAACACTCGCCTATCCATATAATTAGATGCTATAATCGTCTTAGGCTTATAGGCGAGGCTTATGAATGGCTCGGGAGAGCGTGGATGATCTGGTGGCGTTTCTGGCTGTCGCTCGGGCAGGAAGCTTCACGCGCGCGGCTGCGCAGTTGGGCGTTTCGCAACCTGCGCTAAGCCAAACCGTCAGCACACTTGAACACCGGCTCGGCGTGCGGCTGCTGACCCGGACGACCCGCAGCGTTTCGACGACTGAAGCTGGCCAGAGGTTGTTTCAGTCAATCGGCCCACACTTCGATGGAATCGAAGCGGGCCTGGCGGCCCTAAGCGAGCTGCGAGACAAACCTGCTGGCAACCTCCGCATCACGTCGGTTGAGCATGCATCGAAGAGCATTCTCGCCCCTGCTTTGGCGAAGCTCCTGCCCCGCTATCCGGATATTTCAATCGAGATCATCAACGATTACGGCCTGTCAGACATTGTGGCGGACCGCTTTGATGCAGGCGTCCGCCTCGGCGAGCAGGTGGCACAGGACATGATCGCCGTCCGCATTGGAGCGGACTTCAAACAGTGCGTCGTGGGAGCGCCAGCCTACTTCAAAAAGCGTGGAAAACCGATAACACCGCACGACCTCACAGAGCACCAATGCATCGCTCTTCGCCTGCCGACGTCTGGCGGATTTTGGTCGTGGCCGTTCACGAAGGATGGACGGGAATTGAAAGTCAGACCTGACGGGCAACTGGCTTTCAACACCATCACTCTCGCGGTTGACACGGCGTTGGCCGGTCTCGGCCTGGCCTATCTACCTGAAGACGTTGTGCGGGAGCATCTGACCAAAGGACGGCTGGTAGAGGTCCTTGCCAATTGGTCCACGCCGATGTCGGGCTACCATTTGTACTACCCAAGCCGACGCCAGCCGACCCCGGCTTTCACGCTGCTGGTTGATGTTCTGCGCTACCGCGACTGAAACAGTCCCCAGAGCACGGCAAGTGCCCAGTTTTGTTCCGGAGTGGTGGGAAAATTGCACGCCAGACGAGATTCGAACCCTTGAGCTTCCTCTCGACAACGACCGGCGTGACCGCCTTCGTCCAATTTTCTTTGCGTAGCGCTAACCAGCGCTTCCTATTTGATACCCGAGCCGGCCCCATGAGCGACTTGGCCCTCTGCGGAACGTCCGCTTCCAGGCAAGGAGCCAATGTCTGCAGGCGCAAAGCAGCCTTGCGCTCAAAAGCTGCCAAGGCCCGCAGGGCTCATAAACTCCGGCTTAGCCGAATGTCTGCTGTCTGGCAGCGAATTTGGCGCGGGGATGATTGCTCGAAGTCGCAGAAGACACGGTAAGCGAAAGAGTGGGGGGCACCCGGGCAAGGTCAATTGCAAAGCCGAAAAATCGGACGAGTATGTTCTCCTCACCCTGCACCATCGCAACCACCAGCTGTGCCCAGTTTATGGGCTCGTGCCGAATCTTACCCCAGGGGCACATATTGCTAGATTGCCGACAATCTGCCTATTTTGCTTTTGGGACAATGAGCGCATGCGGACCATGGATTTCAGCCCCATCGCCAATACGACGCGCCGCGGAGAGATTGTCGTGCTCTTGAAGCGCGCTATCCTGACCGGGCAGCTTGAACCGGGCCAGAAACTTAACGAGCTGAGGATTTCAGCGCAGATGGGGGTCAGTCGGGCGCCATTGCGCGAGGCGGTGCGGGAACTGGTCCAGGAAGGCCTCCTAACCAATATTCCCTATGCCGGCACCTTCGTGACCGACGTAACCGCCAAGGATATCCAGGACGTCTATGCGCTGAATAAGGTGCTGGACGAATTCGCCATCGAAAGAATCTGGCCGAACAGGACCAGGGCCTTCTTTTGCGAACTCGATCGGCGCCATGACGCGGTAAGACAAGCAACACGCGACAAGGACACGTCCCGCCAGATCGAGACAGCGCTCCGGTTCCATGGGCTTATCTATGAGTGGGCGGACAATACGGTGTTGTTGGAGACCTGGCAGCGGCTTGTCAGCCGCTTGCGGATGTACTTCGCGCTCCATCAGCGCGCGCTAAACGAAGTGGTACCGGCGGAGAATTATCACGAAGAATATGTCCGTGTCTTGAAGGGCGACGATATGCGGGCCGCGCAACGCCACGCCCGCGACCATATCAATCTCGATTTTGAGCAGTTGGTCACTTATGCGCGCACGCTTGAGCAGCGCTCGGCGGCGCTTCCATGGAAAGATCCCGCCAAGAAGGCAAAGGACGCCGTCAGCTTCAGTCCGTCGTCGAAAGAACCATAGGCTTGTCATGAAGATCGATACCATACGAGCCTACCACGTCGTACAGCCCTTCATTGATGGCCCCTACCTCATGTCCAAGGGGCGCAGAGCCGAGGCGTTCGATTCACTTATTGTCGAGATCGCCACCGACGCCGGCCTGACGGGGTGGGGCGAGATGGCGCCGCTTGGGACATTTTATTCACCAGCCTTTGCATCCGGCGCCCGAGCCGGGATTGCCGAAATCGCCCCGCATCTGCTCGGATGCGATCCTCGTGGAGCAGGCCGGCTCGCCCGGCAGATGGACATCGTCTTCAAGGGGCATCCCTATATCAAGTCGGCCCTCGACATGGCCTGCTGCGATGTTGCAGCCCGCGCCGCCGGCCTGCCGCTCGCGATCTGGCTGGGCGGGCTGGATGGCGAGACCGTCGATCTCTACAAGGTCGTCACCCATGGCTCCGCGGACTTGATGGCGCGGACGGCCGCGCGCTATGCCGCCGAGGGTTTCCACAGGCTCCAGGTCAAGGTGGGCGGCAACGTTCATGACGATATCGAGAAGGTCACGGCCGTGGCTGCGGCGGTACCCAAGGGGACGGTGATCTTTTGTGACGCCAACGCCGGCTGGACCTCATTCCAGGCGCGGCAGTTTGCCGATGCGACACGGGGGATCGACTATACTTTCGAACAGCCCTGCACGGCGATCGATGAATGCCTGTCTATCCGACGCTCGTTCGACAAGCCCATGGTGCTAGACGAGTCGGTCACTTCGCTACATGACGTCCTCGACATCCAGCGCCTCGGCGCTGCCGACGGGCTGACATTGAAGATCTCGCGGCTCGGGGGCGTGACAAAGACCCGTCAGATTCGTGACGTCGCGGTCGACCTCGGCTTCATGGTGACCGTGGAGGATACGGGCGGCGCCGAGATCGATACGGCAGCTATGGCGCATCTGTCGCTGTCAACGCCGCAGGAGCGGCGCCTCCACACGATCGCCTTTCACGAATGGGTGACGGTTCGCACCGCGTCGAACAGGCCGCCGGTCACAGGAAGCTGCATGGGCATTCCGGCGGGTCCCGGCTTGGGCATCGACGTCCTCGGCGAACTCATCGGAACACCTTTTCTCGAGCTGACGCAGAGTAACCATTGATGCCCCGCCCGACCGACATGGATCGCGTCAGAAATGCTTCGTCACCAACGACAACAGAGGGTAAGAGGTAGAAACCATGAAGAACGACAAAGTCATCGATATGATCCGGCGCAGCCGGTCCGGCTTTGAAAATCACCTGATCGACGGCTTTCTCGACGGCCGGGTCAGCCGCCGCGAATTCATCCGCCATGGTAGCCTGCTCGGTCTTTCGCTGCCCTTGCTGGGAAGCATCGGCGCGGCGGCGGGCTTTGCCACCATGCCGACGGCCGCCCGTGCGCAGGGCCAGCCCGGCGCCACGATCCGCGTCGCAAGCATCGTTCCCTCCGCCACGATCGATCCGGTCTCCGTCGCCGACGCGGGCGGCCTGTTGATGTTGCAGCAGGTCGGCGAGTTCCTGTGCCTCGACGGTCCCGATCTTGTCCTGCGGCCCATGCTGGCCGAAAGCTGGAAGCCCAATACGGACGGCACCGTCTGGACCTTCAACCTGCGCAAGGGCGTGAAATTCCACAGCGGCGGAGAGATGAAGGCCGACGATGTCGTGGCCAGCATCAGCCGGCTGGCCGACCCGGCCAATTCTTCGAACGCCTTGTCGGCATTCACGGGCTTTCTTTCAAAAGGCGGAGCCAAGAAGGTCGATGACTACACGGTGGAATTCCACCTGGATGCGCCGAACGGGAACTTCCCGTATCTCGTGTCCTCCGACAACTACAACGCCATCATCATCCCGGCCGATTATTCCGGCGGCTTCGAGAAAAACTTCATCGGTACGGGCCCGTTCAAGCTCGAAAAATATACGCCGAAAGTCGGTGCCTCGTTCGTCCGCAATCCGGACTATTGGGGCGAGAAAGCGCTGCCCGAGCGGACGCAGTTCACCTTTTTTGCCGACACCCAGCCCGAGATCCTGGCACTGCAGGGCGGCGATGTCGACATCATCAACCAGCTTCCGGTCCTGGCGGGCGCCGCCCTCCTCACCGACCCGACATTCGATATCATCAGCCTGAAGGCGGTGTCGCACCAGCAGGTGCACATGCGTACCGACATGGATCCCTTCAAGGATCCGCGGGTGCGCCGTGCAGTCGCCCTCAGCATCGACCGTAACAGGCTGGTGAAGGGATTGATGCGCGGCCGGGCCTCTATGGGCAATGACAGTCCGTTCGCGCCGGCCTACCCCTCGACTGATTCCACCGTGCCGCAACGCCAACAAGACATTGCCCAAGCCAAGCAGCTGATGGAAGCTGCCGGCGTCGGCAAGGGCTTCAAGGTGACGCTGACAACCGAGCGCTATCTGGAGATCCCCGAATACGCGATCCTCATCCAGAATGCGGTAAAGGAGATCGGCATCGATCTTGAATTGAATATCCTGGACCAGGGTGCCTATTACGGCGATGCGGTCTACGGCAAGTCGAACTGGCTCGACTCGGTCATGGGAATAACCGACTATGGCCATCGAGGCGTGCCGAACGTCTATCTGTCAGCGCCGCTCAAGAGCGACGGCACCTGGAATTCGGCGCATTTCAAGAACGCCGAGTATGACAAGCTGGCCTCGAGCTACATCGCCGCACTCGATCTGGAAAGCCAACGGCAGACAGCCGGCAAAATCCAGCGGCTGCTGCTCGACGAGACGCCGGTCATCTTCGGCTATTTCTACGATTTTCTGACCGCAACGAAGAAAGGCGTCACCGGAGTTTCGCCAACTGCAATGTCGCAGCTCTATCTACAGGGTGCCTCCAAGGCGTAATCCCGGAGCATGATCTCGAAGGGCATACAGGTAAAGTGCGGCTGGCCCATTTGCAGGGCCGGCCCGGGATAGGAGTAGAGGCCATTGCAGCTTTTCTGATCCGCCGTAGTTTGCTTTCGGCCGTCACGCTGTGGCTGCTGAGCGTGATGGTCTTCTTCGGCGGCCAGGTCCTGCCGGGCAATGTCGGCCGCGCCGTTCTCGGGCCGCTCGCAGATGAGCGTGCCGTTGAGGTCCTGAACCGGCAATTGGGCCTGGATCGTCCGCTTCTGGTGCAATATTGGGAATGGATCAGCCATTTCGTGCAAGGCGATATGGGCATGTCCTATATCTTCAGATCGCCTGTCGCGCCGTTCGTCCTCAACGCGCTGGGACATTCCCTCAAGCTCGCGCTCGTTGCTTTTGTGATGGTTGTGCCCCTCGGGATCCTCGGCGGGGTGATCGCCGCCCTGAACTTCAACCGGCCCCTCGACCGGCTCATCAGTCTCGGCGGCCTGTCGGCGACAGTGCTTCCCGAATTCGTCACAGGGATCATTCTCATCCTGGTCTTCGGCGTCTGGCTGAGGTGGCTGCCGATTTCAGCTGCATGGCCGGATGGCGCGGGGTTTTTCACCCAGCTCTACCACCTCATCCTTCCCGCCCTTCCGCTTTTTCTCGTTCTGTTCGGCTACATCGCCCGAATGGCGCGAGCAGGAATGATCGAGGCCCTCGATTCCGACTATACGCGGACTGCGGTACTGAAGGGCCTTTCCTGGCCGACCGTCATCCGGCGGCACGTCCTTCGCAACGCGCTTTTGCCGACGATCACGGTAATCGCCACCCAGACAGGATATCTGATCGGCGGCCTCGTCGTCGTCGAAACGCTGTTTCGCTACCAGGGCATCGGATCGCTGATCTTCACGGCAGCACGCGGCAAGGACTTTCCAATCCTTGAAGCCGGAATCCTGACGATCGGCATCGTCTACACGGCAGCAACGCTTCTGAGCGATATGCTCTATTCGATACTCAACCCTCGGATCAGGCTTGGAGCGGGCCAATGAGCGTGGGCGAAATGGAAAGCGCATCGGTCCGCGACACAGTTAGGACGCGTGGACGCCTAGCCGAGGTACTCCTGGTGCGAAGCTCAGGCCGATGACGAAAATCACCGTCATCTTGGAGGTGCCAAGGGCG